>Ga0310694_10002982_pt1 | contig 16805 bp, 12 predicted proteins | sample 174DNAGHGhighgp2_FD_203884 | JGI IMG/M metagenome (GOLD analysis project Ga0310694, IMG submission 203884) | Sheep rumen microbial communities from Palmerston North, Manawatu-Wanganui, New Zealand - 1742 DNA GHGhigh gp2 (v2) (version 2) | ecosystem: Host-associated > Mammals > Digestive system... | reverse complement strand
AACCGATAATTCAATCAACCAACATGAAGGGAGACTCGTATGCAACATGCCCGAAAATAGATCCTCTTCGCCGCCCAAGGACAGAACGGGGATAGTTTCTATCATAAAAATTTTGCAACATTTCGGTGTAAAAGACTTGCAAAAGATTTATGACAAAAACCCCGAAACAGACAAACAATTGAATTGGGATAAACTTAGAAAGCTGGCGAAAAAATACCGAATCAACAGCACAGTTATCCGCCCGACCGTGGATGAAATACGCGAAGTCGAATATCCTGTCATTGCCAAAATGAACGACGGAGCGTATATTGCTGTCGGCAGCGTGAACGAAGAAGTTGTATTGGCAATTGACCCGCGAGAGACCAAACCGAAAGCCATTCCGATGAAGGAATTTTTGGAGAGCTGGTCAAACGAGATGATGATTTTCTCGGCGGCCTTCAGCTGGACTTTCTTCAAGAAAAGATACAACGTCGAATGGTTCATGCAAGTCGTCAAGCGTTACAAAAAATCGCTCTTTGAAGTTCTTACGGCGTCGTTTTTCACTCAGCTCATGGGAATTGTCTTCCCGCTTATCACTCAGGTCATAATCGATAAAGTTATCGGCAACAACGGCTTATCCACGTTGACGGTCATCGGATACAGCATGGTCGTCTTCTTTGCGATGGAGTCGCTTTTAACGTGCCTGAAAACTTACATTTTGAATCACACAACAAATAAGCTTGACGCGATTTTGGGTACGCGACTTTTCCGCCATTTGATTGCCTTGCCGCTTCCTTATTATGAAAAGCGGCGCGTCGGCGAAACGCTTATGCGTGTTGAGGCACTCGAAAGAGTTCGCGGCTTTTTGACGGGCGAAGGCCTTATGGCTGTGCTCGATGCTCTCTTCTCGTTTGTTTTTATCGCGTTCATGTTTTGGTATTCGGTACCGCTTACGTTTATCGCGCTCATTACCGTTCCGATTTATTTGATTCAAATTATGTTATTGCCGATAATAAGGAAAAAACTCGGCGGCGTTTGGCGCACGCAGGTGGCTTGCAATTCTTTCATGGTTGAATCAATTTCAAACGTGGAGACGGTTAAAGCACTGGCGGTTGAGCCTCAGTTTGTCAATAAATGGGAAAATCTCGTCGCGCGTTATATCCGCACGCATTTTGAGCTTACAAAGTTCAGATTGTTTGTCAGCACCTTCCGCACGGTTGTTGAAGGCATTATCACGTTGGCAATCCTCTGGTACGGCGGCAACATGGTAATGAACGGCGAATTGACGCTTGGTCAGTTGATAGCCTTCCAAATGATTTCCAAACAAGCACTCGGTCCTTTGACTAAGGTCTTGATGATGTGGTGGCATTTTGTCATGTTGAAATTCTCGCTCAGCCTTGTCGGAGATATTTTGAATACGCCCATGGAACCGGTTGTTCAAGAAATGGGCAAGCGCGGCGAACAGAGAATTGACGGTGCGATTGAAATGTCGAACGTTTCTTTCCGCTATCGAGTTGACCTGCCGCTCGTTTTAAAAAATATAAATTTGACGATCTTGCCCGGACAAAAAGTCGGAATTGTCGGGCGCAGCGGTTCGGGCAAATCAACTTTAACAAATCTTGTGCAAAATCTTTATATCCCTGAAGACGGACATATCGTCATTGGCGGCGTTGATACCCGCGAGGCAAATTTGTCTTGGTTGCGCGGTCAAATCGGCGTCGTCATGCAGGAAAATTATCTTTTCAACTCCAGCGTGCGCGACAATATTGCAGTGAGCCGCCCGACCGCAACAATGGATGAAATTATTCGCGCGGCGCGCCTTGCAGGGGCACACGATTTTATTTTGGAGCTTAAAGAAGGCTACGACACTAAAGTCGGCGAACGCGGCGATTCACTTTCCGGCGGACAACGCCAGCGCGTGGCTATTGCCCGTGCGCTCCTTGCCAACCCGCCGATTTTGATTTTCGACGAGGCAACCAGCGCGCTTGACTACGAATCCGAGCGAATTATTTTAAACAACATGGGAGCAATCGGTGCACACAGAACAATGTTAATCATTGCACACAGATTGAGCGCGGTGCGCCGTTGCGATAAAATTATCGTCGTCGATAAAGGAGAGATTATCGAAAGCGGCACGCACGAACAGTTGATGAATCTCGGCGGGCTTTATCGTTATCTTTATGACCAGCAAGAAAGCAGAGGTTGAAAAAATGGGCAAATTTTGGAAATGGCTTGCTCACGGCGATGAACGTGAGAAAGAAACAGAATTCTTGCCGGCGATATTGGAAGTAACGGAAACGCCGCCATCGCCGACGGGACGAATTGTCATGTGGTCGATTTTAATCTTGGTCGTCGCCGCGTTGGCGTGGTCGTTTTTGGGGCACATAAACGAAGTCGCGGTCGCGGCGGGCAAAGTCATTCCGTCGGGACAAGTCAAAACCGTTCAAGTTAAAAACAAAGGAATCGTCAAAGAAATTAACGTCACGGAAGGACAGCTCGTCAAAGAAGGCGACGTGCTCGTTGTCCTTGACCCGACGACCACCACGGCAGATTATGACAGCTTGAAAAAACGCGCCGCCTATTACAAGCTCGACATTCAACGCTTGACGGCCGAACTTACTCAACAGCCTTTCACGCCGGAGGAAGACCCCGACCTTGAGCCGCACGACTTAGCCGCGGAGATAGCTCTTTATCAAAGCCGCACGTCCGATTATCGCACACAAAGACAAAGCCGCGTAGACGTCATCGACCAAAAAATAGCCAGGCTCCAAGCAACTCAAGCCTCCTACGAAAAATACGCGGAAGTTTTAGCTATCGAGCAGGAAAAAGAAGCGCGCCTTATCGATTTGAGCGAGCAAAACGCAATTTCCGAATTCCAGCTCCTTGAACAGCAAAGCAAGACGATTGAATACGCCAAAAACGCGCAGTCGCAACTTGACGAAATCAACAGCATTCGCGCAGAAATCGCCGAAGCTCAACAGAACCTTGCCAACGTCGACGCCTCTTATCACAAAGACATTATGACCGCGCTCGTTGAGGCGAAGAAAGAATATTACACCGTCACAGAATCAATTAAAAAAGCGGACGAAGATTCGCGCATGGCCACGATTTACGCGCCTATCAGCGGCCGCGTCTACAACTTGGATATTCACACGCTCGGCGGCATTGTCACCGACGCGCAACCTTTAATGCAGATTGTCCCCGAAGACGCTAAGCTTGAGTTTGAAGTTTACGCGGACAACAAAGACATCGGCTTTATCAAAGTCGGGCAAGAAGCGGAAGTCAAAGTCGAGACGTTCAATTTCCAAAAATTCGGCATGTACAAAGCGGAAGTTATGGAAATCAGCGCGGACGCCGTCGACGAGCCGAACGACCAACAACGTAACAAAAAATTCAAACTCCTCCTTGACCCGACGAGCAACGATATAAATGTTTACGGACAACCGGCCAGACTCGAAATCGGTATGAACGTCAGCGCGGAAATTAAAATCAAGGAAAAACGTATTATCGACTTCTTCCTCGACCCGTTCCGCCGCTACACGTCCGAAGCTTTAAGGGAGCGTTGATTTATGGCGGAAAACAAAAATCAAACACCCGACGAAAAAAATCTGGTTCCTTCGCAAGGACAAGCTCCGCAAAAATCGGGCGGGCAGGCTCTCGGCAAAATTCCGCTTAAAAAAGTTCCCGCTGACCAAGCAAAGCCCGGTAAGCTTGATACCGAAGTAAAATCTTCTTCGGAGGAAGGCGGCGTCGTCAACGGCATTGACACGGGGCTTGCTTGCCTTATCGCCATTGCAAAATATTACAATATCCCCGCTGAATATCGCCAGCTTGAACGCGCTTACGTCTTGAAGTCGGGAGCTGTTGACTTTACTACACTTGTCCGCGCCGCCCGCGAGCTGAAATTGAAGGCGCGCAAATACAACGGCTTAAAAGAAAAAGATTTAGATAAGCTCGTTTATCCCGTTTTAATTAAGTTGCATTCGGGCAGAAGCGTCGTCATTACGACAATCCGCGAGGGAAATATTTACGTAATGGATCCCGCTTTTTCTCAACAGCCCGTTAAAGTTGACCGCTACAAACTTTTAATGGACTGGACGGGCGATGCGATTCTTTTTACCCGTCGCTTTGAACTTGACAAAAGTAAAAGTAAATTCGGCTTTAAATGGTTCATTCCCGTCATGGGAAAATACATTCCCTTTTTGCGTAGCGTTCTTTTCATGTCGTTCTTGTTGCAAATTTTGGGATTGGCGTCGCCTATTTTTGTTCAAAATATCATCGATAAAGTTTTGGTGCACAGAGCAGCAGACGCGCTTGACATTTTGGTTTTGGGCATGGTTATTTGTACGTTCTTCCAAAATTTTATACTGGGCTTGCGCACCTATCTTTTCACGAACATAACGAGCAAAATGGACGTTGTGTTGAGTTCTCGTCTTTTCAAAAATATAACCGCGTTGCCGCTTTCCTACTTCCAAAAATGGCAAGTCGGCGATGTGGTTTCGCGTACAGGCGAACTTGAGACTTTGCGCTCTTTTATGACGGGTTCAAGTTTGACGATTCTGCTCGACATTGTTTTTGCGGTCGTTTATTTTATCGTCATGTTTTTCTACAGCCGCATACTCAGCATCGTCGTTTTGATTATGATTCCGCTGTTCGTGATTTTGAACGCCATTGTTGCGCCGATTTTCAAACGCATGATTAACGAGAAATTTTTAATCGGCAGTGAAAACCGCTCCTTCTTGATTGAAACGATAACGGGCATTCGTACTGTTAAATCCTCAAGCGTCGAAAATAATTTTATCCGCCGCTATGAAGAAATGCTCGCTCGTCTTGTCAAGGCTTCCTTTAACGTCGTCAATTTGGCAAATATCGCGAATTCAATCGGAACTTTTCTTTTCAGCATGTTTAACCTCGTCATTTTGTGGATTGGTGCTTACTACGTCATGGAGGGCGAAATAAGCGTCGGCGAATTAATCGCCTTCCAAATGATTGCAGGGCAGTTAATCGCGCCGGTTATGCGTCTTATCAATCAGTGGCAACATTTCCAACAAGTTCGCGTTTCAATGGAAAGGCTCGCGGATATCATGGACGAAGACACCGAGCCGACGTTCAATCCTTCGCGCACGACGTTGCCGAGTTTGCGTGGCGACATTGCTCTTGAGAAATTGGCGTTCAGCTATTCGGCCGAAGCCGGAAAAGTTCTTGACAACATTAACATTAGAATCCCCGCCGGAATGAAAGTCGGAATCGTCGGGCGCAGCGGCTCCGGCAAGTCCACGCTCACAAAACTTATTCAGCGACTTTATTTGCCGGACTCCGGACGCATTTTGATTGACGGCGTGGACATTGCGCAAGTCGAGCCGGCGTGGCTTAGAAGACAAATCGGCGTTGTTTTGCAGGACAGCAAACTTTTCAGCGGCTCTGTTGAAGAAAATATCCGCATTGCTTGTCCGAACGCCACGCACGAAGACGTTGTAAACGCGGCGAAATTGGCGGGCGCAGATGAATTCGTCAGCCAGTTCCCGCACGGCTATGAAACCTTCGTCGGCGAACGCGGCTCCCTTTTGAGCGGCGGTCAGCGTCAACGCATTGCTATTGCCCGCGCTCTTCTTTCCGACCCGCGCATTTTGATTTTCGACGAGGCAACCAGCGCGCTCGATTACGAATCAGAAAATATTATCATGAATAACATTGAGCCGATTTCTCGTGGGCGCACCATGCTTATGATTGCACACCGCTTGTCGACCGTCCGAAATTGCGACGCAATTATCGTTATCGACAAAGGGCGCATAATCGAAGCCGGCTCGCACGACGAACTTATGAAACGCAACGGCGTCTACGCCAAACTTCATCAAGCACAAATGGGATAATTTAGCTGTTAGCTGGTAGCTGTTAGCTGTTAGAAAAAAAATCCTAACAGCTAATCGCTAACAGCTAATCGCTAAAAATCGACCGAAGGGAGATTTTTTCAGTGAATATTTTTATCTTGCACCCGTCGTTTCCCGCGCAATATTTGAATCTTGCGCCTTACCTGGCAAGCAACCCCGAAAACCAAGTTTTCTTCTTGTCCAAGGAAAATTCAATCAACGCACAGCTTAGAGGCGTGACGCTGGCTCTTTATCCCAAACCGAATGAAGAGGCGGACAAGTGGATAAAAACTTGCGGACCTTTGCGCCCTGCGGCAGAAGCTGTCGTCGAAGGACAAGCTGTTCTTAGAGCAATGGATTGGCTTGCCAAAGAAAAGAACGTCAAACCCGACGTGATAATCGGGCACACGGGCTGGGGCTCCACTCTTTATTGCAAAGACATGTATCCTAAAGTTCCGATTATCGGCTACTTCGAGTGGTATTATCTGGTTGAAGACAGCGACTGTTATTGGTGGCCGGACGAAATTCCGCAAATCGGTAGCCGCATTTCCATTCGCACGCGCAACGCTCATCACTTGATGAATTTGGAACTTTGCGACGCGGGCGTTTGTCCGACGAAATGGCAATATTCGCAGTTCCCCGAAGAATACAAACCTAAGCTCAACATAATTCACGAAGGCATTGATACCAGATTTTGTTCGCCCGACCCCAGCGGAAAACGTCCCGGACTTGTGCTTGACGATATAAAACTCAACTTGCCTGAAGGAACCGAAATTATTACTTACGTCGCTCGTGGCTTTGAAATTTATCGCGGCTTCCCGTACTTCATGGACGCAATTCGCCACGTGCTGGCTCATCGTCCGAACACTCATGTTGTCGTTGTCGGCAAGGACAGAATTTGTTACGGCGCGCAGCTTAAAGACACGACTTATCTTAAAGAAGAAGAAAAGAAGGGCGGCTACCCGACTGACCGCGTGCACTTCGTCGGCTTGAGGAACCGCGGCGATTATCAAAAAATTCTGCGCGCGTCGAGCTGTCACATTTATTTAACTCGTCCGTTCGTGTTGAGTTGGTCTTGCCTGGAGGCGATGAGTTTTGCTTGCCCGATGGTTTGCTCCAAGACTCCGCCCGTGCAAGAGGTTATGGAAGACGGCGTTACCGGTTTGCTTGCCGAATTCCGCTCGCCTTATCACATTGCCAGAAAGATTGAAGAACTGCTTGACGACCCCGAACGTGCAAAAAAATTGGGCGCGGCGGCTCGTGAAACAATCCTTGAACGTTTCGAGTTGATGAAGTGCATGAAAGCCCAAGAAGATTTGATGTATCGTCTGGTTCGCTGAGGATGGTGCAATGACTTATGAAACTTTTATTCCGGCACGGGCAAAGGCAGTCTTAGAACTTACGGGCGAAGTCCCCGACGATTTCGAGACAACGGAGAAAAAATTTTTGGAGATTCAGCCCCAATGCAAGTACACGATTGCAAAGGACATGACCGACGTCAAAGGCCTGTTCGATGCAATTTTGGTTCAAAGCCCGCTTATCGGCACGCTCACCAATGAAAAAATTATCGCGCTGATAAAAAGAATTTCCGCCCGCCTCAAACTCAACGGCACAATGATTTTCACGTTGGATAACATAGGGAACGCGGACAATATCGCCGCGATTTTGGAGGGCGACCCGCCGAAATTTAAAGTGACACTTACACGCGACGAATTGAGCGACGCGATTGAAGACGCGGGCTTGACGGTTTTGCGTTCATTGAACGCGAGCCGCAGGACAAAAGTCAGCCGGAAAATCGCAGACCTTGCCAAAACGGAGCTGGCGGTTTTCGTTTACATCATCACGGCCTGTCGCACCGAGCCGCCGAAAAAAACAATGATTCAAACGTTAATCGGAGAAGCGACGGTTTGCGCACCGAGCCGCGTCCACATGCCCAATTCGTTTTTCATGACGGAGCCGAATATTTTTATCGTGTCGTCGAAGGTCGGCAAGCCGTATCGTCTGTATGACCGCGAGCAATTCGAGGATAGAATTTTCATAAATCAGCGCATGTGTTTTCCGTCGTTCGCAGTCGGTTTGGATTTCTTTAAAGTGTTGCGCAAGAAGGAAATACTTTTTATTTCGGAAATGGACGACCACCCGATGCTTTGGGAAGACGATTACAAAAAAACAGCGTGGATAAATTTTCGGGCGGTGCATGCGATTCAAACGTCGACGCCGTATCTGGCAGACTATTTGAGCCAATACAATCCGCACGTAACTGTTTTTGCCAATCAGTTGCGCCGCTTGCCGCCGCCGCGAAATTTTGACGAAGAGTTTAAGCAGAAAAAGCCCGTCACGATTTTTTTCGGAGCACTCAACCGCGACGGAGATTTTATCGAACTTCTTCCGATTCTGAACAGATTCGCAAAGCAATACGGCGATAAAGTTGCGTTTAAGATTTTGTCGAGAAAAAATTTGTTCGACGCGCTGGAGGCCGAAAACAAAACTTTTATCGGCGACGTGAACAAACACGAGGGGCAGTTCGTTCCCTACGACGTCTACGAAGAGGCGATTCGTTCGTCGGACATTGCGCTTTTGCCGTTGCGCGACACAGAATTTAATCGTTCCAAATCCGATTTAAAATTTATCGAATGCGCGGGGAGCGGCGCGGTCGTGTTGGCGTCGCCGGTCGTCTACTCCAAGACAATCGAAGAGGGGCGCACGGGCTTTATCTATCGCGACGAACGCGAATTTGTCACTAAACTCAACTTGCTTGTCAAAAATAAAAATTTGCGGCGCATGGTCGCGGAGTCTGCTTATTCTTACGTCAAGCGCGAACGATTGATGAGCCAACATTATATGGAGCGGCTGGAGTGGTATCGCGAACTTTTGTCGCGGTTGCCGGAGCTGACGGAAGAGGCCGCCAAGCGCATTGAAAAATTTATTCCTCTGTTCAAAAAGGAAATCGCGGAGTTCAAAGAGCGTTTCTCAAAAAATCGGGAGGCGTTGCCTTATCAAGATGCTTCGGAAGATTCGTCGTTGCGCAACAGTGATTAGCGATTAGAAATTCTAAAATCTAAAATCTAAAATCTAAAATCTAACAGCTAACAGCTATCAGCTAACAGCTAAAATCGGGGGTGATGAAATGTCGGAGGTTCAAATTTTTGGCGGCACAAATTCTGCAATCGTGTTGCTCACGTACGGCGCGATGATAGGAATTGCCGTGCTCGGAATTTTTATCGTGCTGTATTTGGGCAGTCGCAGTTCCAAAAAGAACGCGGGAATGCTCGACGAACTTGTCCTTGACGAACGCCAGCAAAATCGCGACGGCTACACCAGCGTCATCGACAAGAGCAGATTTCTCGGCGCAAGCGGCGTGTGCGTGACGGACTTGCGGCCGGCAGGTACAATCACGGTTGAAGGTGAACCGCTTGACGTGGTGACGGAAGGCTCTTTCGTCAAGGCGGGCGACATTGTTAAAGTCATCAACGTGGACGGCTCCCGCGTGCTCGTCCGTCAAATTTAATTCCCAATTTCCAAATTGACAAGAAGGGGGTTTTAACTCATGGATGCTTTAATTGGCTCAGGCGTTTTAATTTTCTTTGCGATAATGATAGTGGCGATTTTTTTGCACTTCGTACCAATCGGGCTGTGGATTTCGGCGTTGGCGGCGGACGTTCACGTCGGAATTTTCACGCTGATAGGAATGAGAATGCGCCGCGTGCCTCCCGCAAAAATCGTTATGCCGCTTATCAAAGCAAACAAGGCGGGACTTGATGTCAACGTCAACCAACTGGAGGCTCACTATCTGGCGGGCGGCAACGTCGACAAAGTTGTTGACGCTTTAATTGCCTCGCAGCGTGCGCAAATCGTTTTGCCGTTCGAACGTTCGGCGGCCATTGACCTTGCCGGGCGCGACGTTTTGGAAGCCGTTCAAATGAGCGTCAATCCGAAAGTCATTGAGACGCCTGTTGTTTCTGCCGTCGCCAAAAACGGTATCGAATTAAAAATCAAAGCACGTGTCACGGTTCGCGCCAACATTGATAGATTGGTCGGCGGCGCGGGCGAACCCACAATCATTGCGCGTGTCGGCGAAGGTATCGTCACCACGGTCGGCAGCTCCGAAAATCATACCGACGTTTTGGAAAGCCCCGACGAAATTTCCAAAACAGTTTTGGGCAAAGGTCTTGACGCTGGCACCGCCTTTGAAATTTTATCGATTGATATTGCCGACGTCGACGTCGGACGCAATATCGGCGCACAACTTCAAACAGACCAAGCAGAGGCCGACAAGCGAATCGCTCAAGCAAAGGCCGAAGAGCGTCGCGCGATGGCCGTCGCCAAAGAACAGGAAATGAAAGCTTACACGCAGGAAATGGAAGCCAAGGTCGTCGAGGCGCAGGCCGAAGTTCCTCATGCGATGGCCGAAGCCTTCAAAGCCGGCAACCTCGGCGTCATGGATTATTACAACATGATGAACGTTCAATCCGATACGGAAATGCGCAAGGCCGTCAGCGAAGTCGGCAAAAGCAGAAAACACATTCCCGCCGCGCAAAAGTAAAAAATTTTTTCGGAGGAAAATGCAATGGCCAGACCACTAAAAGAGTTAGAGGCAAAGTTGCCGCAAATCGGACAAGTCATCAGCAACGGTAGCCTGGGGCAAATCTTCAAAGTCGCAAATATGGGCGGCATGCGTTATAGCGGCATTACCACGTCCTTGTGCTCATTTCCAACCACGCCATGAAGATGTTAAATCCCGGTTTTAATCCCTTCGACGACAAATGGATAGACGGCATATTTTATTACACGGGCGAAGGAAATATCGACGACCAACCCAATCCGCCGACAAAACAAAACAAACGACTCATGAATCAAAATTACGATGCTTGTTATCTCTTTGAAGTTTTCCGCCAAGGAGAATGTACTTATCAAGGCCGCGTCGATTTGGCGGAGGCTCCTCTGTACGGCAGTGAGACCATCGTCATAAATACTACTGATGAAAACGGTATAATGCGCGAAATTTCGATTAATGGCAGACAGCCTGATAGCAACGGTAACATGCGCGACGTTTGGATTTTCCCAATCAAGAGAGTAAACGAAACCGGCCTTCGCGAAAACAAAAACGACAATATTGAGTTTGACCTTCCGCCTTATGAAGACAAAAACAAATTTCTCGGCGCAATCGGCATAGCCATGAGTAACTTGAGTCCCAACGGAATTATTGCCGCCGGAGGCGAACACGTCCTGGCAACGGCGGATGGCAAATTCATTGGCAAAGGTGCCACGGTTAGAGTTGTCGGTGTCAGAGATTCGCGGTTGATTGTTTCGAAGATAAGCGGCTTGTAAATTTTCGCGCAGAAAAATTTTTTTCGGAGCTTCGCAACTTGCGGAGCTTTTTTTTCGCGCCGAGTATTACTTTGTTGACGGCGGCGGCTCCAAATTTTTTGCGCGGAGGTTGAGAAAGATTTTTTGCTTAGGTATAATTGCTTGAGAATTTTTTTGCCGAGGAGACTACATGAAAATCTACAGGTATAGGGCGATTAAAAGCGCGTTGCGTGAACTCGACGACGGCGCATTTTATTTCGCGGAGCCAAATGAACTCAACGACCCGATTGAAGGCTACTTGAAAATTTTTTGGCGGGGCGATGTGCCCGCATGGGAAGGCTTGCTGAAAAATTTTTTATGCAGTCTGTTCTATAACTTGCAAACTTATCTGCTGATGGCGAATCGTTACCAAAATGCCGCGCAAGAAAATTTTTTGAGCGATTTGTCGAACAAAACTTTGCTGTTTAACCTCTTTGATAAGTCGCCGCTGAGTAAAATTTTTGAAGAGCTTAGCGAAAAATTTTTGGCAGAGGAAATTGTGCGGCAAGTCGTCGAATTCTACGGCAACGATAAAATTAAATGCTACAACCACGAAATAGAATTCATTTTCCGCACGGTGATTGACGCCGCGTTTATAATTTGCGTAAAGAAATGCAAAAGTCTCGGCTTGATTCACGAAGACTTCGACGAAAATTTTTTCGACGTGGCTTACGAAATTTCGTTCGCGGAGCTTAAAAGCTTGAGTAACGCCGCCCGCAAGCAGAAAATTGACGAGCTGGAAAATCTGAACTGCGACATGATGGAATCGGGCTTGCTCGCGCTTAAGCTGAATCTTCGCCCGTCCGACGCGCTTTATATGTTCAAGCAACACATGCTTTGGCTCAGATTTATTTTCCCGCGCACCTACGTCGAACGGCTCAAGGAAATTATGTATCCCAAAGGCTACGTCGTTTGCTTTTCCGACACGCCGACAAATTCTGCCATGTGGGGCAACTACGCCGACAATCACAGGGGAATTTGTTTCGTCTATCAAACGGAAAACATTGACGGGCGCGACTGCATAACCTTCGCCGCGAAATCTTTAGAAGTCAAGCCGATAAAGTACAAGGAGCAAATCATTGAGCGAAATTTTTTCGACACGCTCAGGCATTTGAACTTTATCCGTGTGGAAGATTGGCTGACGGGCAGCGGCGGCGTTAAAAGTTATAAACTCGACGGTGGCGCGGCGGCTGACGAATACGACGACATTTATCAAGAAAAATTTTATCGGAAGATGACGGATTGGCGTCACGAGCGCGAGTACAGAATTTTTTTGCCGGACAAATTTCATCGTTATGACGACAAGTTCACGCGCAGGTTGCGATACAATCTAAACATGCTGACGGGAATTATTTTCGGGATAAGGACGCAGTTCGACGACAAAATTAAATTGCTCCAGAAACTTGAACGGCTCGGCAAAAATATCGGCAACTTTGAATTTTTTCAAGCCGAATACGACGACGAGACGCAGTTAATCTCCGTTCGCGAAAAAACTTTGCTGACGAAAATCACTTGAAATGAGGTGCGACTTATGGAACTGGCAACAATTTTTTTAATCTGGCTGGCAATCACGGTCATAGACAATTTGACGAAACGCAAAAAAAGACGGCTCCCGCCGCCAAAAAATGATTCGCCCGATTTTGAAATCCCGACGCTGCCGAACGACCCGAATTTCCCCGGCGAAGAGGTTCCAATTTTTATCGAAAGTCCAACGCAAGCTGAAGTCCTAGAAAAAAATCCTCCGCCGCGCTCGAAAAAAATTTCCGCGCAAGAAGTTCGCCAAGCGCAAGAGACAAACGAGCTTGACTTGAACTTAACGCCGTCAACGGTTTTAAATGCGTTTGTCTTCAACGAGATTTTGGACAAACCTAAGGCTCTGCGTCGACGGCGTTTCTAAAAAATTTTTTCTAAGTTTCGCAAACTTAACTTGCGAGGCTTTTTTTTTTCGTATAATTTAAATCGAAGGGGGAATTTTTATGGCGGAAGACAACAAAAAACTTTTGCAGGCGGCGAAGAAAAATTTGGACGCGCTCGGTGATGCTCTAGGCAAAAAAATCGGCGCGGCAATCGAAAAACAAGACGCCGGCAATACAACTTCAACTCTTGCGGCAGTCAAAGAAAGTTTTACAAAACCTGCGGGGACATTGACGACGATTCCCGATGAAGTTTACAAAAAAGTTGCAGAGGCTCTCAACGCCAACGCAAAAATCAAATCAATTTTTACAACATATTCCGCGAATGAAGGCAAATGCATTAAACAAGTCGCGACGCAAATCGGCAAGTTGCTCAGCAAAATTGACGATATAAAAGTTCCCGTCAAAGTCAGCGGCAATACCGTCACTTACACTGTTAAATTCGCGGGAAGTCATCTCGGCGTAAGCGGCAGTTTCATCAACGTAATTCAGGGCAAGAAAAATTCGTGGCTCAACTGGAAAGACGAAAGCACCGGAAAAAATGCAATGGCTCAATATTGCCTTTCGCTTTACAACTTGGGCAAGAGTGTAACAAACGCACGAAAAATAATTATTGACGCTCTTAAAGAAGAAGGCGCGAGACTTCTCGGCGCGATTTTCAATAACGGCTCTGACAGCATCTACAAAAAAATTTTCGGTAATGCGGCGTTCAAAAAAGTTGCAGAGGAATATAAAACTTCCGAAATCGAACAAATTGTTCAGAGTGTAAAAGGCAAAAAAATTTCCGCCGCGCTGACACAGTACGAAGGTTTGAACAACTCTTATAATCATCTCGTGACGGAAATAAATTCCAAAAATTACAGTGCTGCCAATGCAAAATTTTTGGCGGACTCTTTTACGAACACGGCTAAAAAAATTCAAAAGTCTTTGGCGGCTTTGGGCGTGACGGTAAATCTTGAAACTTTGCCGTCGCCCGCGCTCGGTCTCGTCTACAACGCAAAAAGTACGGCGGTAACTCTCCCCGCCAACTGCACGAACGATTTTAAAACTTCAGACTACAAAAGCTCCGTGAAAAATATTTACGCCGACACTTTTACAAAATCCGTCACCATAAACGGCAACGCTAATGACAACATCATTTACGGCGGCGCAGGAAAAGATGTGCTTTACGGTAACGGCGGCAACGATAAAATTTTTGGCAACGCGGGCAATGATATTCTCGTCGGCGGAAAAGGTAATGACACGCTCACGGGCGGCGCGGGCAAAGATACTTTCTTCTACGCGAACGGCGACAGCAAGGACGTTATCGCAGACTTCACCGCCAAAGACAAAATTTATCTTTCGAGTGGTTCAATCAATTCCGTCACACTCAGCGGCAAGGATGTCACGTTGAAAATCGGTAAAGGCTCAATCAAACTTCAAAACGCCAAGAACAAAGAAATTACCGTCGTCGACGCTTACAACAATGTGACCAAAAAATATCGCAACGACAAACTTGTCTCTCAAGTCAGCTTGAATGTTCCTTCGGACGCCCTTAATTACAACGGACACAGCTACTACATCTATTCCAATGTCGCAAACACTTGGAACGAGGCAAAAGCTTATTGTGAAGCTCGCGGCGGTCATCTTGCTGTTATCAACAATGCTAAAGAAAACTCTGCTCTCTTCAATTATGTTCGGAGCAAAAATTATATGGAGGCTTACTTCGGACTTTCCGACGCGTCTAAAGAAGGAACGTGGACTTGGGCAACCAGCGAGAAAGTCAGTTATAAAAATTTTGCGAGCGGCGAACCCAACGGCGGAACCTATGAAAATTATGGAATGTTTTATGCATGGGCATATCCAGACGGCGAATGGAATGATGGTGATTTTAAGGTCACACAGAATTTCATCTGCGAATGGGACAACAGCCTTGATTCAATTATCGTCGATTCGGTTATCGGTTACGAGGTAAAATCTTACGACCTTTTAGAAGACGCCGACAATTCGAACGAACTTTTAAAGGGTGTTACCTTCGCGCAAGCCGCAAGCAAAAAATAAATCACGGCGATAAAATTTTCGGCCGCTTGCAATTCGTTTGTAAAGCGGTCTTTTTTGTGTTATAGTTCAGGAACAATTTAATCGGAGGTGAAAATTTTTTGTGGCGATTTTAAAACTCGAGCCCGCGTGCAAAGATTATCTTTGGGGCGGGCGGCGGCTCATGGAAGAGTTCGGCATCGACTGCGACAAAAAAATTTTGGCGGAGGCGTGGATGCTCTCTTGTCACGGCGACGGCGCGTCGACTCTCGAAAGCGGCGAAACTCTTTCCGAATACATTAATCATCACGGCAAAAAAATTTTGGGCACGAATTGTCAACGCTTTCAAGAGTTCCCGATTTTGATAAAGTTCATCGACGCGCGCGAAAATCTTTCCGTGCAAGTCCACCCGCCCGACGATTACGCTTTGATTCATGAAAATCAACTCGGCAAAAGCGAAATGTGGTATATCCTCGACGCCGAAAAAAATTCTTTCGTCTACTGCGGCTTCAAAGAAAAAATTTCCCGCGAAGAATTTTCCGCCCGCATAAAAAATAATTCGCTCGTCGAAGTCCTTGACACTGTGCCCGTCCGACGCGGCGACGTGATTTTTATTCCGGCAGGAACGATTCACGCGGTCGGCAAAGGAATCTTGCTCGCCGAAATTCAGGAAAGTTCCAACGTCAGCTACAGAATTTTCGATTACGGACGCGGCCGCCCGCTTCACATTGCGCAAGCCCTCGACGTGACCGATTTAAGCCCTGCGACTTTGCGCGGCGAAAGTTATCCTCATCTTGCCGCGTGCGATTATTTTGTCGTCGATAAAATTGTGCTTGACGGAAAAATTTTGTCGGAGGCTCGCGGCGTCGTCGACGATAAAACTTTTTTGAGCGTGCTGATTCTCGGCGGCGAAGGAAAAATTTTTTGCGGCGATGAAGAAATTTTTTATCGCAAGGGCGATTCGTTTTTCTTGACGGCGGGCGCGGGCGCGTGGAAAATTTGCGGCAACTGCGACGCGCTCTTAACGACCGTCCCGGCATGACCGACGCTTACAAAATTGTCGGACGCTACTCAAATTTTTTCGACCGCATGATGACTTGCGCCGATTTGCCGTCAAGCCTCGCGCTGAAAATTTTTTGGGGCTTGGACGCGACTGCTTATCAAAAATTTTTGGCGCAGGCGTTCGCGGGCATTCCGAAAAATTTTTGCGGGCGTCTGCTTGAAGTTCCGGTCGGTACAGGCGTTTTGTCTTTGCCGGTCTATAAAAATTTTAACGGCGCGGAAATTTTTTGCGTCGACTATTCGGAAAAAATGCTCGACGTGGCGAAGGCTCGCGCGGCTCAACTCAATCTGCGCGACTTGAAATTTTTTCAGAGCGACGTCGCCGATTTGCCGTTCGCGGAAAATTTTTTCGACGCGGTTTTGTCGATTAACGGCTTCCATGCTTTTTCAAACAAGGACGCGGCGTGGGCTGAAACTTATCGCGTGTTGAGGAGCGGCGGAATTTTTTGTGGCTGCATGTACGTCAAAGGCGAAAATTGGCGGACGGATATTTTTGTCGAAAATTTTTGTGAGCCGCGCGGATTTTTTTATCCGCCTTACGAGACGCTCGAAAGTTTGCAAAAAAAATTGCGCGAACGATTTGCCCGCGCCGAAATTACTTGCGTCGAATCTTTTGCGGGCT
>Ga0310694_10002981_pt1 | contig 16810 bp, 9 predicted proteins | sample 174DNAGHGhighgp2_FD_203884 | JGI IMG/M metagenome (GOLD analysis project Ga0310694, IMG submission 203884) | Sheep rumen microbial communities from Palmerston North, Manawatu-Wanganui, New Zealand - 1742 DNA GHGhigh gp2 (v2) (version 2) | ecosystem: Host-associated > Mammals > Digestive system >... | reverse complement strand
CGGAGGCACACTCGAAACAATGCCCCACGGCTATCGCCGCATCTTTACCATGAAAAGATACGAGATTCCAGAAGGTCACACCCTCTGCCATCCACCCTACGTCATAGAGCACGTCGCCTACCGCCACCGTGCCTATCGCATCATGGGATGGAGGTGCCCGATGGTAAAAATCAGCCGTTCCATCGAAGAATTGCTGCTCAATCTGCGCTACGGAAACTTCCGCTTCATCATCTCGTCCATTCAGAAACGCATCAAGAAATGGCTGGGAAAGGAGGACTACAAATGAAGGTTCTGCTCGTCAGCACAAGCGAATGCAGTGGCGGAGGAGCCATTGCCGCCCGGCGCCTCACGGAAGCACTGGTTGCAAATGGCGTGAAAGCCAAACTCCTGGTGCGCGACAAACAAACCGATGCCGTGATGGTTTGCCAGACAGGCAATAAAGTGCCCAAGCTCATGGAACGCCTTGCTATCCTGCCTCGCTGCGGATTCCGACGTTCCCTTCTGTGGCAATCCGACATCGCCAACACCGGCATCGACATCACACACACCCGAGAGTTTCAGGAAGCCGACGTCGTGCACCTGCACTGGGTATGCCAAGGCATGCTTTCCCTCAAGGGAATAGACAAAATCATGAGCAGCGGCAAACGCATCATCTGGACGCTTCACGACGAATGGCCCTACCTAGGCGTATGCCATTATCGAGGCGACTGCAAAGAAAAAGAATGCCTGCACTGCCCCCTGCTCAGCGGCTCCCTGCCTAACCATATATACAGACAAAAGCGCAAGATGTACGAGCGCTGGCATCCCACCTTCGTGGGGTGCAGCGAATGGATTACCCGAGAAGCACAACGCGCCCTACCGGGACAACGCGTAGAGCACATCAACAACTGCATCCCCGCGGCCCTCTTCCACCCCACCGACATGCAGCAAGCCCGAAAGACACTCTCTTTGCCGCATGACAAACAAGTGCTCCTCTTCTGCAGCCAAAGGGTGACCGACGAAAGGAAGGGCATGAACTATCTGGCCGAAGCCCTGAGACAGCTGCCAACAGACCAGTTGCACCTCGCCATCGTGGGTAAAGGGTCAGAACAATTACCCATACCCGACGGCATACAAACCACATGCTTCGGCACCGTGAACGAGCAAACGATGCCACTCCTATATAACGCCGCCGACGTCTTCATCACGCCAAGCCTGCAGGACAACCTGCCCAACACAATAGCCGAGGCAATGAGCTGCGGCACACCCTGTGCAGGGTTCAACATCGGAGGCATACCCGAAATGATCGACCACCAAAGCAACGGCTATGTAGCCCGCTACCGAGATGCCGCCGACCTGGCAGAAGGCATACAATACATCCTAAGCCACAACATGCGCGAAGCCGCACACCACAAGGCAGCCCACGCCTACGGAGAAACACACGTGGCACAACAATACATCAAACTCTATCAGAGCTGACATGAAACCCCTCTTCACCATAGCAACCGTCACCTACAATGCAGAAGCAACCCTCGAACGCACACTGAAGAGTGTTGCCTCGCAAGATTATGCCCGCATCGAGCATCTCATCATCGACGGATGCTCCACCGACCACACCCTCTCCCTTGTGCAACGCTATGTCGAGGAGAATCAGGCACGCCATAACATACGCCTCATAAGCGAACCCGACAGCGGTCTGTACGACGCCATGAACAAAGCGTTGCTCACCGCAACAGGCGACTACATCGTCTTCCTCAATGCAGGCGACTGTCTGCACAGCACCGACACCATCTCCGCCTTAGCCCAAGAAGCAGATTGGATAAAGGGAGAATACAACCATCCGGCAGTCCTGTACGGCGACACACACTTGGTTGACAACGACGGCAAGTTCCTGCGCCGACGCAGACTCACACCTCCAGAGCGGCTCACACCCGACACCTTTCGGGACGGCATGCGCGTGTGCCACCAATCATTCTATGTCCGGACCGACATTGCAAAGCAGGAACTCTATAACCTCACCTACCGATACTCGGCCGACTTCGACTGGTGCATCCGCATCATCCGCCGTGCGACACGCCGTCGCTTCCGCATTACCAACACGCACCTGGTGCTTACCGATTACCTCAACGAAGGCATGACGACACGCAACCAGCGCGCTTCGCTTATGGAGCGAATGCATATCATGGCACACTACTACGGCTGGCCCAGCACGATACTCAAGCACTGCTGGTTCGTCATAAGAGCCATCATCAAAAGGTGAAAAAGTAAAAAAGTGAAAAGCAAAAACGATGCTATTGCCATTCTACCATAAAGACGTCATTGAAGCCGGATGCGACGAAGCCGGACGCGGCTGCCTGGCAGGTCCCGTCTATGCAGCTGCCGTCATTCTTCCGCCAAGCTTCAAGAGCGATTTACTGAACGACTCAAAGCAACTCAGCGAGAAGAAACGCTATGCCCTCCGTGAAGTCATTGAACGCGAAGCACTGTCATGGGCAGTAGGCGTCGTGAGCAACGAGGAGATAGACCGCATCAACATTCTGCGTGCCAGCATTCTGGCCATGCATCGCGCCCTGGACGGGCTCCAGCTTCGGCCAGAGGAAATCATCGTGGACGGCAACCGCTTCAAGCCATACGGCGACCTGCCCTACACGACAATCGTCAAAGGAGACGGCAAGTATATGAGCATCGCAGCGGCAAGCATACTGGCAAAGACATACCGCGACGATTTTATGCGGGGACTTCACAAAGAGTACCCCGTTTATCACTGGGACAAGAACAAGGGCTATCCGGCGCCAGCGCATCGTCAAGCAATACGCGAACACGGCACCACCCCCTACCACCGAATGACGTTCAACCTGCTCGGGTCAGGCCAACTGGAGTTCGACTTCGAACAATAAGCACAGATGCGAAGACATTAACAAACAAACTAAAACAACAATTATATGGCAAGGAAACTCTTACACTTATTGTTTGTACTGCTCATCAGTTGTGCAGCACAAGCCGAAGACCTGTGTGTTGCCACCTACAATGTCCGCTACAAGAACACGAGCGACAACACAGCCGGCAATGGCTGGGACGCGAGAAAGGCCTACCTCATCGGCCTTATCAACTTCCAGCAGCCAGATTTGCTGGGTGTTCAGGAAGCGATGCACGTGCAGATGACCGATATGGCGAATGGACTCTCCGGTTATGCGTACATCGGTGTGGGCCGCAATGATGGTGCCACCAGCGGTGAGTACTCGGCCATATTCTACCGAAAGGAACGCATGATGCTGGTGGACTGGGGTTCATTCTGGCTGAGCGATACGCCCAACAAGCCATCGAAGGGTTTTCCCAGTGCAGGCGGCAGCACCACTTACTACCGCATCTGCACATGGGGCAAATTCTATGACAAGGTCAGTTGCTCGCTAGTCTATCACTTCAACACCCACTTGGACTTGGACGAGACGAACAGGCAACAGTCCTACTACCTGATAAAGAGTAAGATTGAGGAAATCGTTGGGAACAAGGCCGACCCAGTCATTGTGACCGGAGACCTCAATGCTGTGCAGACGTCGGACTCGTATAAGCTGTTCTACAACTCAGGCTTCCTCTACGACAGCTACAATAGGGCGAAGCAGAAGTTCATCACCGAGGGCACTTGTGACGGCTTTAATGCAGACAATATCCAGATACTCTCGAGCGGTGAGATGCGGCGCATTGACCACATTTTCGTCACGAAGGCTTTCAATGTCGAGCACTACGGAGTGCTCAATCCCTGCTACTATTCCACAAGCGGCACATCGACGTACCAGAAGAGAAGATACTCCGACCACGATTGCGTGATAGCGAAGGTCAGCTTCAGGACCATACTGCCAGCCGACTTTGAGGCCACTCCCCCACCCTTCGCCAATGGTGCCTATCAGATTTCCACTGCTCAGCAACTGCAAGCCTTCTCCTGCATTGTCAATGGCAAGAGGGGCTTCGAGCAGGAGTCTTCTGCCAAGGCAGTCCTGACGGCAGACATCGACATGTCGGGCGTTACAGGCTGGGAGCCCATTGGCACGAGCAGTCTGCCGTATGAAGGCACGTTCGACGGGCAGGGTCACGCCATAGAGAACCTTACCATCAACACAGGAAACAGTTACTCCGGCCTGTTCGGCAAGACCTCAGGAGCCATTATCAAGAATTTCCGCCTCAGCGGTATGCTGACCGTTGCAGAGGAGACGTTGGAACACGGCATAGTGGGTTATGCGGAAAACACCACCATTCAAGATGTTCATTCAGCGCTGAATATCACCACAGACGCCGCGAATGGAGAGACGAAGCACATAGGAGGCGTCGCTGGGACAATAGCCTCCATTTCGAAACTCAACAGGTGTTCGTTTGCCGGTACGCTCACTGATGCGGGCACTAACACCGTAGGCGGCATTGCCGGCTATGCAGACCAGAGCAACAACAACATCAATTATTGCATCAACTACGGGACGGTGCATACCGACGGAGACGAGTCTTATGCTGGCGGCATACTGGGCTACACGAATTATTCCGGATTTCGAATCCATAGTTGTGCAAACATTGGAGATGTCAGCGGCAATGCCGCTTTTGCCGGCCAGATTATAGGGCGTCAAGCGAAGACCATGACAGCCCCCCCCTCCAACCTCTACTACATGTCCGACGGCATCGCGCCCTTCGGCTCCGCAACCAACGCCACATCTGCCACAGGCGCTGCTTCGGCGACGCCCGAAGATGTGGCTTGCGGCAAGCTGACGGCAGCCCTGAACGCCGGCAAGGCAGAGTCCAACATGATTTTCTTCCAGAACCTGAATGCAGGCGAACAGACAGACGCATATCCCGTCATTGGCGGACAGCCCGAACACAAAGCGGTGTTTGTGGGCACATTGGGCACGAAGAAGTATGATGGCGACAGCAAGGACTATAACTTCTACGTCAACAGAGACGGACTGCTGGCAGAACTGCCGCTCGACAATGGCTTCTCCACGCCAGTAGCCTTTACAGCCGTACACGCAAGCTACCGCAATGAGCAGTCTGCAGAATGGGGGACGATATGTCTGCCCTTCGTTGTGGAATCGACCGACAACATACAGTTCTATGAAGTCGTACCCGAGCTGACGGATGGTTCCCTGCTGGCAGTTGCTCCGAGCGCAATGCTAGAAGCCAATACGCCAGCACTGTACAAACTCAGCGGAGGCCAGTTAGAAGTGGAAGCCAGCAATGTTGCGGTCGCCATTCCCCCCAGCCCGATGGCCGTCAGTGCCAACAATTTCACGCTTCTTGGAGCCTACGACACGCAGCATGCCACCGAGGGCTATGTGCTCAGCGGAGACGCCTTCCAATACGTTTCAGACAACATCGTGACCAACCCCTTCGAGGCACTTCTGACGTCAAACGGTGCAGTTCCGCAGGTGACGACCCTCCACATCTGCGACGCCACCGGCCTGGTCACCATCGAACACGCCACCCCCAGTTCCAGCCAGACCGCCTATGACCTGGCAGGCCGCAAGGTGGCAGGCAATCACCTGAAGAAGGGAATCTACATTATTAACAGCCAGAAATATATCAGGAAATGAAAAGGACAGCATTATACATCACATCACTCATGTTGACGCTTTGTGCTGCTGCACAAAACCTCTACATCGGCTCCCTGTATGTCACGACGCCCGACGAGGAAACACTCTACGGCGACGGCAACGACAAGTGGGTAAAACGACTGACGGTCATCAGCGATATGTTCAAGTTCGAACAGCCCGACGTCGTGGGACTCCAGTCGCTGACCAACACACAGCTTACGCAGATTTCACAGCGGATGACCGCCTACAGCGCCTCAGACGACATCCTCTACAGCAAAACGCTCGAGCTAGTTGACAATGGCACCGTGAGCAACATGCCCGATGGAAGCACATGCAACTGGGCCAAGCTGAAGAAGGGAAACGGAACATTCTATGTGTTCAACATCTGCTTCTCCACAGACGCAACGGTAGCCAACAACTCCGCCACCCGCCTCGTCACAGCCATCACGGAAATCAACACCGAGGGGCTGCCATGCTTCATCATCGGCGACCTCGGAGTCAGCAACAGCAAGACAGCCTACAGCCGACTGTCCTCGAAGTACAACGACTGCTTCACGAAGTCTCCGGTGGTCAGCGCAGAATACGGCACACGCAACAACTTCGACCTCGATGCCAACCACGGCACCGACCGCTACGACTTCGTCTTCGCCTCGAAGGATGTCACCATCAAAGCCTACGGCCAACTGCAGTACGGCTACTTCACCCAAGAAGCCGACAACACCTACAAGCGTCGCCTGCCCTCTGCCCACTTCCCCGTCATGGCAAAAGTGACGCTGCCCGAATAGAACAAACACGGCGAAGGAACGCCACAACACAATATCACGATGTAAGCAAAACCGACTTTTTGCTTACATCGTGCTTTTTGCAGACTTCGCCAGAATCGCTTAAAAATCCATCGCCCACCCTTTGGGCGAGTTTTCCGGCATGATACAACATCTGCAAAGCCACACTGATTTACAAGCACTTAATCATCGGGTAATATAAAAAGGTATGCAAAAACGCCCCACAAACATGGAAAAAACGGGCGATTTTACCGTGATTCTTTGACTTCACAGCTGCAGGAAAAGCCAAACACAGGCAGCGGCGAAACCGAACTCGGCACGTTGCATCAGCCCATGCCACACGAAGCATCGGCCAACGCACCTGCCTGCAGCACCAAATCCCCTACAATTTGACGCTATTTTCCCCACGAAGGGCAGTCGTTCGCCTTTGACACAATGACATCATTCTGCTAAGTATTTTATCATAATGTCAATTCCGAACTTTTCAACCCAACTTGGAGAAAGAACCAATCCCTTGCGTTAAATTATGTTAAATATCACATCACATATATGCGCGCAAACTATTAAAAACATATTTTTACACAGATTTTGACAATTACTAACACTATTTAATAACTAACACTATTCACAAATGAAACAACTATTACTATCAATCCTTGCCATGTCGTTTGGCATAGCAAGTAGTGTGTTGGCAGAAGATGTGACCATCTCCTCTGCTGCAGAACTTGTGGCATTCGCCACCCGCGTCAACGCCGGCGAGACAAGCCTCAACGCCACACTGACAGCCAACATCGACCTCGATGGCACGGCATGGACGCCCATCGGCAATAGCACAAACAAGTATGCAGGCACATTTGACGGTCAGGGCTACGCCATCACGAACTTCGACTACACGGCTACGTCTGACTACAACGGCTTGTTCGGCTACATCAGCAATGCAACCGTCAAGAACTTCAGCATCAGCGGCACACTGACATCCGACGGCTACACGAAGAACGGCGTCGTAGGTTGTGCCATAGGCACAGCAAAGGTCATCGGCATTCACAGCTCGATGACCATCAATGTATCGAACTTCAAGGCTCACACCGGCGGCATTGTCGGTGGCGACAATAGCGCTACGACGGACAAGATTGTCGTAGAGGGCTGCGAATTCAGCGGCACGCTGACGCATAGCGGCACTGGTGACTGCCAGGCTGGCATCATGGGCTACACAGGCTACAGCACCATCCGCAATTGCATCTTCAGCGGCACCATCAACGGCGAAACCTCCAGGTACGCAGGCATCTTGGGCTATTGCAAGCAACCCAGCTTTGGCGGTGTGCAGAACTGCCTGTCCATCGGAAAGATTACCGTCTCTTCTGACAGCAATAACAAAGGTGCCATCATCGGAACATGGAACGGCAATGCGACATCAAACGTAAAGAACAATTACTACTGCCTTAAAGAGGGTTCTAATATCACACGCGCCATTGGCGGCAACACCGCAAACTGCGAAGCTCCTCATGCTGTCACAGCCGAAGAGCTTGCCAGCGGCGAGGTCTGCTACCTGCTCAACGGCGACCAGAGCAACATCGCCTTCTATCAGACACTCGGCACAGACGAAGTGCCCACAGTCGATTCGAGCCGCGGCACAGTCTATCTCGCCGGACGTACACATTGCGACGGCACGCCATACGGAGGCGAATCAGGCTATTCCAACACAGCGAACATACAGGATGAGCACCAGAATGTCGACGGCTTCTGCTCCAACTGCGGCGCCTTCATCGAGGACGGTCTGACAGCAAACACCGACGGCTACTACGAGATTGGGAACGCAACCCAGCTCAAATGGGTTGCCACCAAGGTGAACAGCGGAGACATGGCCATCAATGTCATCTTGACCAATGACATCGACATGTCAACCCTCACAAGCTGGACAGCCATTGGCAACTGGGGTTCCACTCCCAACGGCACCGCTTGCTTCAAGGGCCACTTCAACGGACAGGGCCACGCCATCAACAACTTCGACTTCACCGCTACACACAATTACTTCAGTATCTTTGGCGTCATCTCAACAGGCGCACTCATCGAGAACTTCAGCGTCAATGGCAGCATAAGCAATTCAGACTATCAATATGTTGCAGGTGCTGTGGCATACGCCCGAGACGAAAACCCCACAATCCGCAACGTCCGCAGCTACGTAAATCTGAACAGCTCAAACACGAAAGGCAGACACAGCGGTATCTTGGGAGGCTCCCTTGACGGAACAGTAAAAATTGACAACTGCTCTTACTTTGGAGAACTCAAAGTTCCTACTTCAGGCAACTTTGGCGGCATCGTAGGCTATGTGAACAACAGCACCAACGCATTCCTCGATGTAACAGACTGCCTGTTCGCCGGAGGAATTGAATACACAGACGGCGTTACCAGCGGAAATAGCGCTTGCGGTGGTATTGTCGGTTACAACAATGCAGGTTATGCCACCATTAAGAACTGCTTGTCTCTTGGCACCATCAATACCGACGTTCGCGGACTAATCTTTGGCCAACTCAACGGTAACAACTCCAAGATATACAACTGCTACTATCAAGGCGATTATGCCAATGCCCCCGCAAGCACTGGTACGGCAAGTCCTATGGAAGCCACAGCAGTCTCTGACGAACGGCTGGCAAGCGGCGAAATCTGCTATCTGCTGAACGAAAGCGTCAGCGGAGGCACGGAATGGTATCAGACGCTGCCTGGCGACTCAAAGCCTACACTCGACAACACACACGAGTTGGTTTATGTCAACGGCACAGTCTGCCCCGATACAGGTGCACCTCAAGGCACAGTCTCTTACGGCAATAGCGAAGGAACAATCGTGGGCAATCACCACTTCGTTGACGGCTTCTGCTCCTATTGTGACTTCCTCGACGAGTCATACATAACCCCAATCGATGGCAACTACATGATAGGCACACCCGCACAGCTCAAGTGGTTCGTTGCTTTCGTCAATGCAGGACACCAAACAGCCAATGCCAAGCTTGCCAACCTATCTCCCCTTGACTTGACAGGCGTAGCAGTAGAACCTATCGGCAACAGCAGTGCCGCTTACACTGGCACCTTCGACGGACAAGGGAAGAGCATCACAGGCTTCAGCGCGACAAGCACAGGTAATGGTGGCTTGTTCGGCAACATCAACAATGCCACGATTAAGGACTTCAGCATCAGCGGCAGCCTAACGGTTAACTCAGGCACTGGCTCAGGCGTCATCGGTTGGGCAACAAACAGCACCATCTCTGGCATACACTCCACGCTGGTAATCAATGTTCCTGGCAACGAAACGCACCATGTGGCAGGCGTCGTCGGTTCTTGTCAGGGCGGCAACACCGTAAGCGGTTGCTCCTTCGCAGGTACTTTGACCGTGACAGGCAACACCCGCGACTGCTTCGGCGGCGTTGCAGGTTATTTCAAGAACGACAACATGACGAACTGCGCCAACTATGGCACACTCTCCTACACCAGGAGCGACGGCTATGTGGGCGGTGTCGTAGGCTACATCAGCAATACCAGTGCACACGTCACAAACTCTCTTGCCACAGGTACCGTCACCTATGCTGGTGAAGGTACACCTACTTACGGCGGCACACTCGTCGGCCGTCTGGCTAACCACACCGCTGCTAACTTCAGCAACAACTACTGGCTGACTGGCACTGCTCCCGAAGGACGTGGCAGCGGCCAGAACACCGTCAAAGCAAACCAAGAAGTAACTGCCGAGCAACTTGACAGCGGCGAAATCGCCTACAAGCTCGGTGAAGAATGGGGCCAGATACTCGGCACCGAAGATTACCCCGCACTCGGTAGCACTCCCGTTTCCTATGTAGGTGCTGCAGGCTATGCCACCATGTACGACGCCACAACAGGGTACACGCTAAATGGCGACGTTAAAGCCTATGTTGCAGTCCTCAACGAGACATGGCTCAAACTCACCGAGATTAAAAACATCCCCGCAGGGACAGCGGTCATCCTGAAAGGTACATATTATAATAAGACTGCCGAAGACTTGCCCGCCATCAATGTTGCTAACGACCTGCAGGGCACAGAAGCCGACACCCCAGCTGACGGCACGATGTACATCCTTGCGAAGGTTAACGATGAGGTTGGCTTCTATCAGGCCACAGGCACCATCCCTGCTGGCAAGGCTTACTACAAGGGCACAAGCAGCGTAAAAGTCTTCATCTTCGAAGGCGACGATGTAACAGGCATCAAGAACATTAATCCAGAGCATAACGAAGCCATCTACAACATGGCAGGACAACGCGTTCACAAGATGCAAAAAGGCATCTCTATCGTAGGCAACAAGAAGATTCTCTATTAAACACAAAACTAAAACTGACATGAAACGACTTAGCATTCTTTTCCTGGCTGCCGCATTCGGCATGCTGGGAATGCAGGCTTGGGCACAAAGTCTCTCAACAACAGAGATTGACGGCACAACCTACTACGAGATTGGCAACGCAACCGAACTCGTCACATTTGCAACAGTAGTGAACGACGGAGAGTACAGCGCAAACGCCCTGCTCACTGCCGATATTGACATGACGGATGCTGACATTTCCGTCTTCCCCATCGGAGGCGCAGACAACAGTACGCGATACATAGGTACCTTTGATGGACAAGGACACAAGATCAGCAACTTCAAACTGGTCAACCCCGATGCTCCAAATATCTACGGAATGTTCAACACATACACAGGTGTCGTGCTGAAGAACTTCTGGCTCGACCCCACTTGCGAAATCGAAGGCACTCACACCGTGAGCCTCATCGGTCGGCATGACGGCGGCGGCACTTTTGAAGGAATCGGCAACTGCGCCAATGTGACCGGAATCTACGACAATGTTGGTGGCCTCTTCGGTGCTGTAATGGGTGTTTCGAATGACAAGAAAAATGTGCTCATTAAGAACTGCTGGACGACGGGTACTGTTCTTACCACTAGCCCCGAAATTAGTAAAGGCACAGACTGCGGCGCGCTTACCGGATGGTTCAATAATACAAAGGTTACCATTGATAACTTCTGGACCATCGCAGATGTGGTGAACCCCAACAGTCAGGCCAAGTATGTCTTCCGTAACGGTGCAGGTGCCACCTTTACCTACAAGAATTGCTTCAGCAAGAATGGTACTCAGCCATCCTTCGCAAAAGTCAGCGGTGACTTGGCAAGTGGTGAGCTCTGCTATATGCTGAATGACAATTTGGAAGAGCCTCTTTGGTTTCAGACACTTGGCACCGATGCAAGCCCAGTGCCCTACAGCGGTCACGCAATCGTCTATATGACAGGGCGTCAGCACTGTAACGGTGACGCATATGAGGATGCTTCTGCCTTCTCAAACAGTAATGGCAGTGTCGAGAAAGATGACCACAGCTTTGCTGACGGCACCTGCACCTATTGTGGTTTCCCCGACGAAAGCTATATGACAGCCAACGCAGAGGGCATTTACGAGATTGGCACTCCCATGCAATTAAAATGGTTTGCTGCTATGGTTAATATCGGCCATGGAGAATTCAACGCACGCTTAACTGCCGACATTAATTTGGCCGATGTGGCATGGACTCCAATCGGCACCGAAGAAAATCCCTTCAAAGGTATCTTCGAGGGTCAGGGACATGCCATAACGAACTTCAGTTACACTGCCACTGGCAAATTCAACGGCCTGTTCGGATACATAATTGACGCTACCGTCAAGGACTTCAGCATCAGTGGCGAGCTGACGTCAAACTTTGCCCAGAATGGTGTTATTGGGCAAGCTGACGGAGTTGCCGTAGTGAGCGGCATCCACAGCATGCTTAACATCAAAGTTTATGACTGCAGTTCCCACTCTGGCGGCGTTATCGGTGGAAGCGGCGGCAATGTTCAGCACACCCTTCTCTTAGAGAATTGCACATTCAGCGGCACGCTGACTCACAGCGGCGCGGGTGACTGTCAGGCCGGCATCATAGGCTACACCTACAACGGCACCATCCGGAACTGCCTCTTCGACGGCACTATCATTGGTGAGACCAACACCAAGTATGGCGGTATCCTCGGTTACTGCAAAGTTCCCAGCTTTGGCGGCGTTCAGAATTGCTTGTCGGTGGGCAAGATTGCTGCCGAATATTCGGAAAACGCCGCTGCCATCGTCGCTGTATGGAATGGCGATGCAACGAAGAACATCAAAAACAACTATTACTATCTTGCTGTTGGTAGTTCTGAAAATGTTGTCGCTGTCGGGACAAACCCGGACAAGGTAGAAGCGCCTCACGAAGTTACCGGAGAGCAACTGGCCAGCGGAGAGGTTGCATGGAAGCTGAACAACAAGACATTCATAGATGTTGTCTGGCATCAGAATATCGATAAAGACGATTACCCCATGCTTCAGGATAGCGACGGTATAACATACGAGACTGCCGACGGTTATAGCAGCTTTTCTATGAGCGACCCTGAATCGTTCGAGACTTTCTGCTATGATATGATATCGAAGGAGAGCAACTTTATTACAGAAACCATTGCCAACCAGACTCTGCTTAACGACTATGAAACAGCAGTTTCTTCTTGGGAAAACATCGACAACTTTGATGACTTCCGCGAGGCTTACCTTGCGTCATTGGATATTAAGAATAGTGTCCTGCAGTCTGCTACCTGCTATGCTAACTACATAAAGGCCTGCGAGGATGCTGGCAAGTATATAGAAGAGAACGGCATCGAAGGCACAATGGCAGAGATTCTCACTACTTATCTGGAAGACGATGTAGAGCCGGGTGAAAACTTCCCTAATGGCAGTTATTACTATATTCTCAGTAACTGCGAGCTGAACAACGAAGAGATTGTCGCAGAAATCGCCTTCGTCAACCAGATGCTTGAGAGTGCCATCTCTGGCGGCATCACGCCGGGAACACTTGTTACTCGATTGCTGGCAAATGCTAACTTCGCTGCCGGCTTCGAAGGATGGACTCGGGAAGCTAACGGACCTTCGCTTGCCCATGGTGGTGTAGCCGATGTCATGCCGACTGCTCGCGGATTGGGAAAGGGTTCCTTCAGCGTTTCTCAGTCACTGACCGAGCTGCCCAATGGCATTTATCTGATGACTGCCAACAGCATGTTCCGTTCTGGCGAGGACTACACAACTCAGTTCTATGCCGGCCAGCTCTACCTGAACAATACGGTCAACTACGTCATGTCTCCCAGCGAGGATCTCATCCCCATTGACCTTGCCATCGACAAAGAGAATAGTTTGCTCAGCGATGACATTCATTACTCAACCGAAGAAATGGAGGGATATGTGCCTGGGTCGCTATCAGGCTGCTCATATGCTTTCAATGCCGGACGCTACTTGAACTATTGCGCTACTGAGGTGACCGATGGCAATCTGACCGTCGGCGTACGCAGCCTCGGTACGGGGCTGAAGAACGATTGGCTGACATTTGGTAACATACAGGTCATTTATCTTGGCACTGCCGACCAGGCAAACAACAAGCTTGCCGATGTGCTGGATGGATATGTTGCACGCGCCCAAGTCATTCTTGACTACTTCTGGAGCGATGATGCTAATACTTACAGCCAAAGGCCTAACATGTCAGAAGACTTGAAGGACCAGCTTACCACCGCAATTGACAATGCCGCATCGGCATCTACTGGCGAACAGAAGATGGCTCTCATCAATACCTTCTCGGAGCTCTTCAATGAGGTTCACGCTTGTCGGACTGCATATGTTAAGATGTTGGGTAACGTACACTACCTTATTGACTATATTGATAAGTTGTACGAGAACGGCTATATCACCGAAGAAGATTATGAGTATTGGCAGAACGAGGCAAATACGGCATGGGACAATTACACAAGTGGCACACTTTCCACGGAAGAGGCTTTGGATGTTGCAGACCGCCTGGGCACTCCCGACCTTGTGATTCCTGCTGTGAACGGCGTCTTCCAATTGTCCGATGCTGAGCAAGTGAAGCTCTTCTCCACCATTGTGGGCTATGGCATGAACAGTGCTAAGGCTGCTCTGACAGAAGACATCGACATGAGCGGGATTGAGGACTTCGAGCCTATTGGTTCTGAGCAAACTCCTTTCTCTGGCGAGTTCGACGGTCAGGGCCATAAGGTGACTAACTTCACGATGACAGATGTATCCGGCAACAGACTGGGATTCTTCGGGTTCATTAAGAATGCTACGGTACAGAACTTCAGCATCAGCGGAAGCATTTCGTGCCTGTCTGGTTCCACTGGCGTCGGTGCTATTGGATGGTCGGAAGGCAGCACCCTCATCAACATCCATTCTTCGCTCGACATTGCGACCACTGAGACAGACATTCACCACGTGGGTGGCGTCTGTGGCAGCTTCCGCTCTGGCACCAAGGGCTTCAGATGCTCTTTCAGCGGCACGATTACGGATACTGGCGGCAACTATGACTGCTTCGGCGGTATCGGCGGCTACTCCAACGGAAACTGCCTCTACGAGAACTGTGCCAACTATGGTGACATCTCCTTCACCGCCAAGAACTGCTATGCTGGTGGCATCTGCGGCTATGTCAACAACGACGACTTCACAGGCATCAAGAACTGCCTCAACACCGGCTCCGTCAAGATTGCCGGCAACGAAGCTCCCCAGTATAGCGGCTCCATCTTAGGCCGTTGCGCAAAACACGCTAACAGTGTGTTCCTGAACAACTACTGGCTCGAGAATAGCGCCGTACAGGAATTCGGACAGGCAACCGACGTTTCGGCCACAGCAGTCACGGATTGGCAATTGCTTTGCGGCGAGGTATGCTTGCTTTGAACAGCGGCCAGGAAGACATCGCGTGGTACCAGACCCTCAACGAGGACATCTACCCCGTGCTCGACTTCAACCACTATGAAGTGCTCTATAGCGAAGCCAACGACTACTACTACAACCTCGTGAACGGCGAAGTAGGCATTCAGAATGTTGAAGAACCCAAAGCACAGGGCGCCATCTTCGACCTGAGCGGCAAGCGCATCATCCTGCCCGAAGGCAAGAAGCTCCAGAGGGGCATCTACATCATGGAAGGCAAGAAGATTCTCGTGAAATAAGCTCACTTCAACACAGAAGTAACATAAGCGAAGCGGGGGCTCCAGTTCGGTAAGACTGGGCCCCCGTTTCATGTCGTCCGACGCAGGCAGCTGCATCGCCCGACGCAGCACGCTGGAAAGGCCGACGCAGGCAGCTGGAAAGGCCGACGCAGGCAGCTGGAAAAGGCAACGCTCCATGCTGCATCAGACGACACAGCACGGAGCGTTGAAAACACCCCCTCTGAGGGCTTGATCAGTTATGCACCAGAGTGCCTATTTCCTCGCCGTCAAGCACCCTGCGGAGGTTGCCTACAATGTCCATGTTGAAGACGTAGATGGGCAGATTGTTCTGCATGCACATAGCCGTAGCGGTAATGTCCATCACCTTCAGACCGCGTGCAATGACCTCCTCATATGTAATGTCGTGGAACTTCGTGGCAGTAGCGTCCTTCTCTGGGTCAGCCGTGTAAATGCCGTCCACACGGGTTCCCTTCAGCATCACGTCGGCTTCAATCTCGATGCCACGCAGCGAAGAGCCCGTGTCCGTCGTGAAGTAAGGGCTGCCTGTGCCGGCACTGAAGATGACCACCGAACCCTGCTCCATCGCCTCTATCGCTTTCCACTTATTGTAGAACTCGCCGATGGGCTCCATCCGAATAGCCGTCATCACACGGTTCTTCTGCCCGATGGCATCGAGAGCGCTGCTCAGGGCCAGCGAATTGATGACCGTTGCACACATGCCCATCTGGTCGCCCTTGACGCGGTCGAAGCCTTTGCCTGCTCCCGTCAAACCACGAAAGATGTTCCCACCACCGATGACGATGCCTATCTGCACGCCCAAGCCGGCTGCCTCCTTAATCTGCTGGGCATACTCCCCAAGACGCTTCACGTCTATACCGTAGCCCTGTTCGCCCATCAGGCTCTCGCCCGATAGCTTAAGTAGAATTCTTCTGAATCTTGCCATACCTTATATTTTATATGATGTATCTTACTGCCTTGAACTCGTAACGACGCCGCACGCCATCTCGGTCCAGAAGGACGAGGTGACCAGAGGGTTCTACATCAACGAGCGTGGCACAAAAAACGCCCTTTTCATCGCAATATTTATGTTCCACGCCGCGCCGATAGAGGTGCTTCTTATACTCCTCGTGCAGCGCATCCAGCACATCAGGAGCCCCGTCGTCAATCTGCCGCATATAGAATGCAGCACGCTCCACAAACCGCTCCAGCACAGCACGACGTTCCACATCATGACCGACAATGTCGGCAAGGGAACGCGGATTGGGAGCATCACTCACGAAGCGTCGCTGGTTGACATTGATGCCAATGCCAATCACCGAACTCCGCACAAGCGCTCCCTGCAAGTCGTTCTCTATGAGAATGCCTGCCACCTTGCTGTCGCCATAGTAGATATCGTTGGGCCACTTAATGGCGAAAGCCTCCCCCTTCGCCTCCAA
>Ga0310694_10002980_pt1 | contig 16812 bp, 11 predicted proteins | sample 174DNAGHGhighgp2_FD_203884 | JGI IMG/M metagenome (GOLD analysis project Ga0310694, IMG submission 203884) | Sheep rumen microbial communities from Palmerston North, Manawatu-Wanganui, New Zealand - 1742 DNA GHGhigh gp2 (v2) (version 2) | ecosystem: Host-associated > Mammals > Digestive system... | reverse complement strand
GCAGGATAAGCACAGAAGATGTGCGCCGCATCATCGAAGCCAAAGACCGTTGCAGTGCCGGCGAAAGCGTTCCGGGAAAGGCTCTCTTCCTTGTTGACATAAAGTACTGAAGAAGACAAGCACGCCTCTCCGACAGCCCCTCCCAAAGGGATGTCATTCGCGACCAGACGTCTCCTTGAGGCGATTTAGGCAATGGCAAATGGCCAAACATTATATCATATCTCTTATAATCATCTGCAATCGCACCAGCAAAAGATGCCGAGGCATCAGACAAAGGTAGCCAGCCATTTGGGGTGGCTACCTTTGTCTTGTCCCTATAGGGCGGCTTTGACGGTATCTTTGCGGACAGACATCTTATATTTTGTCGAAGTCTGATGCTCATTTCCCTATTCTTTACCTTTTTTTGAATATATATATTTTGAATTTTGAATTGTTCTTTGTACCTTTGCACGAAATTAAGATGACTGTGTCCGAAACGGCATCATACAGCATCAATGTAGGCGGCGAACTGCTTTCGCTGGACAAACCCGTTGTGATGGGCATCCTCAATGCTACGCCTGACTCCTTCTACCAGCATCACGAAGGAGCCGAAGCCATTGCTCTGCGTACCAGGCAGATGCTCGCGGAAGGTGCAGCCATAGTGGATGTCGGTGCCTGCTCCACTCGCCCCGGCTATACGCCGCCTGACGAGAAGGAGGAGATGCGGCGGCTCAGGGAAGCACTCTCTGTCGTAAGAAAGGAAGCCCCCGAGGCAGTCGTGAGCGTCGATACGTTCCGCGCGTCGGTCGCCAAGATGTGCGTCGAGGAGTATGGCGTGCAGATGGTGAACGACATCAGCGGCGGCGCGTTGGACAGCGAGATGTTCGGCACTGTGGCAAGGCTGGGAGTGCCATACGTCCTGACACACAATGCGACAATCGACGAGGCAGACGACGCCCGCTTCATGGCACTTCTCCTTCAGGACATGGGAAGCAAGGTGGAGAGTCTCCACGACCTCGGCGTGTGCGACATCATACTTGACCCGGGCTTTGGCTTCGGCAAGACACTCGAACAGAACTACGCCTTGATGCGGAACCTCGAAGTGCTGCACGAACTCCGTTTGCCTCTGCTCGTCGGCATAAGCCACAAGAGCATGATATACAAACTGCTGGAAACAACACCCGACGAAGCCCTCAACGGCTCGACTGTCCTGCATACCGTCGCCTTGACGAAGGGAGCGCACATCCTCCGCGCACATGAAGTCAAGGAAGCGATGGAGTGCATTAAGATAGTACGCGAGTTAAATCGCAAATGATAAATGATTAAATGGTAAATGTAAGGTGCCTAACATAAACTTCAAAGACCTCATTGACATCTTCCTCGTGGCAATAGTCCTCTATTATTGCTACAAACTGATGAAGCAGTCACGCTCCGTCAACATATTCTATGGCGTCCTGCTCTTCGTTAGCGGATGGATTATTGTCAGCAAGGTGCTTGAGATGAAGTTGCTTGGCGGCATCCTGAACCAACTGGTGAGCGTCGGCGCGATTGCCCTCATCATCCTCTTCCAAGAGGACATACGCCGATTCTTCTACAACCTCGGAGCCAGGCAGCAGGCGCATCGCTTCCTTCGCTTCTTCCGTCTCGACAAACACAAGAACGCGGGAGAGTTCCGCAACGACCGCGAGACAATCTTCCCCATCGTGATGGCTTGCATGAACATGAGCAAGCAACACGTCGGCGCCCTCATCGTCTTGCAGAACGACCTGCCGCTTGGCGAGTTCATGCGGACAGGCGAAGAGGTCGATGCAAAGATAACGCAACGGCTCATCGAGAACATCTTCTTCAAGAACAGCCCTCTGCACGACGGAGCAATGATCATTGCGAAGGGACGGATTGCCTCCGCTGCCTGCATTCTGCCTATCAGCCACGACCTCGACATCCCCAAGGAGTTCGGCCTCCGGCACCGTGCCGCAAAAGGCATCAGCAAGGAAACAGATGCCCTTGCCATTGTGGTGAGCGAAGAGACAGGCAACATCACGGCTGCCTATTCCGACATGCTTCGGGCACACCTCTCCGCAGAGGAACTCGAGACACTACTAATGAAAGGGAAGTTCTAATTCAGAGAACTCAGATTATTCAGAATACTCAGATTATTCAGATTATTCAGAACATTCAGATAACTCAAAAACATAAGACCTATGACCTTAATGGAACAAATCATCGCTCGTGCCAAGTCCTGCAAGCAAAGAATCGTGCTGCCGGAAAGCCTGGAAGAGCGGACACTGACAGCTGCCGACATGGCTCTGGCAGACGACCTCGCCGACATTATCCTCATCGGCGCACAAAGTGAAATCTTTGCCCTTGCAGAGAAGCTCGGGTTGAAGAACATCGGCAAGGCCACCATCATCGACCCCGCCACAAGCGAAAGTACTGAGACTTACGTCCAGCTCCTTTACAATCTTCGAAAGAACAAGGGCATGACAGAGAACGAGGCACGCGAGAAGGTAAAGGATCCCCTTTACTACGGTTGCCTTATCATCAAGAATGGCGATGCCGACGGACAGATTTCGGGCGCACTCTCCACGACAGGCGATACGCTTCGCCCTGCCTTGCAAATCATCAAGTGCGCTCCGGGCATCAGTTGCGTCAGCGGTGCAATGCTGATGATTACGCCTGCCAAGCAATACGGCGAGGACGGTGTACTGGTGATGGGCGATGTGGCTGTCACGCCGATGCCCGATGCCAACCAGCTCGCACAGATTGCAGTCTGCACGGCTCAAACGGCACGCAGCGTCGCAGGCTTCGCAGAACCGAGAGTTGCAATGCTCAGCTTCAGCACGAAAGGCAGTGCAAGTCACGAAGTCGTTGACAAGGTGATTGAGGCCACACGGCTTGCCAAGGAAAAAGACCCAAGCCTTCGTATCGACGGCGAACTCCAAGCGGACGCAGCCCTCGTGCCAAGTGTCGGTGCGAAGAAAGCACCGGGCAGCGACATTGCAGGCAAGGCAAACGTGCTTGTCGTTCCCTGCCTCGAGGTCGGCAACATTGCCTACAAGCTTGTTCAGCGCCTTGCCGGTGCCGAAGCCATTGGCCCCATCCTGCAGGGCATCGCTCGCCCCGTCAACGACCTCAGCCGCGGCTGCTCCGTCGATGACATATATAAGATGGTAGCCATCACATCTTGCCAAGCGCAAGATGCGAAGTAAAAGCCTCACCCCAACCCCTCTCCGAGGAGAGGGGCTTTTCATAAGTCATAACACTAAACTCTAAATTACTAACATGAAGATACTTGTATTAAACTGCGGCAGCAGTTCCATAAAATATGCACTTTACAACATGGACGACCAGAGCGTCATAACCAGTGGCGGCATTGAGAAGATAGGGTTGCCCGATTCGTTTATAACCGTCAAGCTGAACGGTGAAAAGCACAAGATGGAGCACCCCATCAAGGAACACACCGCAGGCGTGCAGTACATCTTCGAGGTGCTGACGACAGGCGAATACGCCGTGCTGAAGAGCCTTGAAGAGCTGGATGCCGTCGGCCATCGCATGGTACACGGCGGAGAGAAGTTCAATAAGTCTGTTCGCCTCACGCCCGAAGTGATGGAGGCCTTTGCACAGTGCAACGACCTCGCTCCCCTCCACAACCCTGCCAATATCAAGGGCGTGAATGCTGTCAAGGCTCTGCTGCCCGACATTCCGCAGGTCGGCGTGTTCGACACCGCTTTCCATCAGACGATGCCCGACTTCGCCTATATGTACGCCCTACCCTACAATCTCTACAAGGAGTACGGCGTGCGCCGATACGGCTTCCACGGAACCAGCCATCGCTATGTCAGTCAGCGCGTCTGCGAGTTCCTCGGATGCAAGCCCGAAGAGAAGCGAATCATCACTTGCCACATCGGCAACGGCGCTTCCATTGCTGCCGTGAAGTATGGCAAATGCGTGGATACCTCGATGGGCCTCACGCCTCTTGAGGGCTTGATGATGGGAACGCGCACTGGCGACATTGACGCCGGAGCCGTTACCTACTTGATGGACAAGTTCAACCTCGACACAAAAGGCATCTCCGACCTGCTTAACAAGAAGTCGGGCCTTGCCGGGGTGAGCGAGGCAAGCAGCGACTTCCGCGACATCCTGGCAGGCATTGCCGCCGGCAACGACAAGGCACGACTGGCAAAGGAGATGTACACCTATCGCATCAAGAAGTACATCGGTGCCTACGCCGCAGCAATGGGAGGCGTTGACATCATCCTCTTCACCGGCGGCGCAGGCGAGAACCAGTGGGAAGTGCGCGAGGGAGCAACGGGCGGCCTCGAGTACATGGGGGTCAAGATGGACGTGACGAAGAACCGCAGCTGCCGAGCCACAGAGGCCATCCTCAGCGCCGACGACAGCAAGGTCATCGTCTGCTGCATCCCCACCGACGAAGAGCTGATGATTGCCCTCGACACACAAGCCCTCTGCTAAAGGCAGATTATATTCCCGGATACAGGGCATTTCATAATTTCGCCCTGACAGGACAAAAGCTTTCCACATCAAGCTTTTGTCCTGTCAGGGCGAAAAGTATTGTCACCATTACCCTGGATGGATGCCCCGGGCTGTTGGTTTTCTGCCCCGTCTTTAACTTTGCAGCCGGAAACGGGGCGTTCCGGACAATCTGACAACAAAATGTGAGGCCATCTTCCGCAGTTCCTGAAGGCAAGGATACTGCGGAATTTTTGTTTTCGGCGTACACAATTCTTAAAACGCAGCTTGCGTTTGTAAAAACGCAACTTGCATATTTAAAAACGCAGCCTGCGTTTACAAAAACGCAAGCTGCATTTTAAGAATTAAGCACGTCAAAAAAGAGATTTGAGGGAAAACGGTCGTTGAATGTTGACCTGTAGTATTTACTTCCAGAAGCCCTCGGCCGTGAAGTACTGGCTCTTGCTGAGCGGCTCGATGCTGCCGAACTGCGACCATTCGGCATCTCCCTTGAACTGGGCAAGGAAAGCATCAGGGACATAGAGTGTGCAAGCCTTGCTGGGCGTGCAGTTCTTCGGCATGGCGTAGTATTCCGTGCTGAGGAGATAGACCTTCTTCCACTTGTCGGCAGAGGGAACAAGTCCGAACATACGGTTCTTGAAGTCGTTGGGCACGGAGAACTCCTCTACGCCGGTGCAACCATCGAAGGCTCCGTCGTCGAGCTTCTTCGCCGTGATGCCCGTGAGGATGCTACGGAGCTTGCTGCAGCCGTAGAAGGAACCTGCGCGAATCCACCAGATATGTTCGCCGAAGCGGGCCGTCTCGAGCGAGGTGCAGTCCTTGAAGGCATTGACGCCGATGGTATAGACATCGACGTTGAGGCTCTTCAACGCAGAGCAACCCTCGAAGGCTTCGTCGTTGATGACGGTGACTTCGCCCTGGAAATGCACCTTCTCGAGCGACGTACAACCAGAAAAGGCGTTGGTGTCGATGTGCTTGATCTGCGGTGCGATCCACACTTCCTTGATGCTCTTGTTGCCCTTGAACTCGTCCTTGTTCACGCTTTGTATCTGCGAGCCGAAGCCCATCTTTGCCTCCGTGACTACAAAAGCTGTGTCGGCACGGTGCTTGCTTGTGTAGAAGAAGATGTCGCTTGCGGGCGTTTCGGTTGCCTCGGAGCCGGCATCTGACGTTGCCTCCTGCTTGGCTGGTTTGTCGTCGCAGCTGCTGAAACCTGTCAGCAGACAGAATGCCATTGCGGCACAGAAAAGGAGATTCTTTTTCATAATCATTTGTTTTTAGCAAAAAGCCGCTCCATCCGTAACGGACAAAGCGGCTTAACATTATCTAACAACAATAAATCAAATTAATAATTGGACAATCTGAACACTCGCTTACTTAACAGCAATCTTCTTGCCGTTTACGATGTAAATGCCCTTGACGGCCTTGTTGACGCGACGGCCTTGCAGGTCGAAGATTGCCTGGCTGTCTGTTGCCTCGATGTCAGTGATGCCGTCGATGACATCATCCTCGAAGATGAATCCAACCTTGGCGGCAGAGACGGCGAAGCTGCGAGGCAGCTGCAGATAAGCAGAGTTGGCGGGCAGCGAAATGCCGTTAGCTGTTGCTCCGGGAATAGTGCCTTCTTCGGATTCAAGAGAATAGAAGCCTGGCTCGCCATTAACCTCTGCAAATACATAATTAATAAGGGGAACGGCATCGGCCGTCTCATCTGCGGGATTCAACCAGCCACCTTCTATGAAGGGCTTGAAGAGGTTCACATAGTAGTTGCTCGACTGGCTCTTGGGAATTGAATACTCGCCAGCCTGACCGATGAGCAATACGCCGGTAAATGCAGGCACATCCGTAATGTTCACGAGAATAGCCTGATTGGTGGCCTTGTTGAAGCCGGAGGCGATGTATGCCTTCAGGTCGCTGCCAGTGAAATCAAGGTCGTAAGCGCAGCTGAAGGGAGTGTAGTCCTGCTTAATCTCGATGCTTTGCTTTGTGGAACGATAGACTGCCCTGACATTATAGTTGCATTTCACATTCTCAATAACGTATGTGTTGCCCTCCATGCTATTGGTCACATCAATTTCTTCCGGTGAAGCTTCAGGCGTAACGAAAAGACTTACGAATTCCATGTCAGTAAGACTGCCGACAGTAACGGTCACATTCGTTCCCCATTCCGGGTTTGAGTCGCTGACAGTTACGCCTTCACTTGTAACGTTAATGTTGTATTTGAGAACTTCCCACTGGGCTTCAACATTAATGCCGCCATCGGGCATCGTATCGGGAATTTCAGGCTCCCATCCAAGGAACGTATGGCCTTCCCATTCGGGGTCGTCGGGAGTGCCGATTGCATCGCCGACAGGCACAGTGATAGGCGAATACTCTAAAGGAGCACCGTTGAGGTTGAAGGTAATGGTGCCGTATGTTACGGGACACTCTTCAATTACCAGATAGGATATGACCTCGCCATTGTTGTTGGTGTAGTTGCGTATTTCGCCATCATTAGCTTCCTGAAGCTTGATTGCTTTTGTTTTTACCTCATATCTGTTCGGCGCAACATCGCGTGGAATGTTAACTGTAACAACGGCTACAGGATTACCTGATGTGGAGGGGGTGACCAAAGCGAAACCATCCTCGCCCTCGCAAAGGAAGTGAATTGAGCCGTCCTCATTTACGCTTTTCGTGAATTGTGCATTATAGCCATCGGGATAGCAACCTTCTTCGGTATAGAGTTCGGCATCTACATAGGAAACGACGTCGGGAAGGACGAGCGTGCATTCCCAACGAGAGATGGGGTTACGGTTATTCATATACATGTACAACTTGGCAGTACTGCCAGCCTGAACAGTTTGCTCTGGCATATAAACCTTGTAGGCTTCTATGAGGGAAGTCTTTGTCTGTGCCCCCATGCCCAAGCAAAGCATAAACATGGAAAGTAATGTGAAAAGTTTTCTCATAATTCTTTTCCTCCTGCCTTCTCGTTCCCAAAGTCGGCCTCTAAAATGTTTTGAGTTGTTTAGGTTACGGCATACAAAAGATGTGGGAACTATACTCGCTCGGGCAGAGCATGATGGTAAACGTCCTTTAATATGCCGCTTATTTAATTATATTATATTTCTTCTCCCGTTGTGACCCTCAAGGAATGGCTGCGAACCATGTCCGCGACAACGTATTGCACCCCAAGAATCGCCACAAAGTTAGGAACAATAATTCATACCGCCAAACAAATCGAAGTTTTTTTTTATAAAATTTGTCTTTTTGCTTGCTTCGTCGTACCTTTGCACTTTGTATTATGGTTTCGATAGACAATTTGTGTGTAGAGTTCAGCGCACGGCCGCTCTTCAATGACATCAGCTATGTCATCAACGACCACGACCGCATCGCACTTGTCGGCAAGAACGGTGCGGGCAAGAGCACGATGCTGAAGATTATCGCAGGCCTCCAGGAACCCACAAGCGGAACGGTCAGCGTGCCACGCGACGCAACCATAGCCTACCTGCCGCAGGTCATGGTGCTTACCGATGAGCGCACCGTCCGCGAGGAAGCAGAGCGGGCCTTCGAGCACATCACCGAGATGAAGGACGAGCTTGAACGCCTTAACAATCAACTTGCAGAACGTACCGACTACGAGAGCGAAGCATATATGTCTGTCGTAGAACGCTTCACGCACCTCAACGAGCACTTCCAGATGATAGGAGGCATGAACTATCAGGCAGAACTGGAGCGCACCTTGCAAGGGCTTGGCTTCCGCAGGGAAGACTTCGACAGGCCGACAAGCGAGTTTAGCGGAGGCTGGCGGATGCGTATCGAACTGGCAAAGCTTCTGCTGCAACACCCCGACGTCCTTCTCCTTGACGAGCCAACGAACCACCTCGACATCGAGAGCATCCAGTGGCTTGAGAACTTCCTCGCCACAAGTGCGAATGCCGTTGTGCTTGTCAGTCACGACCGAGCCTTTATAAACAATGTAACGAACCGCACCATCGAGATAAGTTGCGGCAAGATATACGACTATAAGGTCAAGTACGACGAGTATGTCACGCTTCATGCCGAGCGACGCGAGCAACAGCTGCGTGCCTTGGAGAATCAGCAGAAGGAGATTGCCGATGCGCGTGCCTTTATCGAACGCTTCCGCTATCAGGCCACGAAGGCCATTCAGGTGCAGCAGAAGATACGTCAGTTAGAGAAGATTGTACCGATTGAGGTCGATGAGGTGGACAACAGTGCCTTGCGCCTCAAGTTCACCTGCTCGATGCGAAGCGGCGACTTCCCCGTCATCTGCGACGAGGTGGGCAAGAGCTATGGCGAGCACTGCGTGTTCAAGAACGTGAACCTTACCATCAGACGTGGCGAGAAGGTGGCTTTCGTCGGGCGAAACGGCGAGGGAAAGACAACGCTCGTGAAGTGCATCATGGGCGAGATACCCTTCGACGGCACGCTCAAGGTCGGACATAACGTGCAGATCGGCTACTTCGCACAGAACCAGGCACAGTTGCTCGAAGGCGAATATACCGTGTTTGAAACGATTGACCGTGTGGCGAGGGGCGACATCCGCCTCAAGATACGCGACATCCTCGGTGCGTTCATGTTCGGAGGCGAGGCGGGCGACAAGAAGGTGAAGTTCCTCTCGGGAGGCGAGCGGACGAGACTTGCGATGATAAAGCTCCTGCTTGAACCTGTCAACTGCCTTATTCTCGACGAGCCGACGAACCATCTTGATATGCGCTCGAAGGATGTCCTGAAGGCTGCCATCCGCGACTTCGACGGCACGGTCATCGTGGTGAGCCACGACCGTGAGTTCCTCGACGGTCTTGTCACGAAGGTCTATGAGTTCGGAGGCGGAAAGGTGAGAGAACATTTGGGAGGCATCTATGACTACCTTACAGCCCCCTCCCCCAACCCCTCCCCCGAGGAGGAGGGGAGAAAGCTGCGCAAGGAAAGCCTCCCTCCTCGGGGGGAGGTTGGAGGGGGGCTGTCTTATGCCGAACAGAAGGCTCTTGCCCGTGAACAGAAGAGGAAAGAGAAAGCCTTGCAGGAGGCGGAGGACAAGGTGACACAGCTCGAAGCCGCCATCCGCATCCTTGAAGATCAGTTGTCAACGCCCGAAGGCAGTCAGGATGTTTCGCTCTATGAGAAGCACGGCCGCCTGAAGGCACAGCTCAAGAAAGCCGAAGAGGAATGGGAGGCACTGATTTAGTGAAGAGTTAAGGATTAAGAAATAAGAGTTAGGAGTTAAGCGTTTAATGATGAAGCGGCTCTGTGATTTCATTGCCCGATGGATGGGCTTGATGGTTCTCGTGGTGGGAGCAATATCGATGCTGGCCCCTATGTCTTTCGCATGGATCGACACCAAGGCCATCAACCCGTTGCTTGGCGTGATTATGTTTGGAATGGGGCTTACGCTGTCGCCGAAGGACTTCAAGATAGTGTTGAGTCGCCCCAAAGACATCCTTGTTGGCTGCCTGGCACAATTCACCGTTATGCCTTTGTTGGCATGGCTGCTGACATTGGCCTTCTCGCTGCCTAAAGAGTTAGCCCTCGGTGTGATACTTGTCGGCTGCTGCCCTGGAGGTACGGCATCCAACGTCATCACCTACCTGGCAAAGGGGGACTTGGCTCTGTCCGTAGGGATGACGGCTTGCTCCACCCTGCTCGCTCCCTTCGTGACGCCGCTTCTGGTGTGGCTGATGGCAGGCACTATGGTAGATGTCGATACGTTTGGAATGCTGTTGAGCATTGTCTATGTAGTCATTGCGCCGATAGTTGTCGGACTTTTGTGCCAGCGTTTCATGCCGAAAGTCACGAAAGCCCTCACGCCTTATCTGCCCGCTTTCTCATCATTAGCAATTGCCTTCACGGTGGGCATCGTCGTGTCGCACAATGCCGACCGCTTGCTTGTCGGTGGACTGACAGTTATCCTTGTTGTTATGCTTCACAACTTGCTTGGCCTTTCGCTGGGCTTCCTGATCGGTCGCCTGCTGCGTTTGCAAGAGCCGAAGTGTGTAGCGCTCAGCATCGAGGTAGGTATGCAGAACAGCGGTCTTGCCTCTTCCCTTGCCGTCACCCACTTTGCCACCTTTCCGCTTGCCACGATTCCGGGTGCCGTCTTCAGTGTCTGGCACAACATCAGCGGTGCCTTGGCAGCAAAGATATTCCAAAGGGAATTAACCTCGAACCAATAAACTACCATATTTATAATGTATAATGACATGAAAAAGAAACATCTCTTGACTGCCTTTGCCTTGACGGCAATGGCTGCGGCTTGCACTCCTGGTGGCAAGCCACTGACATCGGGCATCGACCTCGCCAATCTCGACTCAACCTATCTGCCCGGCGCAGACTTCTACATGTACGCCACCGGCGGATGGCAGAAAGCACATCCACTGACGGCGGAGTACAGCCGTTTCGGTTCCTTCGACCAGCTTCAGGAGGACAACAACGAGCGTCTGCGCTCGCTTATCGACAGTGTGTCTGCCCGGCAGAACGAGCCGGGCAGCATCGAACAAAAGATTGCCGACCTCTACAACAGCGCGATGGACAGCGTGAGCCTGAACGAGAACTATTGGGGCGCCCTTGAGGCCTTCCTGCTTTGCGACGGCTACCAGAGCTCTCCCGAAATCGCAACGGATTGGATTGCCGGGGTCTGGCCGCGTATGCAGAGGCAGGGCGTGCCTGGCTTGTTCAGCATGTACATCGGTGCCGACGAGAAGGACTCGAAGAACAACCTCGTCTCGATCTTCCAGGGAGGCTTGACGCTTGGGCAGAAAGACTATTATGTTGACGACGACGAGAGGACACAAGAGATACGCAAGGCCTATCTGAAGTATATCGTTGACCTCTGCCAGCACTCGGGCTTTAGCGAGAAAGACGCCCAGCGCATCAGCGAGGACGTGCTCCGCATAGAGACGCGCATTGCCAAGGCCAGCAAGAGCCGCACGGAGCTTCGCGACCCAGAGGCAAACTACAACAAGCTCACCTACGACGAACTCAAAGAGCAGTTCCCCGGCATCAACTGGGACGGCTACTTCCAGAACTTCGGCATGGAGGGCGTGAAGGAAGTCTGCCTTGGTCAGCCGCTTGCCATCCACGAGGTGGAGAAGGTGCTTGCCGAAGAGACAACCGAAGCCCAGCAGAACATCTATCTGTGGCATGCGCTCGATATGGTTGCCTCGTACATTGACGACGAAAGCCGTGCCTTGAGCTTCGGCTTCTACGGAAAGGTGATGAGCGGCAAGGAGGAGGACCGTCCTCGCTGGAAGCGTGCTGTCGCAGCCGTTGAAGGAGGCCTTGGCGAAGCGCTCGGACAGCTCTACGTCGCCAAGTACTTCCCGCCAGAGGCAAAGGCTCGCATGGAGAAGCTCATTGCCAATCTTCAAGTGGCGCTCGGCGAGCGTATCGACGTGCAGGACTGGATGAGCGACGAGACGAAGAAGGTGGCTCGCGAGAAGCTCGATGCCTTCTATGTCAAGGTCGGTTATCCTGACAAGTGGAAGGACTACAGCGACATGGAGATTGGCGATAACTACCTCAACAACATGCTCGCCGTGGGCGAATGGGAGATTAAGGACATGATTCGCACAAAGTTCAACAAGCCCGTTGACCGCGACGAGTGGTACATGACGCCGCAGACGGTGAATGCCTACTACAACCCCACAACCAACGAGATCTGCTTCCCCGCAGGCATCCTGCAGCCGCCCTTCTTCGACATGCAGGCCGACGATGCCTTCAACTACGGAGCCATCGGCGTGGTCATCGGACACGAGATGACGCACGGCTTCGACGACCAGGGCAGCAAGTACGACAAGAACGGCAACCTCGTTACATGGTGGAGCGAGGAAGACACCAAGCGCTTCGAGGAGCGCATCCAAGTGATGCGTGAGTTCCACGACAGCATCGAGGTGATGCCCGGACTTCATGCCAACGGCTCCCTCACGCTGGGCGAGAACATGGCCGACCACGGAGGCCTGATGGTCGCCTTCCAGGCCTTCAAGAATGCCACCAAGGACGCTCCCCTGGCTGTCATCGACGGCTTTACGCCCGAGCAACGCTTCTTCCTTGCCTACGCCAATGTCTGGGGACAGAACATCCGCGACGAGGAGATTCAGAAGCGCGTCAAGAGCGACCCGCACCAGCTGGGCATGTGGCGCGTGAACGGTCAGATGCCGCACATCGACGCATGGTACGAAGCCTTCGGCATCACAGAAGCTGACCCGATGTTCGTGCCAAAGGAGAAGCGCGTCACCATCTGGTAATACGCAGAAACGGGGATTAGCAAAAGCTTCAGACGAACATAAAGACTATTGGTGTCCGCCATCTTGCCACAAAAAGATGACGAGGCATCAGACAACGGTAGCCTGTCATTGAAACGGCAGGCTACTATTGTTCTGTCCCCTCTGGGGCGTGGTTCGAATTCCAGCGGACACCGATATATATATGATTAAGGGAATTTTGTAAAATTTCTTTTCATCGTCACGCGCTCTGGCGGCGTGTTTTGGGTTCTGTGGCACTTTTGTACCCAAAACATGAAATAAGGCCTTAAATCGAATCCCGCTTGATAATCAACAAGTTGAAAAATCGTATTTTGAGGCAAGAAGCAAAGAAAGTACAATTGTCAAGTTGTCAACCGTTAAATTCGGCATACTTTTCCGCAAAAATCGGCGTGGAAAGAGGGGCAACTCGACGTGCCTGAAAAAGCAACGAGGCACGGCAAGTTGACAAACTTAGCGTGCCTCGTTGAAAATCGCTCCGCACCGAGTTGCCCTACGCCCAACTTTTCGTCATCCTGTTTTGTAAAGATTATTACGCCTAACGACGTGTCTTCTCAGGTTCCCTTTTTAGCTTCTATACCTTCGTCCCTTACAGCCATGCCTCTATTTGGTCGTCCTTGATGCGGAACTTGACTTCCCTGCCCGCGAACTCAAAGGCATAGATGCGGTCGGGGTCGTCGTGATAATGGGGCCGAGGGTCGGAGCGGAGTATCTGGCGAAGGGCTTCGAGATGCCCGGCATCAAAGGCCGCCATAAGGTCGGCACCTAATTTGACAATTGATAATTGACAATTGACAGTCTCTTCGGCAAAGCCGGCGGTGGCATCGGGGTGGCTGTCGGTGAAGGGCAGATAGGGCTTGATGTCGAAGATGGGCGTGCCGTCCATAAGGTCGGCGCCCTCCACCTCTATCACCGGGCCGTCGGGCGTATGGAGGTCGATGCTCAATATACGCACGGAGGAAAGGCCGATATTGTTAGGGCGGAAAGGGCTTCTCGTGGCAAAGACCCCCATGCGGCGGTTGCCGCCAAGGCGGGGAGGACGTACCGTAGGACGCCACTTCATGCCCTCACGTCGCGCTTCGCAGAAGTCCCAAAGGAGCCAGATATGGCTGAAGCCCTCCAGGCCTCGCAAGGCTTCAGGGTCGCGATACTCGGGATTGAAGACAATCCTTCCCTTCAAGCCCTTGACAAGGCCGCTCTGTCGCGGCACGCCGAACTTCGTGGGGAAGTCCGTCTCAATGCGGGCAATAGGAGTAAGCTGGTAATTCATCGGAGTAATCGGAGTAATCGGAGTAATCAGAAGATTCGGAGTATTCAGAGTATTCAGAAGATTCAGAGTTTTCAGAGTTTTCAGAGTATTCAGAAAATTCAGAGTTCTCAGAGATTAAGATCTAAATTCTTTATAGTAGAGCAGGCCTGCCGTGGTCAACCCGAAGGGGAAGGCCATCCAAACCCCTACAAGTTCCCAGCCGCAGACAAAGGCGAAGATATAACCCAAAGGCAACGAGATAAGGATGTATGCCACGAAAGCAATCCATACCATCGGCTTCACCCGTGCCATCCCCCTGAGTGCGTTGGCATAAACGCATTGCAACGCGTCGCCGACCTGATAGATGAGGAAAGGCGCAACCAACGTCGCCACAAGTGCCGCCACGTCTGTGCTATGGGAGAAGAGCATCCCTGCCTCGTCACGCAACAGCAGCAAGGGAACAGCCAGACAAAGCCCGATGGACCAGCAGAGGTGAAGCCCTGCGAAGGCCACATGTTGCGTCCGCCACACCTCGCCAGTCCCTCGATAATAGCTCACACGGACAGCCACAGCCGCCGCCATGCCGTAGTAGAGCATGAAGAAGAGCTGGCCGATGACTATCATTATTTGATGCGCAGCCAAATCCGTCGCCCCGAGCCACCCCACATAGATGGCACTGAGGCTGAACGAGGCTGCTTCCAAGCCGAGTTGCAAGGCAACGGGCCATCCCATCCGACACAGTTCCCGCTGGTCGGCCTTCGTAATGTGTGTGCTTTGGAAGTCCTTGCGATAAATCTCATAGTGCGGCGAAAAGTGGAAGATGCCTGCGATGAGGACAAGTTGCAGGAGACGGCTCAACAGCGTGGCAAGCCCTGCTCCATAGAGTCCCATTTCGGGAAAGCTGCAATGCCCGAAGATGAGGAGCCAGTTGAGCAATACATTGAAGATGTTGCCGACGAGCATAATCCACATCGGCATGGTGGTGTCCTGTATGCCATCGCTGAACTGCTTGTAGGCATTGAAGGCCATCATTGGCAGGAGGCTCAGCAACAGCATCAGCAGATAAGGTCGTATCAGGGGAAGCAACTCCTTGGGCAGCCCGAGCCACGGAAGCATTAGCAGCAAGAATCCTGCCAGAAGCATCAGCAGCAAGCCTACTAAAGAGCAGGCAAAGAGGCCGTTCTTCAGCTTGCCCGCAATGGCATGAACCCTACCCTCTCCCATCAAAGCGCCCACCACGGGCGTAAGTCCATAGGAGAAGCCCATGCCCCCTATGATGAGCAGGCCCAGGATGTTGTTCACGAAGCCGGCAGCCGCCAGCTCACTCGTGCCGTAGCGCCCCACCATAAGTGTATCGGCGAACCCCATCACGATGGTGCTCATCTGCCCCATCATTATTGGCACGCTGATACGCAAGAGGTCGGAATAGTATGTGGCGTATGTTGCTTTCACGCCACAAAGGTACGAATAAATAAAGAATTATGAAAGAAGATTTAAGAATCGGCATACGTTTTCGCCGCTTTCGCCCTTCATTTATGCTTCTTCGGCTGCTTGCTGAACTTATAGGCGACGTGCAGGAGGGCATAGCGAGGCAAGACGTTGGTGAAGGTCTCGGTGCGGCCTTGTGCATTGATGGTGCGTGTGACGTTTGAGAGCTGGCCAAGGATGTCGAAGCCATCGAGCATGACGAGCCACTTGCCTTTGAAGAAGGGACGGGCAAGGCGGGCGTTCCATACGACATCGTTTGTGTTGAGGCTTGCATCGGTATAGCCTGTGCGGCCATAAAGCGTGAGGTCGGTCGTGAGGTCGAACTTCCAGGGAAGGTGAACGATGGCGTCCGCACCGATGCGATACTGCCAAGCCGAAATGTTTTGGAACGTCGTGCGGTCGCTCGTATAACGGTTGTATGCCACGTCCGACGTTATGTTAAGGGTATGTTTCCCAAGTGATAGGCTCAGTTTCGGCGCAAAGGAAAGGGTGGCGGAGCGCACGATACTCTTGGTTGATTGCAGGAGAGCTTGTTCTCCCAGCATGTCAACACTATTCTGATAGCTGAACTGTGTGACCATGCTGGCACTGTGCTTCTTGCCGTCGCCAAAGCTGTAGTTGATGGTGTGCTTAGCTGAAGCGTTCCAGTTACCGTTGACATTTGTGGGTCGGAACGTGCGTTTGCCGGTCTCGCGGTCGTAGATTTGACCCATGCTTATCGCGTTGTGCGTGAAGGCATAATGCAGGTCGAGGCGATTGTGCATACGCTTATTGAGGGAATACAGATTGCCGTCGAGGGTTGCATCCGTGCGGATGGCGTAACGAAGGTCAGGGTTGCCGATGCGGATGTTCATAGGGTCTGTGTCGTCGACTATGGCTGCGTCGTTCAGGAGGTCGGGTGCTTCGTTCCTCACCTTCACTTCGAGTCCGGCATGATGACCTTCCTTCGTCCTGAGCCACGGCTTTGTCTTGAACTCGAATGTCGGGGTGAGGCGGTGGAGAACAGTGTCGATGGTGCCTCGCTCATAGTCGTTTCGTTGTGCATTCAGCGTACCAGCAAGGCGGAAATCAAGGTAGAACTGTCCCCATTCCTTCTGTCCCAAGCCGTATTTGAAGTCGGCCCAAATGTCGCTTGTGTTGTCGATGTAATGCGCCAGATGACTGTTCGTGCGGTCGAAGACCTGCCTGTATTCGGTCACGCTGGGCAGCAAGTCGATGGGTTTAGAGAAGCTTGAGTCGGCATTCGCCAGGCGGTCCAGGCGATAGATGCTCTCCTGTTCGCGCCGATTGCTGTGGGAGAACCGATAGCCCAACACGAATTGTCGGTAGTGTTCGCCAAGCATGAAG
>Ga0310694_10002979_pt1 | contig 16813 bp, 10 predicted proteins | sample 174DNAGHGhighgp2_FD_203884 | JGI IMG/M metagenome (GOLD analysis project Ga0310694, IMG submission 203884) | Sheep rumen microbial communities from Palmerston North, Manawatu-Wanganui, New Zealand - 1742 DNA GHGhigh gp2 (v2) (version 2) | ecosystem: Host-associated > Mammals > Digestive system... | reverse complement strand
GAACGCAACAATAATCAGTATCTTGGCGTAGCCCAGACCGTTGCCGATACCGTCAAGGAACGACGGCCACGGCTCGTTCTGCATTGCAAAAGCCTCCAATCGGCCCATCAGAATACAGTTGGTAATGATAAGACCAACGTAAACTGAAAGTTTTACGCTAATGTCATAGGCGAACGCCTTCAAAATATTACTAACAACGGTCACCAAAGCCGCAACCACAACAAGTTGCACGATAATACGGATACGCTGCGGAATAGTCTTGCGCAGGCACGAAATGACCACGTTTGAAAGGGCGGTAATGATTGTAACCGATATGCCCATCACGATTGCCGGCATCAGTTTGGCCGTTACAGCCAATGCCGAGCAGATTCCAAGCACCTGCACCGTTACAGGGTTGTTCAGCCCCAGCGGCGTCAGCAGCGCTTCTTTATTCTTTTTCGAACTCATATCTCAATCCTCCTACCTTTTTAAAAATTTAGTGTAATTGCCAAGGCAGTTTTTCAGCATCGCATCGACACCTGTTGAAGTAATGGTGCCGCCCGAAATGCCGTCAACCTCGTATTTAGCATCTTTAACCTTGCCGTTTTTGACAACGCTGATTTTCACCGAAGTGCTGTCGCCAACCAGTTTGCCTTCAAACTGTTTTTGGAATTTAGGCGTATCGATTTTTGCGCCAAGGCCCGGGGTCTCGCTTGCGTGTGAGAAGTAGGTGCCGAAGACGGTGTTCTTGTCGTCGTTCAGAGCCACATAGCCCCAAATGGCGCCCCACAGACCGGCTCCGTAAACCGGAATCACATATTTGGTCTGTCCGTTAAGGTTGCAGACAAACACGTGAAGACGACCTTCCTCGATAACTTTATCATCCTTGTCTTTTTTATCCTTGCTTTCAGCCTCATAGTTGGTAACAAACTCTCCTTTGTATTCAACGATAGTGTCGCCTTTCAGAATCATATCTTTCACGTTTTCTGTGAAATATGCGTCAGGATTAACAGACTTCACATCAACATTGAGTGAGTAGAGAATCTGCTTTTTGGTATCCAGTTTGACGTTGGCGTCTTGTCTCTCGCGCAGCGAAGAATAGACGAACGACAGCAGGATTGCCACAACAACCACCATCGCGGCAGCGTAGGCAAACGTGTAACCGCTGTTTGTGGTTGATAGTTTCTTTTCAGCCTTCAATTCGACAAAGGCCGAAGCCGGTGCGTTGCACTGCGGGCAAGTTTCCGGTGCTTTGTCACCCTCGTGGATATATCCGCAGGTGGTGCATTTGAATTTCTTGTTAGCCATTGTGAATTATGCTTTAATTGTTACTCTTTTTTTGCGGCGGTTAATGTTCGCCTGAATGAAGAAATGGTCGATAAGCGGTGCGAAGGTGTTCATCAGCAGAATTGCCAGCATCATACCCTCGGGGAAGCCCGGGTTGAGCACGCGAATGACGATTGCCAACGCGCCAATCAGGAATCCGTAAATGAACTTGCCGCCCTCGGTGCGTGCCGAAGTGACAGGGTCGGTTGCCATAAACACGGCGCCGAAGCAGAATCCGCCGTAAACCAGGTGGTTGTACCACGGTATAAGAGCCAGATTACGTACCGACTCATAGTTTTCTCTAACTACTCCGTTTTCATCGAGCAGCCAACCAGCATCTGCGCAGGTGTTGAACAGCCAGCCCATTGCAATGCCGCCCACAAAGACAGAAAGCATTGTCTTCCAACTTGCCACGCCTGTGTAGAGCAGAATGAAGGCGCCAATCAGTATGGCAACGGCGCTTGTCTCGCCCACGCTGCCCGGAATCAGTCCGAAGAAGGCGTCGGCAAACGAAGTGTAGTTGCCTGCGTTGGCCATTGCCAGCGGTGTGGCGCCCGAGAAACCGTCAACTGCGGCCTCGGCGCTGTAGTTGTAGTACCAGGCTGTCTCGCCCGACATTTTGGTCGGATAGGCGAAGAACAGGAACACGCGGGCCAGAAGGGCCGGGTTCCACATATTCATACCAGTGCCGCCGTACACCTCTTTGCCGAAGATTACGGCGAAAGCGGTTGCCACGCCAACCATCCAGAGTGGAACATCGGCAGGCATTACAAGCGGAATGAGCATTCCCGAAACAAGGAAGCCCTCGTTAACCTCGTGGCCGCGCATCTGTGCCGAAGCAAACTCAATGGCCAGACCAACGACGTATGAAACAACAATTATCGGCAGAACGGCCAGAAAGCCTTTGAAGAAAATCTGCCAGAAAGTGACGTCGGCCAACTCGCCCGTCATACGGAAATGCTGATAACCAGTGTTGTACATTCCGAAGAACAGCGCCGGCATCAGAGCCAATACCACGACAATCATCGTTCGTTTCAAATCGACGGCGTCGCGGACGTGAACACCACATTTGTTGGTTTCATTCGGTGTGAAAAGGAACGTCTCGAAGGCGCCGAATGTCGAACGGAACTTCGCGAACTTTCCACCCTCCTGAAATTTGGGCTTCACGTTATCCAAAAAATTTCTTAAAGCGTTCAATGTTTTAGATTTTTGGTTTATAACTAATTATCATCCAACTTCTTTCATCATCAGATTCAAGCCGTTGCGCAATGTCTTTTGGATTGCGATTTTCGAAGTGCAGACGAACTCGCAGAGCGCCATATCCTCCTCAACAACCTCGTAAATGCCCAATTGCTCCATTTTGTCGATATCCTCGGCCATAATGGCTTTAATCAGGTGTTCGGGGTAAATGTCCATCGGGAATACCTTCTCCATCTCGTTGCTGACCACAAAGGCGCGAAGTTCGCCGTGAGTGTTGGCGTTGAGTTTGTACTCGTGTTTCTTGCCTGTGAGCCACGAGAAGAAGGTGCGCGACGCGCTGAACTTGTTGAAACCGGGTGCTGCCCAGCCCATAAACTCGTACTCGTCGCCTTCGGGAATGGCAGTGAGTTGGCTGTCGTAGTAGCCCAGATAGCCGTCGGGCTGAACCTGTGTGCCGGTGAGCACGTTGCCGCTGATAAGGCGGACGTGGCCGTCGGCAAGGTTGCCGTTGACCATTGTGGTGAGTTGCGCGCCGAGAATGGTCTTCACGTAAGCGCGTTTCTTCATTTCGGAACCGCAGAGCACAACCACGCGTGTGAAGTCGTGAACGCCAGTGGCAAACAGTTTGCCGATTGTCACAACCTCCTGCGGCTGAATGGTGAACACCTTCTCGCCGGCGTTAATCGGATTGGTGTGGTTGATTTGAACGCCCACGCAGCCAGCCGGGTGCGGACCTTCGAATGCGGTAACCTTCTCGCATTTGGCACCGCTGAAGGCTTTTGAGCAGCCGTTGTTGTGGGTGCCGACATACACAGGTGCAATCTTCGACAGAACGTCGAGACCTTTTTGGAAGAACTCCTCGTTGGTGCTGACAATGAAATCGTAGTCAGGCGCCAGCGGTGCGCTGTCGAAAGTTGACACGAAGATAGCCTTCGGTTCGGCCATTGGGTTGGCCACAATGTTGTAGGGGCGCTGTTTGAAGTAAGTCCACGCGCCCGACTCGAGCAGTTTGTCGACAACCTGCTGACGGCTCATAGCCGCAGGGTCGCTCTTGCCGAAGTCGATTGGTGCAGCCTTGCTGTCGGCCTTGACAACAATCTCCGTAATAACCCGTCTGTCGCCACGGTTGACTGCGACCAACTCGCCGCCTACCGGTGACACGAACTTAACCTCGGGGTGCTGCTTGTCGAAAAAGAGCACGCTTCCCGCTTGCACCTTGTCGCCCACTTTGGCCACCATCTTCGGGGTCAAGCCCTTGAAGTCGGACGGCTTAATGGCAAACAATTCCGGCAACGGAATTTGGGCGAAAACCGTTTCGGCTTTGCCCTGCAAACGAATGTCGAGGCCTTTCTTGAGTTTTATAACATCAGACATTTGTTAAGTATTAATAAAATTTTGAATTAAAAATTGTTCGGTTCAATGCAATAAACACTTCTCCAAAAAACGGTGCAAAGAAAATCAAACTCGCTGTGATTTGCGAATTTATTGGGTACGATTTTTTCGGAATTTTTAAACAAAAAAGAAGATTGACGGACTGAAAACTACCTGTTTTCGATTTCAGCCAGAATATCCATCATTTCGGCGGGTGTTACCACAATGGGCTTTTGCGGAAAATGCTTTTTGTTGCCCGTAACAAGGTATGCGTCGTCTTTCGACAGGGCAACTTCATAGAAAACAATGTCTTTGGGGTCAGGGAAAAATTCCTCGCTTTGAATGCGAGACGAAGGAACACCCTCTGATTCAATGAATTTAAGAACGTCGGCAACTTCCCACGCATCTAATCTCAATTTCGGACGAGCGAGCACTTCGCGATACTCATTTAAAATTTCATCGTTGTAGAGTAATTTAATATCACGTTGCTGCAAGGCATCCAAAATTCTTGCCGTGGCAGACAGGGAATTCTTTGTAAGCAAGGCGGATACAATAACGTTTGTATCTATAACTGCATAAACTTTCATTTTCCTTCCCTGTAAAGACGTATTTCATCATTTATTTCATCCAAGGTAAGGTCCGGTAATTCTCCGGCTTCTGCTTTTGCCCTAATAGACCTAATGGCTCTGACTCCTCTTTCGTAAGCAGAATTTGTATCTCCTTCAACTTCAAACGGAATCTTCCTTTTACGCACCACCGCTTTGGCAAATACATTCATTGCTGTGTTTGCGCTCATTCCAAACTGCGAGCAGAGTTCGTCGAACTTTGCCTTTAACTGCGAGTCCATACGGACTGTCATTGATACTTGTGCCATAATTTTACGTTAATATGACGCAAATATACGTCAAAATGATTTAAATCGAATCATTATTATGGCATAATGCACTGATTTTTGGCGAAACAAAAAAGGCCACCCATCGGGCAGCCTTTTCTTGTATCTATCTTATTGATTTACTTTTTCAAATCAACTTTTATCTGCAACTCGTCCATTTGCTTCTGGTCGATTTCGCCTGGGGCGCCGAGCATCACATCGCGGCCCTGGTTGTTCTTGGGGAAGGCAATGCAGTCGCGGATTGAGTCGAGACCTGCGAACAGGCTCACAAAGCGGTCCAAGCCGTAAGCCAAGCCGCCGTGCGGTGGCGCGCCGAACTTGAAGGCGTTCATCAGGAAACCGAATTTGGCCTGCGCCTGCTCAGGTGTGAAGCCCAATATCTCGAAAATCTTCTGCTGCAGTTTGGCATCGTGGATACGGATTGAGCCGCCGCCAACCTCAACGCCGTTGATAACCATATCGTAGGCATTGGCGCGGACGTTGGCAGGGTCGGTGTCAAGCAGCGGAATGTCCTCGGGTTTGGGGCTGGTGAAGGGGTGGTGCATTGCCATCAGGCGCTGCTCCTCGTCGCTCCACTCATACATCGGGAAGTCGATAACCCACAGGCACGAGTATTTGTCTTTGTCGCGCAAGCCAAGTTGCGAGCCCATCTCAAGGCGAAGTTCGCACAACTGCTTGCGTGTCTTCATCGCGTCGTCGCCGCTCAGAATCAGAATCAGGTCACCTGGCTCAGCGTTCATTGCGGCCTTGAGTTGCTGCAGAACGTCCTGAGTGTAGAACTTGTCGACACTCGATTTGACGCTGCCGTCGGCCTCAACGCGGGCGTAAACCATTCCTTTGGCGCCAATCTGCGGGCGCTTCACAAACTCGGTCAACTGGTCGAGTTGCTTGCGGGTGTAGGTGGCGGCTCCTTTGGCGCAGATACCGCCAATGTAGGCGGCGCTGTCGAACACACCGAAGCCGTGGCCTTTCATCACGTCCATCAACTCCACAAAACGCATATCGAAACGGGTGTCGGGCTTGTCGGAACCGTAGTATTTCATTGCGTCGGCCCACGTCATACGCGGCAGTTTGGGCAGGTCAATACCTTTCAGTGTCTTGAAAAGGTGGCGGCTCATTCCCTCGAACATCTCAAGAATGTCTTCCTGCTCAATGAACGACATCTCGCAGTCAATCTGGGTGAACTCGGGCTGACGGTCGGCACGAAGGTCCTCATCGCGGAAGCACTTGACAATCTGGAAGTAACGGTCGATACCCGAAACCATCAGCAACTGCTTGAGCGTTTGCGGGCTCTGCGGCAGAGCGTAGAACTGTCCTGGGTTCATACGGCTAGGCACCACAAAGTCGCGGGCGCCCTCAGGCGTTGAGTTGACCAAAACAGGGGTTTCGATTTCAAGGAATCCGTGCTCGTCAAGGTAGCGGCGAACCTCGAAGGCGAACTTATGGCGCAGTTCAAGGTTCTTGCGTACGGCCGAGCGGCGCAAGTCAAGGTAGCGGTATTTCATCCGCAGGTCGTCGCCGCCGTCGGTGTTGTCTTCAATGGTGAAGGGCGGCACTTCCGACGGGTTGAGCACCGTCAGGCGGCTCACGGCAATCTCAATGTCGCCAGTGGCCATTTTCGAGTTTTTGCTCTCACGCTCAATCACTTTGCCCTCAACCTGAATCACAAACTCACGGCCAATGGCTTTCACCTGCTGAACAAGTTCAGGTTTGTCGGCATCGAAAACCAACTGTGTTATTCCGTAGCGGTCGCGCAAATCGACGAAGGCCATTCCGCCCAATTCGCGTGTTTTCTGGACCCAACCGCACAGCGTGACGGTCTGGCCTATGTTAGCGGCATTGAGTTCGCCGCAAGTGTGTGTACGATACATATTAGTATATTTTTTACGGTGGCAAAGGTAATAAGGGAAAACGCAAACACAAACAAAAACACAAACACTGACTTAAAACGCAAACGCAAACTGAAAACACAGACTTGAAACGAAAACAGGGAACCGCAAACAAAAAAAATGCCGCAAGCACCATACAATGGTTTGCCTGCGGCATCTGTTCAATTCTTATTTTTTTACCAAACCTGCTCGCCGTTGATTAAGATTCGCATATTGCTGATAGTGAACGTTCCCTGACCATTCTCATATATTACACCATCCTTTTCAGTTCCGGAAAGATTGATTTCAATACCAATATAATCTTCACCTCTTTGGCCAATTGTGCCACCCCATTGAACGTGCCGTCCTTCACTGCCAACGGTAAACGTCTCACCCATTCTAATTGAGAAGTCATCAAAGATAAGCTCGGTGTTATAAACCTGGTCCCAAACTTGCTCTTCAGTAAGAGTATTGTAGGTCGGTATTCCTTCAATAAAATTATCCACTCCCGAGCAAATGCGGAAGTCCGCGGTTTCGTTGTCTCCATTCCAAGTTATATCGAACTCCATCAGGAACTCATTCCCCGCAATCTGATTTTCCAATCCGTGGAAAACAACCTCAAAATTGTCATTCCAAACTGTAGCGATTTCCCTCTCATCCCACAAAATCGAACCTACAACATTTATTGTATAATTGTCATCTTTAACATATCCCTCAATGGCATTCTGACCGTCGACAAACCATTTGTTAACATCCTGATAACCTTTGGCAAGCAAATTCTGTTTCTCGAAATAAGCTACCAAATCAACATCTTCGTACACATCGAACTTAAGCGTTTTGTCTGTGCTGCCATTGCTCCAACTCTTGAATACATATCCATTGCCGTCTTTGACCGTTATCAAGGCAGTCTGGCCATACTCATAAGCACCAGCCACTTGGTAAACAACGTTATCGTCTTCTAAAGGCACATAATTCTTGTTGATTGAAATCAACTGCCTAGCATCAAATGAATTTTCATACTCATCCATCGCATCTACATATACACGATATAAAGGATTAATCTCATCGAACAAGGCTTCAAGATAAATGTCATTTTCTGCAACAATCTTGCGCGGATTGTCGGTTACGCCATCGCTCCATTGCGTAAAAACATAATTATCGTAAGGTACGGCAGTGAGTTCAATAACTTCGCCTATTTTCCGCATGCCCATCTCTCCTTCGCCCGATATATTCACATGGCCTTTCGATGGGTGGGCTGTGGCGCCTATCAAAACTTTTCCTAACAAATCCATATGCAAACCCATCGGTTCCGACACACATAACACGCTTTGGCTTTTCTCAACTCCAAGCAGCCGCACTGCAAATAAAAATACCTGCGACTCTTCAGTTGAACCTAATGCGTCGTACACCATTTCGAGTGAAACCGATGCCTCAAGTTGGCTTGTAGTCATAACCGACTTATAATCACGCTCGGTATCGCCCCACATATTGTCATCTCCATTGGCATTAGCAACGCAAACCTCAAACATGGATACAACGGCGTTTCCGTGGTTGGTGTAAATACGAGGTGCCTCCCACTGAAGATTATATGCATCACCCGCTTTATACACATAAATATAACTCTTGTCGATACTGCTTAACACAGCCTTGTCGTCATCAACGTAATCATCGCAGGCGGCCAAAAGTACCACCATTACCACACCTGTTATATATTGTATTGTTTTCATATCATTATCAGTCTTTTATGTTGATGTTGAGTTTCACGCCCACACTAAAAATGGTGGGGCGCTGAATAGTAGAAACATTGTCGATTCCGCTAAAGATTTCGGGGTCGCGGCCCTCGTACTTGGTGAAAACATAAGGATTCTGCACCGCAAAATACGCCCGCCCCGACATGAGCCAGAGATTACTAAACTTGTAGCCTATCACAATATTGTCGATTCGCATGAACGACGAATTATGGATATTGCCGAATGTCATGGTTTCCGACGTCATGTACGCACTGTATTTGTCGGCGCTTCCATGAGTATCGATTTGCAGATAGCCGCCCATAACTTCGAGATAGGTGCTGAATCCGCCCACAACCGTCGGAACAGGACTGCATTCTGTTGAGACGCGGTCTTTGGCGTTAATAATGCCGTCATTATTTGTATCGACAAACAGATTGGGAATCAGAGAGCCATTTTGGTCATAAACCGGCTCATACACATAAAAAGTCTGAGGTTTGTCATCGGGCCCCCAATCGACAGTCTCAGCTGTGCCAATAATACTGTTTGTATAATCGTCGGCATCGAGAATAACGCACGAGTTAATTGCCAAATTGCCACCGATTCTCCACTTAACCTTGTCGGTATCAATCAGTTTTGCCGAAACGCGGAAATCGACGCCGACATTGTTGATTGACATTGTTTTGTATTTGTCGGAGTCGTCGACATACTGTTCGGTGTTGTGATGGACATAAAAATCGGCCGAACCATGAACAACGCTTGCTGCTGAGCCTCCCTCGAGGCCGAAATTATAGGTCAGCGCGCTCAGTCGGCCAACACCATCGGGACGACTGCCAATGGTGAACCCCGAAACACCCAGTCCGCCACGCAACACAACCGCACTGCCCACCTTCACTCCCATCGACAACGCCGAAGTGAGTGTGCCATAATCACCGCCCTTGCCGCCATCGAACATGTTATAGCGGGCGTTGACATTCATGACATAGCGGTTGAGCGCCAAATTGAATTGCCCGTAGAACGATGACGCATCGCTAACATCAGTGTTTTTATGTATATAGGTGGCGGCGCCAGCCTTCAGCTCAATAAAATAATTCTTGCCAAACTGATGGTGAAGGTCGACATTGCCGTCGAGCATTGTCATGCTGCTACTGTCGAGGTCCGATGTGTAACCTGCCGAAAGGTTAAGATGCACATCTTCTAACGAGTGCACCGAATAATCGGTTTTCAGAATAGCGGTCAAACGGCCTTGGTTCAAATCGTTATCCTTGCCAAACGACTCGTTGCGTTTTCTGTAATAACTATTCAAATCGATGCTCAGGTGCTTGTCGAGCAAACGCGGCCCCAGCCACACGCTTCCCGAGAGCAGGTTAAGCCTGCGGTCTTCGAAAGCACCGCCAATCGAGTTAAATCCTAAAGCCGCCCTGTAGGGCATTGGCCCAGCCAATCCGTTAACAGCGACATTTTGCTTTGTGCTGACCGAATTTTTGTATTCGCCTGCCCATTTGTCATCATTGTCATAAGTGTTGAACGATACGTTTCCATCGTACGACGCGGCAAGCATCTTGTCCGACGGGCAGCGGGTTTTAATCACAATCACACCATTGCGGCCGAATTCGCCATACTGCACCGTTGCGGCAATGTCTTTAAGAACTCTTATTGACTCAATATCGTTGGGATTGAGCGCCGCAACCGCCATATTTCCTCCCAAATCATACATTCCGTCGACAACAAACAATGGCTGGGCCACATTACCCGACGGAGAGTCTCCTCCGCGCATGCGGTAACGAACCCCGCCCGAGGCGCTGGGCACGACTTCGAGCCCCGGCACCTTGCCAATCAAATATTGATAGATGTCGGTTTCGAGACCTGTTCCTATTTCATCGCTGTTAATCAGTGTGTTGGCTGTGGTGAGCGCATAATAACCATCGTTGCCGTAAAAAGCTGCTGTGCTTATCAGTTTTTCAGGTTTAAGCTGAAGATTGGCCGTAGGAAGATCGGCAACAGCCACCTCCAAATCGTGATAGCCTTCGAACGAAATAACAACCACGGCATCGGACGGCGCATTAATGTTGAACTCGCCATTGATTCCGGAAATTGTGGAAATGGTGGTTCCCTTGATATATACATTCGCGCCAATGAGCGGCTCGCCGTTCCGGTCTTTTACAACACCGCTTACCCGGTTTTGCGCCAACGCCGAACCTGCCGACAACACGAGGCTAAAAGCCAATGCCAAAAATAAGTTTAGTCTCATACCTATAAAAATCAAATAATTTGCAAGATAGTGCTTCTTGAATTATCGAGACTCTCCACCCGTCAAAAAAAATATGCTCACCAACAAAAAACAAGAGCCTCCGACAAACAAAAAAGCACCGATTATGATTATCGGTGCCTTTGAATATGAAATATCTGATTTTAAACAATCAGATTCGGCTTGCAAGACCTTAAACCAAATGCGAGATAAGCTCCTCGCGGTCGCCGGGCAGGAAGTCGATGACGGGAATCTCGACCATTGTGTAGCAGCCGGGTTTCTGTTTCATGGCTGCGCGGGCGGCGTTCACAAGCACTTGGCCTGTAAGTGCGGGGTTGTTTATCTTCATTTTGAACTCGAAAAGCTGGTTCTGAATTTTGCCCGAAACGCCCTTGCGCTCAAGCAGAACACCGTGGCCCATGTCGCGGCAGTCGTCGACGCTGGCAACCGGAATCACATGCAGCTCATCGTGTGCAAAATAGTCATCGGCCTTCAGCTCGTCGTAAACCTGCTGGGCTGTGAAACCATCCTCGAGCTCCACGTAAACCAGACGGCTGTGGATGCCGGCGCCTTGTGGCATAGTCATCGAAAGGGCATTTTTAACACCTTTTTTCGAGCGGGCCACAACCGAGTGTCCCATACTCATTCCCGGGCCAAAGTTTGTCCATGTAAGTCCTTTGGGTGCAAGACTTTGCATTAGTGTGCGAACAATCGAATCGCTTCCCGGATCCCAACCGGCCGAAATAATTGAAACGGCGTTGCCGGCCTTGGCAGCGGCACCAAGAGAACGTCGGAGCTCGACAATCTGTGTGTGAATATCGAAGCTGTCGACAGTGTTGATGCCCAATGCCAGGCACTCTTTGGCGTGTTCTTCAACGCTGCGTGTCGGAGTGGCCAAAATGGCAACATCAACATCCTTCAACTCCTTTATCGATTTAACGATTTCAATTCCAGCCAGTTCTGCCGGACGGTCGGCGGCACCATTGCGGCGAACAATTCCAGCCAGTTCCATATCGGGTGATGCAAGAAGCGCATCCAAAGCGTAATGGCCAATGTTTCCATAGCCTACAATCGCAACTCTAATCTTTTTCATATCAGTAAAATTTTATGGCACAAAGAAAAAAAGAAGTTGGGCGCGCCGCAATTATTTTTGGATACCGTCGTTAATCGTTTCTCTGTTTTAATAACAAATTGATTATCAAATCAGTACAATTGCGCTTGCTTTCAAAATTGGCATACGTGATTAACTGATTTTTGGGAAGTTGGCAATATCTGACCATTATATGCTTGCCAATTCAATCCTTCAGGCAAACGATTGGCTCCACGCAGATTTTTCTCGCACAGATAACACTGATAACACAGATTGATAGTGTTTTACGATAATACAAAACTATTTTCGTTTGTTACCATTATTCTTTTCTTTTTCTTCTGCATTTCTTACAGCCCATTCCCAACTATATTCTTCCATTCTATGCCATGTAACACTATCCTCCTTTATGCCTAATCTGTCTGCATTCTGTTTTGATATTTTTTTGAAATCATATGCTCCATCAATATCAAACTGAAGACCGGCATAACCATCGTTTTTTGACCCCAAAAGAATGGCTGGGTAACTATTTTTACGTTTTTTTTCAAACATTAAATAAGGGTCCCTTCCATAAGGGATCCAATCATATAAACAAAAACCAATATTATTTGCTAACTTCCATTTCCCCTTATTTACTAAAGTGTCACTGCCGACTATATATTTATGAATATATGTGCTATCTTGATAGAATATAATATAATGCAACGAATTTTCTGGTTCACCGTTTCCCTTTACAAGCAAAAATATACCATCATATAACTCTCTTATTTCTTCTGTACTTCGCGGATCGGCACAACCCATAAACAGTGCTATCACAAAAAACAACCCGACTATTTTAATAAGTTTATTTTTCATGGTACTCTTTTAAAAAGTCTTCCATTTTTGCACCTATTTCACTTCCACTTCGGCACCAACCGTACCGGCCTGCTTGTCGTTGTCGTACATTGCATAGGCCTTTACTGACGGCAGATAGAACTTGCCGCCGTAGGTGGCGCAGAGTTTCACTGTTATTTCAACTTTTTTATTCGGTGCCAGATAATCGATATAACTATAAACACGGTCGTCGCGGATATCCTGATACGACAGCGAGTTGCTCTCAGCCTGGCCGCCCTCCATAAAGCGCTCGTTGAGGATTTCCCAACCTGACGGGATATACTGCTCAATGGCCACGTTGCGAATGGCGAAATCGGTGGTGTTTCGCACGGTTATCACCGCCTCAATGTTGTCGCCCGAATGCAGATTGGTAACATCAACATCCTGCTTGGTGTTAAAATCGATATATCTGACATTGAGCGCCAGCTTGTTGTTGAAGGCTTCCTCGCTGGCGCGCGGCGGTATTCCTGACTGGCGGACCTTGACAAATATCGTGCTCTTGCCTTTGTTTGTGACTGTAAGCGGGCTGTAGCTGTCAGCCGACTTGCACAGGTCGAAAGTGCTTACAAGCTCGGTCTTTGAATTAACATCCTGCTTGTTGCCGTCATACTCATATCTGAACTCAGCCGGTTGCGGTTTGCCTGTAACTCCGTAGAAATGCGACACCGAATAGAGGCAGAACGCTATGCTCTGCGTGCTTAACCAGCGCTCGTCCGACATTATATCAGATATCTGCTTTATATATTCCGAAGCCTCCTGCACACGTCCTAAATCGGTGAGTACCATTGCTTTCACGGCAATATCGCGGTAAGCGCTGCCATAGGAGTAATCGTCATCGCCGTAATCCGACGCCACTGTGTGAGCAAGAATCTCATTGGCTATATCCTTGCGTCCGGCAAGCGCGTAACTTCCGGCAAGGAACCACGCTGTGTTTTCGCCTAAACCGCTGGCACCGCCTTTCATTCTGTTCATTGCGCTCATATCGGCCATATTGTTGAGAGCCAGCACATAAAGTCTGTAGGCCTGAATCAGGGCATTGGAATTGCGTGAACTGTATGTCCAGCGGTTGGCTTCGCTCTTAAGGTAGTTGAGCAGCGCCGGCTTGACACCGTCGGGTATGCGGTAGCCTTTGGCCTCGGCCGTTGTTATGCAGTGCATGGCGTAAATGCTTCCCCACTCATCGGGGGTCCTATTGCCCTGCCAGTAAGCCATTCCGCCCGAAACGGTCTGGAATCCGCGGTACTTATTCAAACCCGACTGAACATTCTTCTGCACATCGTAGGCTTTCTGCGGAGTGAGTGTTGTGAGTTCGCTGAGCATGAGTTGCGCCAGCACTTTTGAAGTTGTCTGCTCAATGCATCCGTGCGGATATCCCACAAGATAATCGAGACGCTCGTTAAGGTTGATCGGGACAATGGACGATACCTCGAGCGACAGGTCATTGGTGCCACTCAGGCCGAATATCTCAGGTTTTATTACCTGCGACTCGCCGGCAGCAATTGTGTAACTGTCCGACTTGCTCTGCGGCAGCTGGCGGTACTGCACCTCTATTGGCGTGCTGTACGACGCCTTCTCGCCCTTTGCCTCGCACGTCAAGCTTATGTTTCCGACCTGCGCCGTTGCCGAAGTCCTCACTCTGAATTTCACAGTCTTGTCGCCTATCGAATTCAGTTCGACAACCTGCTTGCTGTCGCCTATAACTGTCATTCCGTCAGACACATTCAGCCTCACATTGACATTGCCCATACCTTGCTCTGTGGCGAACACCGTAGCCGACACTTCCATCTCCTCATCGCAGCCTATCATTCGCGGCAGAGTGGCTGTTACCATAAGCGGCCGAGCCACAAACACGCTCTTGTCGGTACTGCCGAAGGCTTTGCCGTTGGTGGCGATAACCATGACGCGCACGCGGCCGTTGTAGTTAGGCATATAAAGTTTGTGCGTTGCGGTCTTGCCTTTATCCAATGTGCACGGCCCCACAAACTGCACAACAGGTTTGAAACGGTCAGCCGTTGGGTCGGAGTTTTCCTGGGCTTCATCGTCACCGCCAATCGAGAACATCTGCTCAATCTTTCCTCCGTATGCGCCTAAAATATTGTTATACACATCCCAATAGCGGATTCCGAGCGCCTCTTTCCCGTTGAACGCGCGCCACGGGTCGGGTGTTTTGAAGTTGGTCAGGTCGAGCAGGCCCTCATCGACAATTGCAAGCGTGTACGACATCGGCCGTCCCTTCTGCTCGCTCACTTTCACCGTATAGGCCTCGCAGGAGCGCAGTTTGTCGGCAACTGTGGCAACGGGCAGCAGGTGCGAGTCGGGATTGTCAACGATAATCGGGGTAACTCCGTACATTCGTATCGGCCGGTCGTTGTCGGATTGCTGATATTTCTGAATCAACATTATGTGTATGTAAGCGTTGGGCGCCATCTCGGGTGTTACATCTATCGAAACCGTCTTATTGCCGTCGCCATCGAAGAAGTAATTAGCTGTTGACAGAATCTTAGAACCGTTTTCGACATTGACAATGGCGCGCGAACCGTTTGGCGCATAGAAACTTACCTGAGCTTGTTCGCCGGGAGTATACACGGCCTTGTCGGTCTGGAACTTGAGCGCGAAGGCTGACTCCGAATCGCCGTCGGTCTGGCGCGGTTGGCCGCTCGGCCAGTCGAAGTATGAGGTTACCGCTGTTGAATGGCCTTTTCTTGCGTCGGCAACGCGTATGTAGTACGAGCCCCAATTGTCTCCGTTAACCTCCATTCGATATGTGGCCATACCGCGGCTATCGGTGGTTACGCGGGCTGTGGTCACCGGCTCGCGGTAGGTGTCGTTGACATACTCGGCCACTTCGCCGTCGTCAGAGTCCCACCACCACCAGTATTTCAGTTTATAGACACTCACCTTGCACTCGACATTCGGTACCGGATTTCCATCGTCGTCAACGCTGACAATGCTGAACTCGTGCGGATTGTCGGTGCTGAGCCATCCGTAGCGGGTGTCGGCCTTCGGCTCTTTAATGCCAATGTAGCGGCTGAACGGCGAGTAGGGCACCGAAATGCTGTTAATGCTGAAATCGCCCGACTCCTCATACACTTTTGTTGTGAGGCCGGCGCGCATCTTGCCCGGCGCGTTGGTGCTGGTTGCCAGACTGACAGCAGTGTTGGCATTGCCGTCGGCATCAAGAACGCCCTTAACCAGCGGGTGCTCCTCGGTACGGAACCTGTTGTAAGAGTCTTCGAAAGTGTAATCGCTGTATTTCTCGAATGCAGTTGAAGTCTTGCTGACAGTCAGCTTGATATCGTATTTAAGATTGCGGACCGGATTGCCGTTGAGCCACTCGCTGTGAAGGCTCACAATATTGCTCGACGGTGTCAGTTTGTTGTCGGGAACGGTGAGAGCCACTTTCAGTCGGTTCGGTTTCACCGTCTCAACGCGCAAATACTTGCTATACTCCAAATTACCGGCATTTACCTTTGCCGTCCACTGTCCAGTTGGGGCATCGGCGGCTATTGGCAAATCGAAGCAATACAGCCCCATACTGCCTTCGGGCACTGTGCGGGTTGTGTACAGCTGGCCTTGCGGTGTGGAAAGGCTGATTGTCACAGGATAATCGTCGCCGATATTTCCGATACGGTCGTTGAGAATGAAAGCCAAATGCAGCGTGTCGCCGGGCCTCCAGACTCCGCGCTCGCCGTAAATGAATCCGCGGGTGCCATTCTGCAATATCTCGCCGCCGACATCGAAGTTGCTGGTTGAGAGTGCCGAACCGTTATCGACACGCATATAGGTGCGCTGCTCGCCCTTGTAGGCGGCAATGTAGAAGGCCTTGTTCTCGGGCTTGCCGAAGACTGCGAAACCATTGGCATCGGTGCGGGCCGAGGCTATCTGGTCACCCTGATAGTTATACATTTTCAGGTCGACATCGGGCTCGGGCGCGGTTGTCAGCAGGTTGTTTACCCAGACGTTCATTTTGTCGTCGCTGCCAGTCTCGGCCACCATTCCCAGATTGGTGGCAAGCACATTCACCGAGCAAACGCGGTGGTTGTAGTACGACGGCTGCGTAGGGTCGCTCGAACGCCAATAGTAGTCATCATCATCGTCGTAATAATAGTATTCGTTATTATAATCAAAACTGCTCTCCGCCGACGACGCTCTTCTATTGAAACAATCGGTCAGCTCGGCATCGGAGTAACTGGTCTCGTTGGCGCCCGGATATGCCGACAGCCGCTGCTCGACATTCAGACT
>Ga0310694_10002978_pt1 | contig 16813 bp, 13 predicted proteins | sample 174DNAGHGhighgp2_FD_203884 | JGI IMG/M metagenome (GOLD analysis project Ga0310694, IMG submission 203884) | Sheep rumen microbial communities from Palmerston North, Manawatu-Wanganui, New Zealand - 1742 DNA GHGhigh gp2 (v2) (version 2) | ecosystem: Host-associated > Mammals > Digestive system... | reverse complement strand
TTACAAATGGGGGATGTGGTCGATGGTGATCACACTGGTGGTCATGATGCTCTTTGAGATGGAAGGAGCTTTCATGAGCAGCCTCGGATTTATGTCTTACTTCATCCCGATCATTGTGGGGATCGTCGTTCAGGTCAGCTACAGCATCTTTACGGATGCATATGTCGGTCTGAATACCAATATGACACGCTATATCGTAATGATGATCGTAATTTCGGCATTTAATCTCTTTGTAGGCGTGATGGCGATCCTGCACGGACAGATGCTGACGGACGGAAAACTGGCCGGGGCATTCTCCAATCTCTGTGTCGGTCTCATGTTTATCGTGATCGCGATCGAGCTCATCATCAAAAAGATGATCGACGGCAGAGAGGAGCGTGATGCGGAATGAAGAATCTACGATTGAAGGCGGCAAGAGCCGGGCTGGATATGTCGCAGGACGATCTGGCGAAAAAAGTCGGGGTATCGCGGCAGACGATCAGTTCGGTGGAAAAGGGAGATTATAATCCGACCATCAATCTCTGTATCAGTATCTGCAAAGCGCTTGGGAAAACATTGGACGAACTGTTCTGGGAAGAGTGAAAAAAGCGGGGCGAAAGTCCCGCTTTTTCATTGTTCTGCGGTTGCACAGGGCGGTAGTTTATAGTATAATCATAAAAGTGTAGCCTTTGGAAATTGCATCAGTGTGTTGACCGGAAGTCGAAAACCAGAGGGGGAGAATGCGATGACGGATTTTAAGGCCGTAGTGGATCACCTGGGTGCGATGAGCTGTGTCGTTTCCGTGGAACGTCTGGAGGACGGACGCCGCGGGAAGTTCCGTATTGTTGCCGGAAATCAGGCGTACATCGATTCCATCGAAAAGCCGGCACCGGGAACAGAGATGCTTACGGACAAATTTACCCCGAATTCGGAATATACCGACTATCTGACCAGAGACCTGAACTTCGAGGATGCCTGCTACCGCGCGGCGGTCGAGAAGAAGTGTATCAACTCTTATGCTCATCCGGACCGTATGCCGGTCTGGTTCAATATGTCATTCCTGCCGGCCGGACCGGATGAAGGAAACTTAAGTTACTGCATCTACATGATGGAGATCAACTTTAAAGCGGATTCCAAGCGGATGTCCACGATCTCCGGAGATATTGCATCAGCCGTGCTGGAGACGAGTATCAAGCTGCGCGGAGCAGCGGATTTCCGTCTGGCGATGAAGGACGTGATCGTAGATATCCGGGAGATCTGTGACGCCGAGCATTGTTGTATCCTGCTGGTCAATGACATCGAGAGAGACTGCTCGGTGCTATGCGAAGCGTTTAGCGAAGGAACGAAACTGCTCCCGATGGAGCATTATGTGGATAAGGCCTTTTACGGGATCGCCAGTTCGTGGGAAGGCACGATCGCGGGCAGCAACTGCCTGATCGTGAAGGACGAGCAGGATATGGAAGTGGTAAAGGAGCGCAATCCGGTGTGGTATGAGTCCCTGGTCGGGGCCGGGGCAAAGAGTATCGTACTCTTCCCGCTCAAATCCCAGGAACAGCTGCTCGGTTATATCTGGGCGATCAACTTTAATGCCGAAAAAGCGGCTGAGATCAAAGAAACGCTTGAACTGGCGACTTTCATCCTCGGGTCCGAGCTGGGAAATTATCTGCTGGTCGACCGTCTGAAGATCTTAAGCTCGCGGGATATGCTGACCGGAGTTATGAACCGTAACGAAATGAACAACTTTGTCGACGGGATCAGCAGTGATACGGATGCCGGACCGGTTGGGATCATCTTTGCGGACTTAAACGGACTGAAGGAAGTCAACGATAAAGAGGGGCATGCGGCCGGGGATAAGCTGTTGAAGGATGCGGCTGAGGTCCTGCGCGAGAGTTTCCCGGAGCAGAATATCTATCGTGCGGGCGGCGATGAGTTCTCGGTGATCGTCAGCGGCACCTCGGAGGAACAGATCAGAAGTAAGATCGAAGAGATCCGGGAAAACTCGAAAAAATACGAAAAGGTTTCTTTTGCTCTCGGCGGGAGTGCGGTGAAAAAAACGGCAGATATCCGTGTTGCACTTCGTCAGGCGGATGAGCGTATGTATGAGGATAAGCGGAAATATTACGAAAGTCATGAAAAATACCGCTGATAAATTGCAGGATGCGGAACGGTAAAAAGAAAAGCAGTTCCATATGGGACCGGATCCTGCAGGTCGGGACGATCATCTTGCTCGGGGTCACCTTTGTGATCCTGGCGCATGCGATGTACGGCGACCGGATGGAGGGCGAGGCCCCGACCGGATCCTTTCAGGCAGAGGATTTTAATGAAGGCTGGCAGCTGATCGAAGGCGATGCAGTCCGGCCGGTCGAGGTTCCTTCCAGGATTGAACGCAGGGAAGGGGAAGAGATCGTTCTGGTCAACACGCTTCCGTCCGGTCTCGGTGACGGAATGAGTCTGATGATCCGCTCGTCCATGGAGGATGTCCTGATCTATGTGGACGGAAAACTCCGTGCGGATTATTCCTCGGAATCCATCGAGAATATGAGTTTCTATATTCCCAGTGCGTATGTGGTTGCAGAACTGAATTCGGAAGACTCCGGGAAGGAGATCGTTGTCCGGATCCGGGTAAAGACCAAGGGTGTCATTAACGGGATCCGCCTGAGCCACGGGAATAACGTCTGGTTTGAGGTCATCAAAAGCGGTCTTCCCGTCTGTTTTGTCGCTCATCTTGTACTGATCCTGGGACTGGTCCTGCTTGCTGCGGTACTGGTGCTCGGAAGATCCTACCGCGTGGCCGCTCCGAGACAGCTTTCCCTTTTGATGATCAATACGGCGGTTTGGGTCTTTTCCGAGTCGACGCTCCGTCAGCTCTTTTTCCGGAACCCTTCCCTGTCGCAGTATTTTTCCTATCTGACAGTGGAAATGATCGCGATATTTGCGATCGCATATTTTGATGAGGTGCAGCACAGGGTCTACCACAAGCGCTATCTGATCGTGGAGCTGGCCGCCTTTTTCCAGATCGTTCTGAATATCTTTATGCATTTTTCGGGGATCCTGCCGTTCTACCGTTCGCTGCCCATCTCCCATATCATCAGTGCTGTGGCGGCGATCGTTTCCATCGTAAGTATCATTACGGACTTCGTAAAAGGAAGAACAAAAGAATATAAGATCACGGCGATCGGGATCCTCTGTTTTGTCGGAATGTCACTGGTGGAACTGATCGGCTTCTATGTGAACCGATTCCATGTGTTCGGGACGAGCATCTGTATCGCGCTGATCCTGCTCATGGCGGCGACCGTTATCCAGACGATCTTTGACGAAGTCATGGCCGGCAGGGCGCGTCATGCGGCGCGCGCGCGGATGACGACGAATACGATCGAGACCATCGCAAGTGCGATCGATGCCCGGGACGAGGGGACGGGCGGACATTCGGACCGCGTCAGTCTCTACGCCGGGATCCTGGCAGAAGCCATGGCGGAAAAGTACCATCTGACACAGGAGGACATCCTGCGGATCCGGTATATCGGCCTTGTACATGATATCGGGAAGATCGGTATCGCGGAGAATGTTCTGAATAACCCGGGTAAGTTTACCGAAGAAGAGTTCGGCCTGATGAAAAAACATGTGGAGATCGGGTACGGTCTGATGAGCGCTATGGGAGAGAGCGTTCCGGGGATCCTGGACGGGATACGGTACCACCACGAACGTTATAACGGGAGCGGATATCCGGACGGCCTTTCCGGTGCAAATATCCCTCTGGTCGCACGCATTCTGGCTCTTGCAGACAGTTATGATGCGATGACTTCGAACCGCGTATATCGGAAGATCCTGACACAGGCAGAGGTTCGTGCAGAGATCCTTTCCTGCTCGGGGAAGCAGTTCGATCCCGCACTGGTCAAGATCTTTATCCGGCTGCTGGATGAAGGAAAACTGGATCCCGGGACTGCAGAAGGCCTGAATGTCGATCAAAACGGCATGACGCTGAAGTCAAAACTCCTGGAGGAACGCCTGCAGAAGGACCTGAAAGAAAACAGAGCCGTCGGGGAGCCTTCCCACGTAAGGATGCTCTGCTACTGTATGAAACTGATGGAACGCGGCGGGAAAGGCTACCGGGTCTTCTTTATGAACTGCGGGGATTCCGCGGAAGAAATGGAAATGTTACGCAGTGTCCTTCGGATGAAGATGACGGAACATGATATCAATCTGCAGTACACGGAAAATGAGAATCTGGTGGCGCTGTATGACTATTCCGGTGATCAGGTGGATCAGTTCCTGGAATCGGTCCGGGGCAAATGCCCTTCGATGCGTGCAGAGGAGTTATAGAAATTACGAAACTGCGGAAGGTTGCACCTTTTTGCAGGATATGGTATCTTTTCTCTGTATGAGGTAGGGGAATGAATGAAGATTATAAACTGATCGCTCTCTGTACATCGAGAGTGTATGATACCGAGATCCATTCTTTCATAGAGGTTTTTAATGAGCGTGTAAAAAACAGCGGTTACCGTCTGCTGGTTTTTGCGTTGAACGCGGATATGTACTGGAATGAGGATGCGCTTTCCGCGGAATGCGCTGTTTTTGATTATATTCCTTATCAGAGGGTTCACAGCGTGATCCTGATGGATGAAAAGATCAAGAGTCACCGTGTCGCCGAGGCGATCGTCAAGCGTGCCCGTGCGGCCGGAAAACCCGTGATCGTACTGGACGGAGCATATGAAGGCTGTTCCGATATCCGTTTTGATTTTGCCGGAGGCTTTGAAAGCGTTGTGCGGCACGTGCTGGAAGAACACGATGTGAAGCGTCCGCATTTCATGGCGGGGATCCGGGGAAATGTTTTCTCGGATGAGAGGCTTCGCGTTTTCCGGGAACAGATGGAAGCCCATGGATACGCGTTCGATGAATCTTGCTACAGTTACGGTGAATTCTGGGCAACTCCGGCCAGGGCCGCGACGCGGAAGCTCCTGGAACGGGAGGAACTGCCGGATGCGATCATCTGTGCCAACGACATCATGGCGATCAATGTCAGCGATGTACTTCAGGGAGCGGGGATCAAGGTGCCGGAGCAGGTGATCGTCACCGGCTTCGACGGATATGATGAAGTCTTTATGGTATCTCCCGCGATCACAACGGTGGACTGTGATCCGATGCAGATGGCGGAGTACTGCGCTCAGCTGTATCTGGAGCGGGACATTACTGCTATGGAACCGCAGGAGATCCGCGTGAAGCCGAAACTGATCGTGAACAAAAGCTGCGGCTGTCCGCATTTCGTCAATCCCAAGCGCAGGAGTACCCTCAGCCGCTTTAATAATGATTTCTACCGTTATCAGGATGATACGCGCCTCATGCACGATTCCATTACCGGGATGATCATGGCAAACACGGTCGGAGAGGCAGTTGCCTGCATCCATGAGAAATATACGGATACGATGTGCTGCGTGGTCGATCAGAACTGCTTCCGGACGGATCTGGACTTTTTCTCTGATATGACAAGGGCGGAAGGATATATGCTCTTTTATGATCCGGATTCCGACAATGAACATCCGGTTCCGTTCGACATCGGTGAGCTCCTGCCGAATGCCGGAAAACGGCTTGCCTCCGGATACCCGCTCCTGATCCAGGCCGTGGACTACATGAACAAGCCCCTTGGCTATGTCGTTTATTTCATTGACAGTTACGATATCACGGAGTACGGCTGCACGGCGGGGACGACCGAAATGATCAGTATGGGATTCGGCGGTCACATTACGGTGCGTTACCAGCAGTATCTGCGCGCCAGAGTAGAGGAGATGTACCGCATCGATGCGCTGACCGGACTGTATACCCGTCTCGCATTCCGCGAGGAGTTCGAAAAGATGAAGGATGCACCGGAGCGTCAGGGACAGCCGCTCCTCGTCGTGATGGCCGACCTGGACTATCTGAAAAAGATCAATGACGGGATCGGACATACGGCCGGGGACAAAGCGATCGCGGCGGTCGCGGATTCACTTCGATATGCCTGCCCGGAGGATGCACTCTGCGTGCGCTTCGGCGGCGATGAGATGATGGCTTTCATTCCGAACTGTACGGACAGGGACGGGATCTTTGAGAAGATCCGGGAGCGGATGGAGTTTTACAGCGAGCGGCTCGGCTTTACTGTTTCGGCCAGCTGCGGCGGCTATGAGACGGTGCTGAACCGGGATACGGATCTGAACCTGCTGATCCATGAGGCGGATGAAGAGATGTATCTGGTAAAACGCGCAAGAAAAGAAAAAAGATAACGGACGGAGTTTGATCCGTTTTGCGGGAAGAGGAAAGGACGAAATGGCCGGAAAATACCGCGGAGGCAATGTGGGGAGGATCCCCTTTATGGAATACAACGGGATCGAGGTTGTTTCCGTATCCGAAGAGAAAAGCGTTCTGAAAGCGGTATTGACCGAAAACTCCGAGAATCCGTACGGATTGATCCACGGAGGATTGATCTATACACTGATGGACTGTACGGCGGGCATCACCGCACGTGCGGACGGAAATGCTTATGTGACGCAGAATTCCTATGTCAATTTTCTGAGCAATGTGAAGGGAGAGCCCGTGATCTATGCGGAAAGTGATGTGATACGCCGGGGCAGGACCGTAACGATCGTGCATGTGATCGTCCGTACAGAGGGCGGACAGGTGCTTGCGGACGGTGTGGTGGATATGTTCCGGGTCTCCTGAGGGTGGCGTGACCGGAATGAGAAGTCCTGTCCCGGGCAGAATTAAAGAGGATCATACAGTATAGTTTCATGGAGACAGGCGATCGCCGGAAGGAGGATCAACTATGAAAAAGAAGAGCTGGACCTGGGTGCTCGGAGCGGCAGTGCTGCTCTCGGGATGCGGAGAGAAGCTGACGCCGCCGGAGCTGGGGCCGGGGGATCTTGAAAATCCGCCTGCGGAAGAGGCGGAGGTTTCGCCGGAGGAGAACGGCGGAGCGGCCGAAGAGCCGCCTGTGACGGCGGACAGCAATGAGTATCATCTGATCTGGGAAGAAAACTTTGACGGCGATTCTCTTTCGGATGCCGACTGGAACTATGAGGCACATGAGGTCGGCTGGGTCAATCATGAGCTGCAGGAATATATTCCGAGCGATGAGTATGCGTTCGTAAAAGACGGCATGCTCGTCATCCAGCCGGTCAAGGATGGGGATAAATACTATTCCGGCCGTGTCAATACACAGGGAAAGCATTTTCTGCAGTACGGCCGTATCGAAGCGAGCATCAAGGTTCCCGAGGGACAGGGCTTCCTGCCGGCCTTCTGGATGATGCCGGAGGATGAGAACTACTACGGACAGTGGCCGAAGTGCGGTGAGATCGATATCATGGAGGTGCTCGGCAACGATACGAAGCATCAGTACGGTACGCTGCATTTCGGAGAGCCGCATACGCAGCGGCAGGGTGATGTCTATCTTTTGGACGGGGGAGATTTTTCAAAAGAGTTTCATGAGTTCGCGGTCGAGTGGGAGCCGGGCGTGATCCGCTGGTATCTGGACGGTGCGCTGTATTTTGAAACGAGCGACTGGTTCACAAAGGCAGACGGAGAGGATGAGAAGGCATATCCCGCACCGTTTAACCAGCCCTTCCATGTGATCCTGAATGTGGCGGTCGGCGGAGACTGGCCGGGAGATCCGGACGAGACGACGATCTTTGACGAGCGCGCGGCGATGTATGTCGATTATGTGCGCATGTATCAGAAAGACAGTTATGACGAGAACGTGCAGCGGCCGGAAAAGCTGGTGGAGTTCAAAGAGGCGGATGAGACCGGAAACTTCGTGAGCAACAGTGATTTCGGAGAAGATGAGGATCTGACGGATGATGTGAACTGGAAGTTTCTGCTTGCATCCGGCGGTACCGGCGCGGCGACGATCGGCGATCATGAGATCATCATTACTTCCGAGGCGGAGGGCAGCGAGGAATACAGCGTACAGCTGGTACAGCCGCTGATGCCGATGATGCAGGGGAAGACCTACGTCTTTTCCTTTGAAGCGTATGCCGAGGAGCCGAGACAGATGAAGCCCGCGGTCACGGCGCCGAATGTGAACTGGATCCGTTATTTCCCGGATACGCCGGTCGACCTGACGACGGAATGGCAGACCTTCAGTTTCGAATTCGAGATGACCGAGAAGGATGATGATCACGGACGGGTCGAGTTTAACATGGGGAAGCAGGGTTCCACCGCGACGATCCATATCAGGAACGTCCGCCTGGAACTGGCAGATTAATTATTTCAAGGAGGATATCAGGATGGAAAACGTTGTAAAGTTTTTAAAGGAAGCAGAGACCTATTATCTGGCTACGGTAGACGGGGATCAGCCGAGAGTACGTCCTTTCGGTACGGTAAATGTGTTTGAGGGAAAGGTCTATATCCAGACGGGGAAATCCAAGGATGTTGCAAAACAGCTGCAGGCGAACCCGAAGGCAGAGATCTGCGCCTTCAAGAACGGCGAATGGCTGCGTATTTCGGCGACGCTGGTAGAGGATGATAACCGGGATGCGAGAGTTGCGATGCTCGATGCCTATCCTTCTCTGCAGGCGATGTATTCTGCTGATGACGGCAATACCGAGGTGCTGTATCTGAAAGACGCGACGGCAACGTTTTATTCCTTCACGAAAGCACCGGAAGTGGTGAAGTTCGGATGAGCCATCACAGAAGGCATCATCACAGAAGCAGCTATCGGCCGTTATCCGCCGGCTATCCCGGGATCGGGACGGAGGCTTCCGGAGCGAACGGCGGAGGGAGCATCGGCGAAGGGGTCTTTATGATCATCTTCGGCGGCATATTTTTTTCCGTCGGTGCTTTTGTCGCCTGGCTGATGAACAGTGACGTCGAGGGTGTGGTAAAGGAGAATGCGGCGATCGGTACGGGAGCCGGGATCCTCTTTGCTGTAGTCGGACTTGCGGTCATCGTATGCGGCATCCGTTCGATCGTACGCTATCGGAAGATCCTGACGGAGGGGCGCAGATACCGCGGAAAGATCTGGCAGCATGAGCCGGACCCGAGTTTCTACGTTAATAACCGGCCGGGCGTCATGCTGGTCGTCCATTATATGGGAGATGACGGACAGCCGAAAGAAGTACAGGTAAAGACCGGATCGGTGAATGAGGGAAAGTTCCCGCTCGGTGCAACGGTCGAGATCGCGGTTACCGAGAACGGAGCGATCCTTATTCCGAAATCCGTGAGTGATACCTATCTTCCGGAGCAGGAGGAACTGCTGAAGCCGGTGATCGGAATGACGCTTGGTGCGCCGCAGGGGACCGGAGCTACGGCAGGTATCGGCGCGGCGATGGCGGTGGCATGCCCCGGCTGCGGAGCGACCGTGATGATGCTTCCGGGAAGCAGCGTGCAGTGTGCTTCCTGCGGAAGACAGTTTTCTTTAACGGCCGATCGCATGATCGTGTAAGGGAAGTTTTAAAATGAAGATCACAGAGAAGATCCGCAGCGGATATACTTTTTTTGACGGCGGTTGCGGGACGATCCTGCAGGCGGCGGGATTAAAGCCCGGAGAACTGCCGGAGACCTGGAATATCATCCGCGCGGACGTGATCCGGCGGATGCATTATGATTATCTGCTTGCGGGGGTACACATCTTAAAGACCAATACCTTCGGTGCAAATGTGATGAAGTTTGCGGATGAGACCGGAGACTTCACGCTGACGAATATCGTAGCGGAAGCGATCCGGAATGCAAGGACAGCGATCGCTGCCGCAGAAGCGCATGCGGATATTGAGGGTTTTGCACCGCTTCCGGACGGACGATCCGAGGCGACACCGGAAAATCCGGGGACGCGCGATTTTTCCGCAGTCGCGGATTCGCATTATGTGGCACTGGATCTCGGACCTCTCGGAAAACTCTTAAAACCTCTCGGGGATCTCGATTTCGAGGATGCCTATGAAACCTTTCTCGCGACCGTAAAAGCCGGGAAAGCGGCGGGGGCGGATCTCATCCTCGTCGAGACGATGAACGATATCTATGAAGCAAAGGCTGCGATCCTCGCGGCAAAGGAATCCGGACTCCCCGTATTCCTGACGACAGCCTATGACGAATCCCATAAACTGCTGACCGGCGCGGATCCGAAGACGGTGGTCGCCGTAGCGGAGGGCCTCGGCGTAGATGCCGTAGGCGTAAACTGTTCGCTCGGTCCCGAGGAGATGATGGGGATCGCGGATGAACTCGCGGAATATGCGAGCATACCGGTGATCGTAAATCCCAATGCGGGACTCCCGCGTACGGAAAATGGAAAAACGGTCTATGATGTAACGCCGCCGCTTTTCGCAGAGCTGATGAAGAAGATCGCGGGAAAAGGGGCGCAGATCCTCGGCGGCTGCTGCGGTACGACGCCGGCACATATCGGAGCGATGATCCGGGAGGTGAAAGAAACCACGCCGGTCCCGCTTTCCGAAAAAGAGCACATGATGATCACCTCCTATACCCACTCGGTCGAGTTCGGGAGAAAGCCGATCCTGATCGGGGAACGCATCAATCCCACGGGAAAGAAAAAGTTTAAGGAAGCGCTTCGCGCACATGATATGGACTACATCCTGCAGCAGGGATTAAAGCAGCAGGAGCAGGGCGCGGATGTTCTCGACGTCAATGTCGGCCTTCCCGAGATCGATGAAGTTAAGATGATGGGAGAGGTGGTCGCGGAGCTGCAGGCGGTCACGGATCTCCCGCTGCAGATCGATACGACGGACCCTGTCGCGATGGAGACGGCGCTTCGGCACTACAACGGAAAACCCATGATCAACTCCGTGAACGGCAAGGAAGAAGTGATGAAGGATGTCTTCCCGCTGGCGAAGAAATACGGCGGACTCGTGGTCGCGCTGACGATCGATGAGGAAGGGATCCCCGCGACCGCGGAGGGAAGGTTAAAGATCGCAAAGCGGATTTACGAGAAAGCTGCGGAATACGGGATCAAGAAAAAGGATATCATCATCGATCCTCTGGCGATGTCCATCAGTGCGGAGCCGGAATCCGCGAATATCACACTGGATGCACTTCGTCTGATCCGGGATGAACTGGGAGGAAGGACAAGCCTCGGGGTTTCGAATATCTCCTTCGGCCTGCCGGAGAGAGATCTGGTCAACGGTGCATTCTTCCTGATGGCAATGCAGAACGGTCTTTCCGCGGGCATTATGAATCCGGCCTCGCAGGAGATGATGAAAGCATATCATACCTTCAATGCGCTGAAAGCATTGGATGAGAACTGTACCGGCTATATCGAATATGCGGGACGCTATGCGGCGGAAGCGGCAGCACTTGCAGAGCGTGCGGCGGCGGGTGGCGCAGCAGGTCCCGGTGCAGGGGGAGCGGGTGCTTCCGCAGGGGCTTCCGGGAAAACGGATGCCTATGCGGAGATCGTGGATGAAAGAAAGCGGCCTCTGGTAGAGGCGATCGTCCGGGGCTTAAAGGAACGGGCGCAGGCATTGACGGCCGAACTGCTGAAGCAGGAGATGCCCTCGATCGAGATCATTGACGGGGCGTTGATCCCGGCTCTTGATATCGTGGGAAAAGGCTTTGAGAAGAAGACGGTCTTTCTGCCGCAGCTCTTGATGAGTGCGGAGGCGGCGAGCTTCGCCTTTGATGCGATCAAGGAGCAGATCAAAGCCTCCGGAGCAGCGCAGGAGATCAAGGGACGCGTCGTGCTGGCAACCGTAAAGGGCGACATCCACGACATCGGGAAGAATATCGTAAAGGTCCTGCTTGAGAACTACGGCTATGAAGTCATCGATCTCGGCAAGGATGTGGCTCCGGAGCTGGTGGTGGAGACAGCAAAACGTGAGAACATCAAACTGGTAGGCTTAAGCGCCCTGATGACCACGACGGTACCCGCGATGGAGGAGACGATCAAGCAGCTTGCGAAAGAACTGCCGGAGTGCAAGACCGTGGTCGGTGGAGCCGTGATGACGAAGGAATACGCCGAGATGATCCACGCGAGTAAATACGCGAAGGATGCGATGGAGACAGTGCGGTACGCGGAGAGTGTGTTTGTATAGCGGTCAAACCGGAAAACAGTCTAGACTTTGCTATCGTTGCGAGCACAAGGGCTTTTTTGGTTCTTTGGGTGGTTTCGGATAAGTTCCGCTTGCGGGGGGAGCGGGTCTTCGTGTATAATAGGGACGATGCGCGAAAACGGGCGTGTTTTCGCGGGAATTATCAGATTGGAGGAAACGGGATGTATTCTTTGGAAGAACTGAGAAGCGTGGACAACGAGATCGCAGATGCGATCGTAAGCGAGCAGGAGCGGCAGAACAGCCACATCGAGCTGATCGCATCGGAGAACTGGGTATCTCATGCGGTTATGGCGGCGATGGGCTCGGTGCTCACGAATAAATATGCGGAAGGATATCCGGGAAAGAGATACTACGGCGGATGCGACTGTGTGGATGTCGTAGAGACCCTGGCGATCGAGCGGGCAAAGAAGCTCTTCGGCTGCACCTATGCGAACGTACAGCCGCACTCCGGCGCACAGGCGAACCTTGCGGTACAGTTTGCGATCTGCCAGCCGGGCGATACGATCATGGGCATGAACCTGGACCACGGCGGGCATCTGACGCACGGAAGCCCGGTCAACATCTCCGGTACCTATTTCCATATCGTTCCTTACGGAGTAAACAATGACGGATTCATCGATTACGACGAACTCAGAAAGATCGCGCTCGAGGCAAAGCCGAAGATGATCATCGCAGGTGCCAGCGCTTATGCGAGAACCATCGACTTCAAGAAGTTCCGTGAAGTGGCGGACGAGGTCGGTGCCGTCCTCATGGTGGATATGGCGCACATCGCAGGTCTCGTAGCGACCGGTTATCATCCGAGCCCGATCCCGTATGCGGATGTAGTCACGACGACGACGCATAAGACGCTTCGCGGACCGCGCGGCGGACTCATCCTTTCTTCCGAAGAAAACGCAAAGAAATATAAGTTTAACAAGGCAGTGTTCCCGGGGATCCAGGGCGGTCCTCTGATGCATGTGATCGCAGCAAAGGCGGTCTGCTTCAAGGAGGCACTCTCCGATGACTTCAAGGTTTACTGCAAGGGCATCGTAGACAACGCACAGGCACTCTGCGAAGGACTGAAAAAGCGCGGCATCAAGATCGTATCCGACGGTACGGACAACCATCTGATGCTGATGGATCTCACGCCGCAGAATCTGACCGGTAAAGAAGTCGAGGCGTGGATGGATGCGGCTCACCTGACCGCGAACAAGAACACGATCCCGAATGATCCGCAGAAGCCGAACGTAACGAGCGGTATCCGCCTCGGTACGCCGTCTGTGACCAGCCGCGGTATGAACACGGCCGATATGGATCAGATCGCAGAGGCGATCTCCCTGATCGTAAAAGATGGCGAAGCAGCGATCCCGAAGGCACGTGCGATCGTGGATAAGCTTACCGCAAAGTATCCGCTGAAGTAAGAGAGAACAAAAGAAAAGCCCCGTATCTTTGAGAAGATACGGGGCTTTTTTGTGTTTTATCTATTGGTCCGGGCTTGCGAAACCGGAGTATTTATTACATTCCGCTTGTGAAGATCATAAAGATCAGAATTCCGATGCCGCATAAAAAGCCCATGATGATGGAAGCGACAATATGAAATACATTGGTTGATGAGCGCGTATTCACATTGATCTGCTTTATAATCGCGATGATAAGGCGGATAAAGTAGTAGAGCGGCATGAGCAGATGACACACCAAAAGCGGAGTGAACGCCCATTCGTCCCTGTATGTGTACCACCGGCCTTCCTCTGCGAAGTACCAGATGAGAGTCACTGCGGTCAGAATGATCGGTGGAAGAAAAAATAAAAACTTGTTTTCTTTCTTTTTTTCCATTCCTGCATTTTAGCAGATTCTTTCATTAACTACAATGATCAAAAAGTGATCCCGGGGGCGGTTGCGAAATGCCGGGCAATACGCTAGAATAAATCAGGCGTGTACACAGGAGGGAAACGGGATGAAAGAGCGTTTATATACGATCCCCTTAAACGATGCGGTGAATGCAGATGACGAGTGTGCCTTCTGCTTTGTCGAGAGGAGCCTGGAGCAGGACAGTCTGGACTTCGTGCTGGGGAGCTGCGCTTCCTATATGGAGAGTGACGTTCGCGAGATCACGGATGCGCAGGGGTTCTGCCGTGAGCATTTTAAAAAGATGTTTGATTACGGGAATACCCTGGGAAACGGCTGGATCCTGAAAACGCACTATCGCAAGATCCGTGCGGAACTGGATAACGAGATCAAAAGGTTTCATCCGGGAAAGCAGAGCCTCGCGGATAAACTGAAAAAGAAGGCAAGTGAAAACCCGATCGTCGATTGGGTGAATGCCAAAAAGGAGTCCTGCTACGTCTGCCGCCACTCGAAGGAGATCTACGAACGCTATCTGGACACGTTCTTCATCATGTGGAAAGAGGATGCGGCTTTCCGTGAGAAAGTAAAGAACGGTAAGGGCTTCTGCCTCGTGCACTTCGGCGACCTGATGGCGGCTGCCGATACGAAAATGAATGACAAGGACCGTGCGGATTTCCACGCGGCACTCTTTCCCCTGATGCAGCGGAATCTGGATCGTCTGCAGGAAGATGTGGACTGGCTCATCGAAAAGTTCGACTACCGAAATAACGACGCCGACTGGAAAACCTCGAAAGACGCCGTCCAGCGCGGCATGCAGAAACTCAAGGGCGGCTACCCCGCCGACGCTCCACTGAAATCTAAGAAGTAACTACTAACTACCGGCGAGCTTAGCCGGATCTCATGGCGTAGTAATACACAAACAGAAAGGAATGTTCTCATGCGTTTTCACATTCTTTTGAACAATGACGATTATTTCGCGATGAACGAGTATCTGCAGATGTACTCTCCGACCGGCAAGAAGCAGATCCTGATCGGCCGTTTCCTCACGGCGATCTTTTCCGTATTTTTGTTCCTTTTTGTGTTTTTGATGGGAGTGCGCGGCCGGCTGATGATCATAGAAACGATCGTCCTTATCGTCCTTTCCGTATACAATTTTTTCGCCTATCCGAAGACCGTGAAAAAGGGTCTCCGCCGAAAGGTCGACCAGGTCTGCAAGACGGGAAAACTTCCCTATGATCCGGATTCCGTGGTGGACTTTACGGAGGAGTGCATATTCGAGTATTCACCGGTTTCTTCCCACCGCTTTGAATACCGGGATATCCATTCGATCGCCAACATCGACGGATACATCATCTTACTGTTTTCCCCGATCCAGGGGATCATCCTTCCGCTCAGGTGTCTGGAGGGAAGGGAAGCGGAGCTGATGGCATTACTGAATGCAAAACGGGGACAGCAGTAACTGTCCCCGTAGTTTTTCTTTATGACGGCGATCGCCGTGTCTGCAGAGTTATTTATCCCATTTATCCGCAAGCGAGGTAACCTGATCCGCAAACTTTGCGAGATCCTTGTTGGCGGAACCCTCGTTTTTGTAAATGACGGCGAGGAGACGCTGGCCGGCTGCGAGCAGTCTCTGGAAGACGTCGGAAACGCGGCGTACTTTCTTCTTCACCGGGATGCCCTTCGTCTCGACGAGGAAGGTGTCCGTTGCCATATCATAAGCCGTGCCGGAGAACGGCGCGTAAGCATCATAGCCGTACTCTTCCCGCAGGCATTTGGTGAACTGATCGGCATTGTCGTCGTCGCCGTGGACGACAAAGACTTTCTGCGGCTTGCCGCCGACATTCTGGATCCATTCCAGCAGGCCTGCTTTATCGGCGTGTCCGCTCATGCCGGCGAGCTGTTTGATCGTCGCACGGACTTCGATCGTTTCTCCGAAGAGTTTGACTTCTTTTTCGCCCTCGATCAGGATGCGGCCCAGCGTACCGACGGCCTGATAGCCGACGAAGAGGATCGTCGAATCCGGGCGCCACAGGTTGTGCTTTAAATGGTGGCGGATACGGCCGGCGTCGCACATGCCGGACGCGGAGATGATGACTTTCGGTTCGGAATCAAAGTTGATCATCTTGGATTCGTCGCTCGTGATGGAAAGATTCAGTCCCGGGAAGGTGATCGGGTTGATCCCTTTGCGGACCAGTGCGAGTGCTTCTTCCGCGAAGCAGCTTTCCACGTTTTTCTTAAAGACCTCAGTCGCCTCTACGGCAAGCGGGGAGTCGACATAGACCGGGAAGGCAGGGACGTTTTTCACGAGTCCGCGTTCCTTGATCTCACGGATATAGTACAGGATCTCCTGGGTACGTCCGACCGCGAAGGAAGGGATCACGAGGTTGCCGCCGCGCCCCAGCGTCTCGGTGATCAGAGCGGCAAGCTCCGCTACATAATCAGGGCGTTCCGTCGTATGGTAACGGGTGCCGTAGGTGGACTCCATGATGACGATGTCCGCTTCCTTGACATAGGCGGGATCTTTGATCAGTGTACCTTTTTTGTTTCCGATATCGCCGGAGAAGACGAGCTTCTTTGTAACGTTGCCCTCGGTGATCCAGAGTTCGATGCTGGCAGAACCGAGGAGATGCCCGACGTCCGTGAAACGGAAACGGATCCCGTCACAGAGATCGTAGATCTCGTCGTAGTTGAACGGGACCAGCCGGCGGATCGTACCGTCCGCGTCTTCCATCGTATAGAGGGGCTCTACGGTCTTTTCACCGCCACGCTGTGCTTTGCGGTTTTTCCATTCCGCTTCCTGCATCTGGATATGGGCACTGTCACGGAGCATGATCGAACAGAGATCACAGGTGGCCTCCGTCGCCATGATCTGTCCGCGGAAGCCTCTGGCATAAAGGAGCGGCAACAGACCGGAGTGGTCGATGTGGGCGTGGGAGAGGAGAACGTAATCGATCAGTCCCTCTTCTACAGGAAGCTCGGCATTTTCATACACA
>Ga0310694_10002977_pt1 | contig 16815 bp, 17 predicted proteins | sample 174DNAGHGhighgp2_FD_203884 | JGI IMG/M metagenome (GOLD analysis project Ga0310694, IMG submission 203884) | Sheep rumen microbial communities from Palmerston North, Manawatu-Wanganui, New Zealand - 1742 DNA GHGhigh gp2 (v2) (version 2) | ecosystem: Host-associated > Mammals > Digestive system... | reverse complement strand
AGTTGAGACTGCCGTATCGGGCCTCTGGGCGACCGACAGTCGCCTGTCATGGCAAAGATAGTGCCTGGGTGATGTTCCCGGCACAGCCCCGATGTAGAACAGTCGTCTGCTATTTTTAGCAAAAAACCGATTAATGCAACATAATCCTGTTTTTTTTGAGAGAATGTGAACAAAAATCATTACTTTTGCAAGTTAAACCTTATTTTGGCGCGAGATGAAAGTTAAAATCCATCACGAGGGAGAGAACATCCTGCTGATGTTGTTCTTGATCATTTTGGCGAGTGGAGCACTGGCCTACTGGTTCTTTGACTACAAGCCAGTGGCCTGGGGACTGATCGCGTTGATGGCCATCCTGTTCTTGCTGGTCCTCAACTTCTTCAGGCTTCCGCGACGTCATTTCAAGGGCGACAACAGTGACGGCACTGCAGTGGTGTCAAGTGTCGACGGCACGGTGGTGGCGCTCGAGGAGGTCTATGAGGACGAGTACCTGCATCGCAACTGCATCCAGCTGTCGGTGTTCATGACCGTGTTTAACGTTCATGCCAACTGGGTGCCTGTCAAGGGCGAAGTCACCTACTATAAGCACCACTCGGGACGCTTCCTTGCCGCCAATCTGCCCAAGTCGAGCAGCGACAACGAGCGTTCCTCGATCGTCATCCGCACCGCCACGGGCGAGGAAATCCTCGTCCGTCAGATTGCCGGCGCTGTGGCCCGGCGCATTGTCACCTATGTGGAGCAGGGAGAGACCGTCGATGTTAACGATTTCATCGGATTCATCAAGTTTGGCTCCAGGGTAGACATTTTCCTGCCCCTGGACACTGAAATCAAGGTAAAACTGGGCGACCGCACCTGGGGTGGAGAAACCCTTGTTGCACGACTCAAAAACAATAAAGAAGCATGATGAACGCCATCCGCAACAATATCCCCAATGCCATCACGTCGCTGAACCTGCTGTTCGGCTGCATGGCGTGCATCGCGGCATTCAACTGCTATGACCCTGTTTGTGGCGGCCTCAAGGGCTACGAATTGGCCTTCCTGTTAATCGCCCTGTCGGCAGTGGCCGATTTCTTTGACGGGCTGGTGGCACGACTGCTTCACGCCGTGAGCGGAATTGGCGCCGAACTGGACTCCCTGGCCGACCTGGTGAGCTTTGGGCTCGCTCCCGCACTGGTCTTGTATAACATGATGCTGGACCATGGTGCAGGCCATTGGGCACTGGTGGCGCTGTTGCTGCCCGTGTTCGGTGCATTGCGCCTGGCACGCTTTAATGTCGATACCAATCAGGCGACGACTTTCACGGGTGTGCCCATCCCTGCCAATGCCATCTTCTGGATTGGCTTTACTGCATGGTATGCCACATATCCTACCCCCCTGTGGATGACCATTCTGGCGATTGTAGCGATGTCACTCTTGATGGTGTGCAACCTGCGCATGTTCTCGTTGAAGATGCACAACCTCTCGTCGCTCAAGCAGAATTGGGCACAATATTTGCAGGTAGTGGCTACAGTGGCACTTGTCGTGCTCATGGGTCTGCGGGGGCTGGCTCCCGCCATCATGCTCTACGTGTTGCTTTCCATCATTAAAAGAGAAAATTAAATGAGTTTCTTATTATTCATATTATTCATCCTGCTCCTGATGGTGGGCATTCCACTGTTAAGGGGATGGCTTTATATGCAGAACCTGAGGCGCCGCGTCAACGAGTCGTTCCGCGGACGCCAGCAGCACGAGCGGCCAAGCCGCGAGCGATATGAAGAGGATGAAGAATATACCGAGACCGGCGAGCGCAAGATTTTCACCAGCAACGAGGGCGAGTATGCCGACTTTGAGGAAGTCACCGGTACAATTGTTGAGGAGACCTCGTCGGGCGGTGACACCCGAACCATCATCGAGGAACAAATCACCGACGCCGAGTACGAGGAAATTCAGTAATCCTCCCGCAATAGACTAAATTAGACCGCTATGGACTTTGAGCCCGTAGCGGTCTAATTCTTTAATCTCTAATCACTAATTATCATTTTTCCTTAATCATAAGGAAAAATGAATACTATAGTTTCAGGTCGTCCTCGCTCTTGGGTTGAGGAGGATAGTCGATGGTGTAGTGCAGGCCGCGCGATTCCTTGCGGTCCTTGGCCTGGCGGGTAATCAGATAGGCCACGTTGATGATGTTGCGCAACTCGCAGATGCGGCGCGACACGTTGCTGGTCTTGAACAGTTTCTCGGTCTCCTCATACAGGATGTCCAGGCGGTTCCACGCCCTGTCGAGACGCAGATTGCTGCGCACGATGCCCACATAGGTCGCCATGATCTCGCCCACTTCTTTCTCGCTCTGGCTGATGAGCACCATCTCCTCGGGGTGGGTGGTGCCGGCATCATCCCATGCCGGGATGTCCTCACGCCATGAGTACTCATTGCGATGCTCGATGGCATGCTTTGCAGCAGCGTCGGCATATACCACGGCCTCGATCAACGAATTGCTGGCCAATCGGTTACCGCCGTGCAGGCCCGTGCAGGAACACTCACCCACGGCATACAGCCGCTTGATGCTGGAGCAGGCATTCAAATCGACCTTGATGCCACCACACATGTAGTGAGCAGCAGGTACCACGGGGATATAATCCTTGGTGATGTCAATGCCCAGGTCCAGACAGTGCTTGTAGATGTTGGGGAAGTGGTGCTTGGTCTCCTCGGGGTCCTTGTGTGTCACGTCGAGGAAGACATGGTCTTCGCCTCGCTGCTTCATCTCGCTGTCGATGGCGCGGGCCACCACGTCGCGCGGTGCCAACGACAGGCGCGGGTCATACTTCTGCATGAATTCCTCGCCAGCCAGGTTGCGCAGCACGCCGCCGTAGCCACGCATGGCCTCGGTGATGAGGAAGGCGGGACGGTCGCCGGGATGATACAATGCGGTGGGATGGAACTGCACGAACTCCATGTCCTGAACGGTGCCCTTGGCACGATAGACCATGGCAATACCGTCACCGGTTGCAACCAGCGGGTTGGTCGTGGTATGGTAAACACAGCCTACGCCACCCGTTGCCATCAACGTCACGCGGGACAGGAATGTGTCCACCTCGCCTGTCTCCTGGTTGAGGACGTAGGCGCCATAGCACTCGATGCCGGGCGTGCGGCGCGTCACGATTTTTCCCAAGTGGTGCTGCGTGAGGATTTCAACGGCGAAATGGTCCTCATAGACGTCGATGTTGGGATTGTTCTTGACGGTCTCGATGAGCGACACCTGGATTTCATGACCCGTGTTGTCGGCATGGTGCAGGATGCGGAACTCGCTGTGACCGCCCTCGCGGTGCAGGTCAAACTCGCCTTTCTCATTCTTGTCAAAGTCCACGCCCCAGCCCAGCAGTTCCTGAATCTGGGCAGGAGCCTCGGTGACGACCTTCTTCACGGCCTCGGGGTCGCTGAGCCAGTCGCCGGCTACCATTGTATCGTGGATGTGCTTGTCAAAGTTGTCTACCTCGAGATTGGTCACTGTAGCAACGCCACCTTGGGCGAGGTCGGTATTCGCCTCCTCCATCTTGGATTTGCACACCAGGGCCACAGAGCCCGTCTTTGCCACCTTGAGGGCAAAGCTCATACCGGCTACACCCGAGCCGATAATGAGGTAATCATATTTTCTTACCATAAGCTTTTTCTATTTTAGTTCTAGATATTCTAGAGTTTCTAGATTCTCTAGATTGATTCTCTAGATTAACTGGAAATCACTACTCCTTCTCACCATAGAGGAGGTCGCCGCAGTCGCCCAGGCCGGGCACGATGTAGCTGTGCTCGTTGAGTTCGTTGTCGATGTCGCAGGTCCACAGCGTGGTGCAATCCTGGGGCAGGTGCTGGCGCACCACCTCAATCGCCTTGGGCGTTGCCACAACACTTGCCACATGGATGTGGGCGGGGTGCCCCTTGGTTACCAGGGCCTGGTAAGCAAGTTCCATCGACGAGCCGGTAGCAAGCATCGGGTCAACGATGATTAATGTCTTTTCGTCAAGGCGCGGGCTGGCGATATACTCGATGTGAACGACAAAGTCATCAGTCTTGGGGAAATACTTCCTGTAGGCTGACACGAAGGCATTTTCGGCGCCGTCAAAGTAGCTCAGGAAACCCTCATGGAAGGGCAGACCGGCACGCAGCAGGGTGGCAAGTACCACGTTGTCGTTCAGTACATTGCATTGTTTCACACCCAATGGCGTCTCAATGCCCACAGTTTGATATTGGAGTCTCTTTGAAATCTCGTAGGCCATGATTTGGCCAAGACGCTGAATGTTGGCGCGGAAGCGCAGACGCTCCTGCTGCAAATCCTTGTTGCGTATTTCGCTCATGAACTGGCCCACAAGCGAGTTGTGTTCACACAAGTTGATAATGTCCATATTCTCTATGATTGTTTAGTGGTTAAGTATTCTTTCAGGAGGCGCTTGGCATTGTCACGGTCATGGGTAAGCTGCTGTTTAAGTTCCTCAAGACCGCACATCTTGAATTCCAGGCGCAGGAAACTGATGAACTCCAATGTGATGTCCTGGCCGTAGATGTCATCGTCAAAGTCAAACAGGTTGACCTCGATGCTCAGTTGCGTGCCATTGTTCAGCGTGGGCCGGCGGCCGATGTTGGTCATGCCTTGCAGCGTTTGCCCAGCGACATGGGCCAGCACTGCATAGGCGCCATTGTGCGGCAGTAGCAGGTCAGGGTCTATTTCTCCCACGTTGGCAGTGGGGAAGCCCAGGCCCCTGCCGTTATGGAACCCGTGTACCACTTTGCCCGATAGCGTGTAGGGGCGGTTCATGCAGTGCATTGCGTCAACAACCCTGCCGGCGGCGATAAGCCCGCGGATGATGGTAGAACTGACAGGGGCATATTGCCCCAGATATTCAGGCGCCTTGACAACCCGCACGCCCAGCCGCTCACCGTGGCGGCAGTAGTCCTCAAAGGTCTCGCCCTTCTTGTGGCCGAAGCGGTGATTGTAGCCTGCCACAAGCATCGTCACGCCATAGCGGTCGCGCAGCAGTTCAATGAACTGTGACGAGTCGAGTTGTGCCACCTCGGGCGTGAAGTCCAGTTGGAGCAACAGGTCGGGCCCCAGGGCCTCAAGTTGATTCAAGCGCTCCTCGAGCGGCATGATGAGATGGAAGGGGGTGTCGGTTTGCAAGACCTGGCGCGGGTGGCGCAGGAAGGTGATGACCAGCGATTGGCAGCCCTGTGAACGGGCTTGACGGTTGAGAAAATCAATGAGCGTGGCGTGCCCGAGATGGACGCCGTCAAACATACCGATTGTGGCGACCGTGCTGCCAGCGGGCAGACGGTCTTGTTTGCCTAGAAGTCTCATTCTGTAACCGTCATGCAGATGGATTATCGCAGAATCCACCCGGTAATCTTTCTACTTATTGATATGCTCTTTCAGGATGCGCATCGTGTCGTTGCACACGCGGATGAACATCTCGCGGTTCCTGAGCATCGTCGATGTCTTGACCTGCTTGTCGGTTCCTGAGAACAGGTAGCCGGTCTCGTTGCTTTCCAGAGCGCGCATCGTGGGCACAACGCCAGCCTCGGGGCTCGGGATGTTGCGGCTCAGGTAATCGGGCACTCGGTCCATCCAGCGTGCCATGGCCAGAGCACCGCTCTTCAACAGACCGGGATTGACGCAGTTCACCGCTACGCGGCGCGTCTTCATCACGCTGGACATGTAGATGGAGAACAGCGTGAGAGCCAATTTGCTCTGGGCATATGCTCCCCAGGGTGTGAAGTGGGACACGGCGGGAAACTCGTAGGGAAGCGATACAAAGCGGCGTGACACACTGGTTGACAAGATGATGCGGCCGCCTTCCTGAATGAGCGGATACACCAGGAGTGACAACAACACGGTGCTCAAGTAGTTCACCTGCACGGCATGCTCAAAGCCGTCTTCCGAAATCTCGCTGCGGCGCGGCAGCAGTCCGGCATTGTTGATCAGTGCGGCAACAGGACGATTCAGCGCCGACAGGCGTTTCACGAAGTCGTTGACCAGGGCAAATGAATTGAGATCCAACTGCAGACATGAGATGTCCTTGTTGCGCGTCACGGTGCGCAGTTGCGCGGCATAGTTCTCGGCTTTCTGTAGGTCACGGCTGGCAAGCAGTACGGCCTTGCCCTGCTCAGCGAGTTTGCGTGTAATCACACTTCCCATGCTGTCCGTCGATCCAGTAACGATGTATAAAGGCTTTACATCGGCTTCCGGCACTCTATTGTTATCGGTCATCATATCATTCAGTTTTTTTGGTTCAGTTCTTTCTAACCTGCAAAGATAGTGCAAGCCGCGAGGAGTGCCAAACAAATGGCCGATTTTTTTGTCTATGAGTTTGTTTCTAGCCAGTGGCGCCACCTGTCCTCGTCATCACTTGAGCCATCATGGGTTTTTATTTTTTTTCTGATTTCTGGACTCAAACGTCAGATTTCTTTTATCTTTGCGGATGAGAAAAACCCTAAAGTTATGGCTAAGAGAAGAATAAGATGGAGTATAGTAGGTGTGATGATTCTATTGTTAGCGGCCTTGGCCTGGTGCATGCGCCCGCCGCAGAATAAGATTCCGACGGTAAGCGGCGGAACATTGGAGCGGTACCCCCAATTCGAGTCTCAGTTCATTCCGGCTCGTGATGTCGCGGTGTGGTTGCCCACAGGTTATCAGATGGGCGACTCGTGTGATGTGCTGTATATGCACGACGGGCAGATGCTGTTTGACCCCACAACGACGTGGAACCGCAAGGAATGGCAGGTCGACGAGGTAATGGATAGCCTCATTCAGGCGGGCCTTATCCGCCCATGTATCGTGGTGGCCATCTGGAACACCGATGACCGCCTCAACGAGTATTCTCCCGACAAGTCGTGGCAATGCATCGCCGAGGAGCAGCTCAAGAATGTCGATGCGCCACATCTCAAGGGCGATGCTTACCTCAAGTTTATCGTCAAGGAACTGAAGCCTTTTATCGACGAGCATTACAAGCCGTTGACCTCGCGTGAACACACCTTCATGATGGGTTCAAGCATGGGAGGACTGATTTCGCTCTATGCCCTGTGTGAGTATCCGCAGGAGTTCGGCGGGGTGGCTTGTCTTTCTTCCCATCTCTCCATGAAGCATCTGTGCAAAGGCCTTGATGACCAGGCATGGCCTACCGGCTACCGTGAATATGTGGCCAAGCACTTGCCCCAGACCAACAGCAGCCTCATTTACATGGACCACGGCACTAGGGGCTTTGATGCTGACTATGGTACTTATCAGCAACAGTTGGATAGTTGCATCGTGTCCCATGGCTGGGACGACAGGCACTACAGGAGCCTCGTGTTTGACGGACATGACCACAGCGAGACCAGTTGGGCTGAGCGTTTGGACCAGCCGTTGAAGTTCCTGCTGGGTAAAGGAAACTGAAAAAAACAGCAAGTCAAAAAAGCGAACTGCCCGCCAGAACAGAAAATGGCGGGCAGTTCGTGTATGTTTGCTGGATGCTCGAATCAGGCGAGTTTAGCCAGAGCAGCGGCAATGCGCTTGGCAGCCTCGATCAGGTTCTCGTCGCTGGTGGCGTAACTCAGGCGGATGTAGCCCGGGCAGCAGAATGCGCTACCGGCCACGGTAGCCACATGGGCCTCGTTCAGCAGGTAGAGGGCGAGGTCATTGTCGTCGTTGATGACGGTGTCGCCGCATTTCTTGCCGAAGTAGGAGTCCACCTTGGGGAAGGCATAGAAAGCACCATCGGGCATGTTGAGTTCCAGACCGGGAATCTCTTGCAGCAGACCCACGATGAGGTTGCGGCGGCGCTCAAAGGCGACGCGCATCTCCTCGACACAATCCTGTGGGCCATTATAGGCGGCCTCGGCAGCCTTCTGGGCAATCGAGGAAACGCCGCTGGTGTATTGGCCCTGCATCTTGACAACAGCCTTGGAAACCCAGAGGGGAGCAGCGATGTAACCGATGCGGTAACCGGTCATGGCATAGGCCTTGGATACACCATTGATGATGACAACCTGTTCCTTGATGGCGCCAAACTGGGCGAGGGATTCATGGTGGCCCACATAGTTGATGTGCTCATAAATCTCGTCAGCAATGACCATCACTTCGGGATGACGCTCAAGCATCTCGGCAATGGCTTTCAACTCATCACGGGTATAGATGGCACCGCTGGGGTTGCTGGGCGAGCAGATGATGATGAGGCGGGTCTTCTCGGTGATGGCGGCTTCCAGTTCGGCAGCAGTGACCTTGAAGTTCTTGTCCATGCTTGAGGGCAGCAATACGTTCTTGCCACCTGCCAGGTTCACCATCTGAACATAGCTTACCCATGCGGGGGTGGGGATGATGACCTCGTCGCCGGGGTTGATCAGCGCCATGATGACGTTGCACAGCTCGTGCTTGGCACCATTACCGATAACAATCTGGTCGGGAGTGTATTCCAAGCCGTTCTCGCGGCGCAGTTTCTCGCAGACGGCCTGTCGCAGTGATAGGTAGCCGGGGACGGGTGAATAAAACGAGAAGTTGTCGTCAACAGCCTGCTTGGCGGCAGCCTTGATGTGGTCGGGAGTGAAGAAATCGGGTTCTCCTACCGAGAGGTTAATCACGTCCACGCCTTGAGCGCGCAGCTCGCTGCTCTTCTGTGACATGGCTAGGGTGGCACTCGGTGCCAGTGCGTTGATACGGTCCGAAAGTCGGTTCATTGCGTTATTGGTTTTATATTAAGTTTTTAGTTTTAAGTTAATTAGTCCGTTAATTGCTGCAAAGGTACGGCTTTTTCCGATAACTCGCAACAATTCCAACACCAATTGGCCCAATTAGTCCAATCAGTCCAGTTCACTTCGGCACCACCCTGCCGTTCACCACCTTGAAACGGCGGTCAAACTCCTCACGCGTCCTTTTCCAGCGGTTGTGGCTCCACAGCCAGTACTGCGGGGCACGGTTGATGGTCTGCTCCATGCGCTGGAAATAGATGTCGGTCAGTTCAAACTCGCCCATCGTCGACGGGTCGCGGGTGATGACCTGGAACTCGCACTCATAGCGCCCGCGGCCCACTTGCTTGACATCCACATAGACGACGGCTTGCTTCTGGGAGTGGACAATGCGCTCAATGCCGGTAAACACGGGGGTATCAGGGTGGTTGAGGAAGGTGACCCAGTGGTGGATGTTCTCCCACTTGGGCACCTGGTCGTTGATATATCCAAGTATTGTGGGGCGTCCCTCGCGCTTGTTGCTCAGAATCCAACGCAGGGTCTCCATCTTGGACACGCTGTCCGAGCCCATGCGGCTACGCGTCTTCAACACGACACGGTTGAAGACCTTGTTCTCGAGCGGATGGTAAATCTGTCCCATGACCGTATTGTTGGTGACCAGGGGTCGCACCCACAGCACGAGCGAGGACACCCATTCCCAGTTGCCGTAATGGCCCAGTAGCAGGGCGACAGACTGGCCGCTGTTGAGAATTTCGGCCACCTTGTCGGCTCCCGTAAAGGTCATGCGGCGCATGATGTTCTTGTCGGTGATGGAGGTATATTTCACCGTCTCGACCAGGATGTCGCAGAAGTGGCGGTAAAACTGTATCCGCAGCTTCTTGAGTTCCTTGTCGCTCTTGTCGGGATAAGCGATACGCAGGTTCCTGCTGATGACGCCGCGACGGTAATGCAGAACGTAGGCTATGATGACAAACAGGAGGTCACTGAACAGATAATGCAGCCACAACGGCAGCAGTGACAAGCCGTACCACGTGCCATAAATCGCCCAAAACGCTATGTTGTCAAGCACCTTCTTCATTTGCAACTGCGAAAGTACAACATTTTTCTGATGATAACATCAAATAAAAACCTAAAACAGGAAACTGGTGACCGAAAACCAAAAAAATAGTAATTTTGCAGGCGCTATGAAGACCATCATTGATTTTCTGAAGAATTGGACGTTGCCCAGCGCGATTGTGTCGGGCACTGTCATCTATCTGATATTCTATTGGATTCCCGCCTTGGACCCCGTGAGCGAGGTAATGGAACCGATATTCGACACCATTCTGCCGTTGTTCATGAGCCTGATCCTGTTCACGACGTTCCTGCGCGTGGACTTCCACAAGATGCGCCCTGCCATGTGGCACCTGTGGGTATCGGTCTTCCAGGTGGCGCTGGTCGTGCTGCTGGTTGCATTGATTTTGGGCTTTGACATGAAAGGCAAGGACCTGATTCTCATGGAGGGTATCTTGACGTGTGTCATCTGCCCCGGTGCCAGTGCAGCTCCCGTGGTGACGGGCAAGCTGGGTGGCAATCTGGAGACGATGACCAGCTATGTGTTCCTGTCCAACCTGGTCACGGTGGTTGCCGTGCCGGTGGTGTTCCCGTTGATTGATAAGGGGGTGGACATCAGTTTCTGGACCGCCTTCTGGATGATTATGTACAAGGTGTTCCTCGTGCTGGTGCTGCCGCTGATTGCGGCCTATCTGGTCAAGCACTACCTGCCGCGCGTGCAGCAGCGCTTGGTGGCCATCCAGGACCTGTCATTCTACATGTGGGGCATCTCGCTGACCATCGTCACGGGCTGCACGGTCAAGAACATCATCAACAGCGGAGCGCCGCTGATGTTCCTTCTCGCCATCGCCTTGGTATCTCTGCTCATCTGCTTGGCGCAGTTTGCCGTGGGCAGGTACATCGGCCACTTCTTCGGCACCGTCATCGAGAGCGGCCAGGGTCTGGGGCAGAAGAATACCGCCTTTGCCGTGTGGATTGCCTATACCTACCTGAGTCCCCTGTCGGTCGCTGGGCCTGGCTGCTACATCCTGTGGCAGAACGCCATCAACAGCCTGGAAATCTGGCACCACCGCAAGCAACAGGAACGACAACAGATAAAAGGAAAACAATAAGCACAGTGGCATCTGCGCTCATGCTTAAAAAACAACTCAAACAACTTTAACAACTCATTGTTGATGAGTCATGAAGAAATTAATTAATCCATACCTGGATAAGAAGGGCTACAACTGTTTCGGTTGCAGCCCCAAGAACCCTATTGGCCTGCATCTGGATTTTTGGGAAGACGGCGAGGAAGTCGTGACGACCTGGTCGCCTAATGTCAACTATGACGGTTGGGTCGAGACACTGCATGGCGGTATCATCAGCACGCTCATTGATGAACTGGCCAATTGGGTCCTCTCGCGCCGACTGCAGGCTGCCGGGGTAACGACTAAGTTGGAGGTGAAGTTCCGTCGTCCGGTTTCTACACGTGACCCGCTGATAACCCTGCGCGGCCGCATCACCGGCAACGTAAAGAATTTCTACACTGTCCATGTTACCCTGCACGACAGCCAGGGTCGCCTGTGCGACGAGGGCGACGTCACCTACTGCATGTTCGACAAGGAACGGTCGCAAGAGATGGGCTTCACCGCCTGCCTGACCGAGGACGAAGTGTCGGCCAACTAGAGTGATTCTGTGATCAGGCGGGCTGCCGTGGCGGTGCAGACGTTGGTGCCGAGGCGGTCGGCAAGGCGCTTGTAGCCGTCGAGCATCGCCGTGCGTTCGGGCGTTGCTTCCAGCAGTTTGGACAACTGTTCATCGATGCTGTCCACGGTGCACAGGTGCATCAATAGCTCGGGGATGACGGGCTCGTCGGTAATGAGGTTGGGCAGCGTGACGTATTTTCCGGTTAAGAGTTTTCGATAGAAATTGTAGGACCACTTGCTCCCATTGAAGCGGTAGCAGGCGACCTGCGGCGTGTCCAGCAGGGCGGTCTCGAGTGTTGCTGTGCCCGAGGTGACCAGTGCGGCACGGGCATGATGGACAAGAGGATAGGTGGCGTCACGCAGCACGGGAACCGCCTTGTCGCCCATGACATCGCGGTAGAGGCTGTCGTCGATGCTGGGTGCTCCGGCAATGACAGCCTGGTACTCGGGATGGCGGGCCGCCGCATCCAGCATGAGGGGCAGATTGTCGCGGATTTCCCTCACTCGGGAACCTGGCACAAGGGCGATGATGGGACGGTCAGGAAGGCCGTTTTGTTCGGTGAAATGGGCAAAATCTGGAAAATCCTTGCTGGCATGAGCCACCTCTTGGACCGTGGGGTTGCCCACATAGGTCGCTTTGTAACCCCGCTCCTGATACCACTCGGGCTCAAAGGGGAGGATGCAGTACATGTGGTCAACGTAGCGGCGGATGTCCTTGACGCGCCACTCCTTCCATACCCACACCTTGGGCGAGATGAAATAGTGTACCGGGATGCCCAGGTTGTGGGCATATTTTGCGACCTTGAGGTTAAATGACGGGTAATCCACCAGAATCACTGCCGATGGCTGCCACTCGTCGATGGCGCGTCGTGCTGTGCCCAGGAAACCCAGGATTTTTCCCAAATGCTTCACCACATCGGCAAAGCCCATATAGGCCATGTCGCGGTAATGGATGACGGGCTCCGTCCCCGCTTGTGCAGACATGAGGTCGCCGCCCAGGAAACGGAACTCGGCCTGGGAGTCCAGTTGCTTGAGCGACTCAATCAGGTGGGCGGCGTGCAGGTCGCCCGAGGCTTCGCCGGCAATGAGGAAGTATTTCATAGTTTGGCGCGTCGTTTTAATGTGATGAAATCAAACTCATAGGCATTGCGGTGATCGCTCGTGTGGTGCTCACGGCCCACTTCTTGCCACTCGTCAAGGTTGAGCGCGGGGAAGAAGACGTCGGCGCTCGCCCAGCGGGCATGGATTGCCGTGAGGTGCAGCACGTCGACAATCGGCAGCGCCTGCTCATAGACCTGTGCTCCGCCGATGATGAAGACCGTGTCGGTCTCGGCAGCAGCGATGGCCTCTTGCAGATGATGCGCCACGGTCACGCCGGGATACTGCCAATCGACATTTCGGGTAATGACGATGTTCTGTCGGCCCGGCAGGGGGCGGCGTGGGAAGGACTCAAACGTCTTGCGTCCCATCACGATGCTGTGCCCCATGGTCACCTCCTTGAAGTGCTTCATGTCGGCCGGCAGGTGGCACAACAGGTCGCCCTGGCGCCCGATGCCCCAGTTCTCATCTACAGCGACTATAGCCTCAATCGATTTCATTTTTCTGGTTGTTAGTTGTTGCCCCTAGATGCTCTAGATATTCTAGATATTCTAGATATTCTGGATGCCCTAGTTAAACCGAAACGACACCCTTGATGGCGGGCCAGGGATCATAGCCCTCAAGGGTGAAGTCCTCATACTTGTAGTCATCGATGCTCTTTACCTCGGGATTAAGCACCATGCGGGGCAGGGGACGCGGCTCGCGTGAGAGTTGCTCCTCAATCTGCTCAAAATGGTTGCGGTAGATGTGTGCGTCACCGAAGGTGTGGATAAACTCTCCCGCCTCCAGTCCTGTCACATGGGCCACCATCATGAGTAGCAGCGCATAGGATGCGATGTTAAACGGCACGCCCAGGAACAGGTCGGCGCTGCGCTGGTACAGTTGCAGACTCAACTTGCCCTGCGCCACATAGAACTGGAACAGCGAGTGGCAGGGTGGCAGTTTCATCGTGGGCACCTCGGCGACATTCCAGGCGCTCACCATGATGCGGCGGCTGTCCGGGGAGTTCTTGATTTGGTCAATGACCTGGGCAATCTGGTCAATGGTGCCTCCCTGGCCATCGGGCCATGCGCGCCACTGGCTGCCGTAAACAGGCCCGAGGTCGCCATTTTCGTCGGCCCACTCGTTCCAGATGCGCACGCCATGCTCCTGCAGCCACCGCACGTTAGTATCACCGCGCAGGAACCACAGCAGTTCATAGATAATCGACTTGAGGTGCACCTTCTTGGTCGTCAGCAGCGGGAAACCGTCGGACAGATTGCAACGCAACTGGTAGCCGAACACGCTGCGCGTGCCCGTCCCCGTGCGGTCTTCCTTGTCAACGCCGTGCTCCATCACGTGGCGCACCAGGTCAAGGTATTGTTTCATCGTTTATCAGTTTTTATGTCTTGTTACCAGTTGAAGATATTGCGTAGCAGCCACCAGATGAGTATCATGGCAAGGAAAATCCAGATGAGCAACGGCGCATTGATGCGGTCATACAGGCGCGGGTTGCGCGTGCGCTGAGTTTCGCCAAACAGGCATAGGGCAATCCACGGTATGGCAATCAGCAGCATGGCATTGTAGCGGAAGGCCCCGACAAGGTCACCATGCAGCAGGGAATGGATGGCACGCTGGCTGCCGCAACCGGGGCACTTGTATCCTGTCAAGGTCAGGAAGGTGCAACGCGGAAACAACGTTGATGATGACGGGTCCAGCGCATAGTAGATGCAGCCGAACGCGAGCAGCAGGGCGATGACCAGGACGATGATGAGTGTGCGGCGCATGTCGCCTCAACGTCAGCCCATGGATGCCACCAGGGCGGGGAGCATCGAGATGAACGGCTGGCAGATGATGCCCAGGATGATGCTTGCGATACACCACCATGCACCCGTCTCGCTGGCCTTCTTAGCCCCCTCGATGTCGCCCTCGCGGTACTTGTTTGTCACCTTGAGCGCATAGACGATGGCCACAATGCCGGTGGGAATGCAGCACAGCACAGTTGTGATGATGGCCCACACCAGATTGGTTGGAGGACAGGGCTCGGTGCCGACTGGCTGCTGGGCATATTGCGGCTGCTGGGCATACTGTGGCTGCTGTGGCATCTGCGGCTGCGGGGCATGATAAGGTTGTCCGGTAACGACAGGCTCACCCTCGGGGGAGTGAGGCATAACACCCTCGTTAACAACCGCTTGTGGCGTATCCTGCTGTTGGGCTGAAGTCGCTACGGTTTCATACAATCCCTGCAACTCAGGCAGTTGCGTGATGTTTACCCAGTCACTCATGCCCTCATGCCATACATAGGCAGTCGATGTGAGCCCCATTTCCTTGAGACCCTCAAGGTCAACGGGTCCCGACTGCACACCATTATGATTAATCCAGTACTGCATATCTCAATATGATTTTTATCAACTGTCGCAAAGATAGTGCAACCCACGCGAAATGCCAAATTTTAAGATGGTCTAGTGTAAAAATACCTCTATTTTTCAATGGTATTTGCAAAAATGATAGTATTTTTGCTACAGTTTGACAGAAGTCAATGACCTTGTTATCCTGTTTGCTCTTAAACCACCAGCAGTTATGAAAAAACATAATAACACCAAGAAAAAAGGAGTATCCTACTTTTTTTTAGAGTTATTCCTGCTCATATTAGTATCTTCTATCATCTTTATTGTCATCTATAGCGCGATGCAAGAGGGCAATCACAAGCGCCGCATCATCGTGCCTGAAGCCTTGGACGCCCCTTACCAGCCCTATCGTCCCATTGAGAGCATCGACAATACCGACAGGGTAACTCCCATGGACAGCATGATGAGAGACGTGTATGTGGTGCAACGTGAAATCAATCAGGGTTCACATCAACTCTACCTCTTCTTTGACACATTCACACATCAGCCTGCCCCCCTGGATTTAAAGCATTTTGACTTGAAGAACCCCAAGGATGCGCAATGGTACAACTTTGGCATCTATTTCATCATTTTCCTTCTTGTCGTCTTCCCGACGTTATCGGCTTTCTTTGCAAAGTTTTACTTTAATCTAAAAGTAAAAGACAAGAGAGAATGGTTTAATGATAAAGTACGGGACAACATGGACCGGATAAACAAGGCCATCGAGTTTATCATCAATCACAAGATCATGATTGTCTTCATTGTCTTCCTGGTGGCTATTCTCTTGTCAATGGTCAACTTATCCATCCCATTGGAAAAAGAATTTGAGTATCGTGCCGACCCGTTCTTTGTCTTTGTTTGTTTCACGTCGCTAGCCGTGGCCACCGTAGCCCTCAAGTATGTACTCAAGGGATTGAAGAGAATCAAGCTTGGCGGTGATACCAGCCTGTCAAGCAAGAGCATTTTCCGCACGACCCTGTTTTGGGGCGCTATAGGAATCTGGGCCATGGGATTCCTGTGTTACTTTATCGGTATGTATTCATTGGGCACACAGAAGTCGGTACTGGCCAGCATTGTCCGGCCCGCCCTTGAATCTGGCAAGATGTTCGTGTTGAGTGACAGCACAAAGGAAATATCCTTTACACTGAGAAACAATGGCGCGTTCATGGGTTTCTACACCATTTGTAAACTCGGATTTCTCTTAATCTCATCGTTTGCTCTGGTATCTGTGGCATGGTCGCGTATCGTTTCCTATTCTACCATCAGGAAACGCAGCGTCGATCCTGGCAATCTGTATGTGTTCTTTGGTTTCAATGAGAATTCCAAAATTCTGGCTCAAGATGTTGCCAAGAGACTGAGAGAGGAGAAAAAGAAAAGGGACGCTGAAAAAAAGAAGTTGAAAGAAGAAAAGAAAAGACTCTCTGAACTCAAGAAGAATGGTTTAAAAAAACAACAAGGCGGAAATAAGAAATCGCTCAAAAAATCCCAAAAGTCGTCTGGTGGAAAGAGCATCAAGGATCTGGAGATTGACAAAAAAATTGAAGATCTGGAAAAAGAGATTGAGAAAAAAGATGCTCAAAGCGGACAGCATTGGACCATTGCGATGGTGGAGAATCGCAACAATCCATCTGAGGGCGAGGGCAACGGCATGACAATAAGCAGCCTTATCGGCATGCTCAACTTCAGGAAAGACGCCTATGCCGAGACACGAGAAATCGACAGGGAGGCATTGCTGGTCGTGAGCGACTCTTCAATCGGCAGCCGAGAATGCAGCGAGCAGATTGAAGACGTGAGAAAAATGATTGACAATGGTGAAGAGCCTGATAAAGAAACCAAATACGGCTTGTTCAATTCGCTTGGCTTGAAAAACTTGTCCAAGATGATAAAGAATGCCAACAAAGGTATCAATGAACTCATCCAAGAGGTGGAAA
>Ga0310694_10002976_pt1 | contig 16816 bp, 12 predicted proteins | sample 174DNAGHGhighgp2_FD_203884 | JGI IMG/M metagenome (GOLD analysis project Ga0310694, IMG submission 203884) | Sheep rumen microbial communities from Palmerston North, Manawatu-Wanganui, New Zealand - 1742 DNA GHGhigh gp2 (v2) (version 2) | ecosystem: Host-associated > Mammals > Digestive system... | reverse complement strand
TCCGATTTTATCTACCATATAATGTTCATTATTACAAAGTCTATTTTCTGGTAGATCAGCTTTTTCTTTGATTATTCCAAAGTATTCTGATGATTTAGTTTATGTTTGTTAGTAAACTTTATATTCGCTAGAACTTAAACCATTTCTTTGGATATATCCTTTGTTTACTATAAAAGCATCTTCTTGATTAAATGTATATTAAGCAAACATTGTATAAACTAAATTTCCGATTGGCCATTTACTGAAGGCAGATCTAGCAACCGGTGTTTCTATTGGAGCATATTATAATTAATGAGCGACTAATTACGTGCCAGAACAATTTGACATATGATTTGATATAGGTTATGTTATACACTATTTTGCTTAAGAAGTGTAAAGTGTTGAACGAATACTTTTCATATATCCAGCAAATGGATTTAATGAATCAAATCCTGCTGTTAAACCAAATGGTAAAAATGCATATCCATATCCGAGATCTTCATCTTCATACCATTTTGAAAATTCTTTTACTGTAAAATTACATTAAAGCATATCTGGACAAACGAAAATTATTTTTCCGGAAGATAATAGTTAGAAATAAGATTCTGTAACGAGATCATTTAAATCTTAAAGTTCTGGAGTTATTATTGGAGTCATTAATCTTCCTGTATCAGTGTTAATACCAATCATCTGAGATTCGATATCCCAAAAGATTGATGTGAAAAGTTAATCTGCATTTTATGAAATTTTTTCACAACCTTTTGGATTAATCCATAAATTTTATTAACGCCAATCCATAAGTTATTCATAAAGTTCTTTTACGTGTTAGTATTTTACAAATCCAACAATGTTATAATTAACTTTTACTGTAAAAACGTTTTTATCAAAATGTTTTAAGACAAGTTTATTTTTGCTTAAGAAATCTAAAACTTTATCTGGTGAATTACAAATTGTTGTGTAAGTATAAATGTTTGGTGAAAGGTATCTACCAACATCAGGACCTGCTTCAGGAGTTTGTATTGTATCGATAAATCCGTAAAATTCTTCTTTGACTTTTCTTTTTTCGTAATCAACATGTACATTAGAAATTTCTTGACGAATAACTATTTCACGCTTTTGTATAATCTCGAGTGGTTTAGTTTTAAGATCATCTAAAACTTTCTTAAGAGAAGATAACTGATCCGAAGAATTTACACTAGTAAAAGATCTCTTAATAGTTTTTTCAAATTCTTCTTAAAGCATACCAATACTTGATATAAGATTTTTCTAGATAATTTATCCATTAGAATTATATATTTTATCAAAAGAATGATCAATAATTCCTTTTGAAAGATTATTCATTTACTATCTAAAGTTTTCGTAAAGTTTTGATCTAACAACAGCGACTACTTAACTAGCAACTGTCATAATACGTTTATTTCTAAGAGATTATTTATCAGCTTCTGGTTCGATATCCATAAACACACGATACATTTTGTTAACAATTTCTCCAATTTAAACAAGGAATGGACTTGCTTAATTTTCTAAAAGTAGTGGAGAAACATATTTCATTAAAATGGAATCTATCTCATTGTGATATTCTGGTTTAACGAGAAGTTTAGCAATTTCTGTTTTAGCTTCTTCTTGAGTATATTTTTTAGTATATTTTGATGAATAGAAACCATTTCTGATAATATTGATTAAGAACATTTATAGTTATTCAGATTTTTCTGGATTACAATAGTCAATAATTTCACGATCTGACCTCGCACCGTAAGCATAAAACAAAAGTGTGATAGGAACATAAATTAAAGTTTTGATTGTTTAAGGTAAAAATCTAGAATCATGTATTTCACGAACATTTATTATAATATCATTTGTTTTAACTTTCTATTTGTTGATTGACATTTTATTTTCAGTGATTGCATAACAAACGTAGTAAGTATTTCCAAACATTGGATCTTACTAACGTATAAATTCTGAACGAACAACTTAGTTACGAGTTGTAGCTTTAACAACAACTGGTTTATTGTAAGGATAACTTGGAATACTTGGTAATTAATACATATTACCACTGAGTATGAAATTTCCACCAGAATGGTTTAAATCTAAACCTTTATCCCAACGTTGTCTTGGTGATAAATTTACTATAGGATCACAAAACGTACCAGTCATTATTGGTATATTTAAATTAAATGAAATCTTTTTTGGATAAACGAATTCATCTGAAATTTCTTCTGTCTCTTCGTTTTCTTCATTCTCTTCTGTTTCTTCGTATTCTTCTATTTCTTTTTCACCTCTTTTGAGTCTTTTGAATATTATAGTCATATCAAATGAAAATGTTACTTAAAAATCTAAGCCGACACGACTTTAACAACGATGACATTATTCAAGATAATCATTATTTTTTATTATTTTACATTTAGGATCTGTTTCGTAACTTATTTCAATAAGTTCTCCTGCTATGTTTGTGTATTAGAATTTTAATTAAAAATTATTTATAATTTTAGAGAATTCTCGAATGAATTAATTATAAGAATCAATAACTGGATCTAACAGTTAGTATTATCTAAAAATATTTTTAATAACTTATTATTCAAAAAGTCCAAGGTTTATTTAAATTTAACTAAAAAAAAGTTGCTTTTATTCTTCATTTATAATCATAATAATCCATTTGATATTTGTAACTTTATGTTTCTGGATAATATTTTAAAACACCATCTTATCTTTCACATTTATTACAAAGGTCATATTTATAATTAACTTCACAGAGTTAATCTTTTATAAATTAAATATAAGCAGATTAAGCATCAACAAAATTATAAAATTATAATCTTGGATTTTGTGTACTGAACGGCATGTCTGATGTTAATTATTTATATTTATCATAAGTATATTTTTATATATTTTCTGCTAATTCTTAATATTAACCTTAAATCAATTAAAAGATTTATCCTACTTGATATAATCCGTTATATGCTAGGATTTTTGTTGTATCAAGATTTAGATTTTGTATATCAATGTTACATGCATCAATTCTTATATTGTTGATATCTTCTGTCTAACATTTTTACAAAATTTGTTTGTAAATATTTTTATTTTAATTTATACCTTTATCTCTTATAAAATTGTTACATTAATTTATTAATTCTTATTTTTTGTTTGCTGCTTTACGCATATATTATGTATAATTTTAATCACCTGTATTAATAAAATATGATAAAGCTCTGATGTATTATTATTTTAAATAGTATACTACATAATCATATGGTATCTTTGGTGAAAATAACCAAGAATCTTCAGCACTAATGTTAGTATAATTAAGTCCAGTATAGTCATATAATAAAAACATTATAAAATATATAACTGTATAAAATAATACATTATGTGATATGTATGTCATATAACCTTATTCTATAACTTCTAAATAATTAACAAAACTAAAATCCTCTGGATATTGCATATTAAGATAAGTATTATTATATTTAAGTGGTCCATATATATTTTATGTTACGTTTGATGGTCCAGCATATTTTTCAAATAAAGCATGTGTGTATTCATGAACAAAAACTATATCAAATTTTAGAGCATCATTGTTCTCTTCCATTTATATTATTGTTGGATTATTACCATAATCACAATTTGTATGAAAACCTCTTGTGTGTTATATTATACTTTCTTTATTTAATATTATAAATCCAATTTTTTCAATAACAGTGGGATCGTTATTAGTTTAAAAACATTTTTGTTCAATGTTTTTTAAAATTTAAGCTTTTCCTTAAAATGAAAGAGAGTATCCTGATAATCTACCATATTAAATGAAGTTAACAGTTTGTTTGAATATTTCGTTTTATAATCTACAATATTTTTTTAACTATTCATGATAATATTATGTTTCTTATGGTAATCCTAAGAATTTAAAAGCATTATATAAATAGCCATCATATTAAGCAATACTGTCTATATAATTTTGTTTACAATAAGTTTCATTAATTACAATAATTCTTGAATATGTCAACATATCCATAAATTCATTTAAAACTTTTTCCGGATCTTAATTAAATTCTGATTTTCTATGTCTAAAGAATTTTCTAAACATTTATTCAATAATTCTAACGAATACATGAAATCCTTGTTATTGTTAATTCGCTGTACCTAAATCCATTTTTGTTAGATCAGTTCTGCCAAAATTTTATGCTTGTTATGGTAAATTAGTTAAATCAATTATTAAATATGATAAACAAAAATGTAATGCTAGTTCAATATATATTCTAGTGGCATAATATTATAACGCAATGTTTGTATAAAAATATGTTAAATCAAAATTTTAACCACTGGTATGAAGTTTTGATAATATACTAAATTTTAATTTAGTTTTTGGTATATTTTGATCTTTAAATAAATGTTGTATTATATTGTTTATAATATCTTATTATTAATTTTAAAGTTAAGGAATTGTTATTTTTTTAAAAAAGAATTCTTATTTTTCATCTTCTATTACAGCTAGTACATTCTCTTGATTTATATACCTCACATAAAATGTTTTTTATAAACTAAATATAAGAAGACATTATATCCAGGAAATTGTAGAATTTTAATTTAGGATTTTCATATGAAAATTTTAATTAATTGTAGTCATCATAGTTTGTATTTTTCATAAGCTGATTAATTTTTTCAGGAGTTATTTTATATTATTTAACTATTTTAAAGATTTATCCAATTTGATATAAACAGTTGTATGCTATTGTTAAATAATCTATATTAATAAGTTAACGATTATCACAATCTGAATATTTAATTTGGTTATAATATTCTGGTAAATTTATATTTTCAATAATATGATTATCTATCACAATACGCATTTTAAGTAAATAATCATCTACAACATCTAATGTATCAATTTTAATATAATCATCATCTGCTAGAATAGGATGTGTTTTAAGATAATTGTTTATTTTTGTTTAATGAATTTTTAAAAATCCGTCAACTTGTTTTATTATTTGTTTAGATCTCTCTTACAATAATGTATCATATTTATCATCATTTGATTTTTTCTATTCAAAAGCAAAATCTAATAATGTCATGTATTTAAGTAAAAATACTATGTTATCATACGGCAGTTTATTATAAAATGTTATTTAATCAGATGCTTTTAAAATATTTATATTGTTATATGTTGTTGTATATAACAATAAATATATAATAGTATAGAATAACATATTATGTTCGACATATGTATAAATATCATAAAGTTGTGTTTGTTTGTTTAATAATTAAATAGAATAATCATGAAATTATTATTTATTCAATAAATCTTCTCCATATTTTCTAAAATACGGATCCATGATATCATTAGAAAAACAATATCTATCAAATATCATATGACAGTATTCATGTATAAAAGTTGTTATCATATCAAATTTATTAGAAATATTACGAATATATAATTTGTTATAAAATAATCCAGTAATATGTCCACCACCTAAATCTGATATTTTATCTGAATCAACATACATATACCAAAGATTTTTAATATACTAATTTCCGAAACAAGTTTATTCAATTTTGGCACAATGCTATTAAACTTGCCTAAATTATTTTTCGGTTGGATTTTCATCAAATTATTTACTAATATTTTCAGTTGGCAAATTATTTATAAAATCGTTTATATAAATTTATAATTGGTCGTCAAAATATTTAGTTTCTTAACTAAATGGTTAAATTATAATTAATAAGTTGTTTAAAGTTTTTATATAATGATCATAACATTAATCAACATCTAGTATATAAATATCAGTAGTTTTTAAAAGTTATTTATAAGGATTTAATATGTTAGATGTTAATGTTGATCTATTTTCAAAATGTCTAACAGCAAATGGTATATAATCATAGACAAATGCTTCGATATCTTCTTTATCAGTTATTTTAACACCATATGCGTATGCGTTAGTATCATCTGTTAATATTTCCAAAACAAGATGCTATAACATTATCATATAATTAATTGTTAAAAGAATACATTATAAAACATTTTTTATTGTTGGATGATTATAACAATCTTGTTATTTTTTGTAAACAATGTTGTATAAATTATTTAAAGTTTATTTAAGGTCTATATCATTATATACATACATTAATTTATCTTAAGGTTGTTATTAAATAATATCATATATATAATCAAAGATTTTATTCATTTATTTTAATTTCATAAAATATATTCTCTATATTGCTATAATGGTTATTACGTAACAAAGTAATCATTTTTACGACATGCTTTACATTATGGTATATTGCCTGTTGTATTCAGAGGTATACATAATGTATTTTTCATATGCTGAACATATGATGATTAAACATCTATAAAATTATAATATCTTATTTTAGGATTATCTGTACTAAAAGGCATATTATGTGTTAATTTTGTATATATATTATACACATCTATTCTTGAATTAGTTTAATTATTTATATATACAGCATTTCCCATTTGATGTAAATGCTGTTATACTTTTAATCTTTCTCCTTTATTTGGATCTTATTATATTATATATAATATTTATCCGATTTAAAATATTGCGTTGTATGCCATTATTAAGTAATTATTTTATTAAACTTATATACCAGAACAATTTTCTATCTTAATTTTTAAATTGATATTATTTGGAAATTTGCTATAATTTTTATCTTCACTTAGTAGTTATAATATACGTTATATAGATATTCCTTAAAATTCTATATCAATACCAATTTGCTATAAAAATGCTGATAATTATTTTTCTTATTCCACTAAATTTATTTCACATTATTCATATATACGTTTAACCTTATCAATATTACTATTTGCATCATTTTTATGATTATCGATATATATATGTAAATCATAAATATAATATAATTTAAGTAAACAAGCTATATAATCATAAGGAACATTATCTTCTATCATTCTTTTTTCATAAGTTTTTAATTAGTTTTTATAACTAGAATCTTATAATAAAATATATAAGATAAAATATATATTTGTATAAAATAACACATTATGATTTGAAAACATAAACGTGTCAAATACTTCTTCAGCTATATTAGTTAATCTAAAAATAGAATTAAATGTTGTTTAAAAATTTCCCATTTCTTCATTAATAAATGGAAAAGTTTATAGAGGATAATATCTAGTGTTATCATTCTTTTTTATATGAAATATCATGTTAGTATAATAAGCAAATAGAGCATGTGTGTATTCATGAATAAATGTTTCAATATAATTAATTGTTGATTTATTCAGATCAACACGAATATCAATAATATTTACAGCATATTATTATCCATTGATTCTATCAGAGTGCATTGTGTAAAGGTAATTTAAATTATCAATTACTAATGATTTCCTATTTGAATTTTGTTAAAAACAATACTTTTCTATATTTTATATTTTTGTATAATTATCGCTTATAAATTTTTCAAAAGGTGTCAATTCATTTTTTGGAGTAGTTTTTTAACACTATCCTTTTAAATCTTTGAATATATCTTATAAGGTATTTAAATAATCATTAATTGAATTACTTAATGCTACATTATTTAACAAATTTACAAAATGGTTAGAAAGCGATAATGTAAATTAATCTATTGTTTGAACAATATTTTAATAACAAAGTGCACTATTAACAATGTAAATAGCAAATACTGGAAAAATTTCTAATTATCGAAGAAATTCATTACACGAACTTTTATGTAATTTGTTATAATATATACCACAAGGTACTAAACATAAACCAAGAATAAAATCACGATATGTTGTTTTTACATCAGCTGTTATGTCTGTATTTTATTAATTACCAGTATCTAGTAAATATTATAATTTTCCTTTTGCTTATTTATAAACTTCATTTTTATCTTATTGATTTTATTAAGCATCCATTTCTTATTATATTTTACCACAAACTAATGAATAACATAATAAAATTAATTTAAATAATTTTAATTACATATAATATAAATATCTTTTTACTGAAAATTTTTTTTAATTAATTGTTACTTCACAGTTATAATTATATACAAGATTTGCTTAAATTTCAGTATAATATAATTCATAAAATATATACTTTTGTACTAAAGATATATCTACTGTATTATCATACTGTAAAATATTTTTAAGTATAATATCAGCTTTCTCTTTAAGTTATTTTTTTATTGTATCGATGTTCATTTTTTTTAAAAAAGAATTTCCATCATGTTTATAATAATTCAGGTTTTGTTGTATAAATTACAACTATAATTACAACAACTATAACAACTATTAGTATAACTATTATCAAAGCTATCATACCTGGTTTAGATAATTTACCACCAAACACTGTATTTGAAATAAGTGGTCTATTAACTATTGTAGTTCTATAAGGATTTGTATATTATTCTGTTTATGTTTGTTATATTTGTTATGGTTATGTTTGCTGTTAAGTTTCTGCTAATTATATTGCTTCTGGTTCTATATAAACTGTAACACTTTACGGGTCAAAATTTTCCATTTTCTTAAAAAAGAATTTTAATCATTATTGTTATTATTCATTGGAAGGTTATTTCTTTTCTTTTGGTTTTTATTATTTCTTTGCTTTAAGTTTTCTTAAAACAAATATAATAACAACTATTAATATTATTGCTATAATACCTATTATTATTATTTACTTTTTGCCGAACTTTGGTTTTTCTGGCTCAATCTTTGGTGGTTAAGGCTAAGATTGTTAAATTTATTGTGTTGTGGTTTGCTACATAGTTTTATTTTAGCAAAAAGTGTTTGTTAAAAACTTTCAGATATCATAAGTCTTCTTTAGAAATTTTTTCAGCATTAGGATTTTCAGAATAAAATCTTAAAGCAGCACCGAATAACAGGAAACTACAACTAGTTAAACCAAGTCCCATAGCACACCAAACACGATATGCTGATCGAGAGTCGTCATCATGATATTTTCTAAAACGATCAAGATACATAAATGCTACTCCCCATGTCATAACGATCATAAAAAGTGATATTGCTATAAGAACCATATGAAGAATATAAGCATAAGAGTGTTTTATTTTTATTTTTATAAAACTTTTCATTTTTCGCCTTCACTTCGTGAGAGACTCACTCGTGGGCGATTCATGATAGAATCTTAATGTTGCGCCGATGTAAATAAATGTACCAGTAGTAACACCAACAGCCATTGCCATCCAAGTACGTAAGTCAGTTTTAGCATCGTGTGTGTGATATTTTCTGTATTAATCAAGATACATGAACGCTAAAGACCATACAGTTATAAAAATAATACCTAACAGGACTGTAAAAATTATGTGAACAGTGTATGTTGCACTTACCATTTTTTATCTCACAGAAATGTTCGATGGTATTGTTGAAAAAGTTATGGAATCTGTTACAAAATAATAAGAAGGTTATTTTAAAAAATTACATGAGCAAAATGATATTATGATAGAATAAAATAAAAAAATTATTGAATTGTTAGAAAAGATTGTTTAGTGAAAGTTCGTAAGAACTTGCTCCTTAATATCATCGGTATATACTTTTTTTAAGTGCACGTTTTTTAAGAGCATATGAATGTTAAATTAATATAAACATTCCTATAACATAAAGTAAATCTTTGATAAATTTTTATGAACCAGTTATTAAAAAGTAATCTTCTTTTTTAGATTTCGGTTTAGTTTATCCATCAGCAACTTTCGTATTAAGATAAACTGTCATTATCACTGTTACAAAATTATAAAATGTTTCAAGATCATCACCTTCGAGAATTTATACTGGTTGTTTTTCTTTACCACGTTGAACCATCCAAAATTCTCCGGAGATATGTTTTATTGTAAACTTTTGTTCTTTCAATATTTTTTTAAAAAATTCTTTCGTTAAAAAATTTGAATTAACTATTATTGATGGCTTAAAAGGTCTGGATGTAGGTATTTTCTTCATTATAAATTCTTCAACATTATATAGTGTTAAGCTGTTATGAAAGATCCTATAATAAAATTAACATTTTTAACAAAATTTTTTGTACCAGTTATTTAAAAATAATCATACAATTTGTTTTGTGGATATGTTTTATTATTATTTATTTAAGTATTTATATAAGTTGATAATACCATATCTACGTATTCTTAAAATCTGTTAAGTTCAGATTCTTCTATAATTTATATTACTTGTTCTTCTTAATTAGATTTTATTACCCAAAATTCTCCGTAAAGATATTACATTATATAATTCTTTTCTTTTAAAAGTTATTCAAGATAATTGAAATTTAAATAATTATTTCCTTAAGTGTATACAACTATTGTTGGATTATAAGATGTCATTATCGAAAAAAAAGAATTGTTTTAGTTTTTTCATTTATCTTTCTTTGGAAACATGTGAACAATTTTCATTCTACGACCATCTGTCCATTACTATTTTGGTTCACCTTCTAATTCTTCATAAATATCATATGGACTTTAAACTGAAGTTATAACTATAAGTTTAAAATCATTTCTGAAATAAGAATTTTTAACATCCATCACATGTTTGTTATAATCAATGAAATTTATAAATTCACTTGCTGGCATTTATGAATCTCTAAAATCATCATAAAGCGCAATTGGTGTATCACAAATTCCAAGCCAGAAATTTCCATCAAACTTTATATCAGCTATAGGAGTTTCTTCTGGAAGATTGTTGTCTTTAAGATATTATTCAATCATCTCCCATGCTTTTTCAGTTTTTCCAATTCCTGGTGGTCCGTAAATATAATATACTTAAATATCTTTTCTACGATTTTTTACTGTAACTTTTGGTCTTGAATCAGCTTTATTTTAAAATGCTATTTATTTTAAAAAAGAGATGTTTTTACAAAAAAGTAAGGTTGTATCCCCTTGGCAGGGTAATCCGGTGACAGATAACATACTCCCTATGGTTCAGGTTCATCGCCATTCCCACTCCTTACCAAGTTTTTTACGTGATACTTCTCCACGGCGCTCTTTGAGAAGCACTAGCATTTCAATAATAAACTACATTCTCATCTTTAAGCCAATCTGGTATTTTATTAGCAGGCACATTCTAACGAATACGCCTACACATTCCGATCAATGTTTAAACTCCATTTTCACAGCCATGTGCATACCATACTTCAGCAGCTTTATCGAAATACTTTTTGGCTAATTTGTTCCTGTAGTTTACACTTTTGTTCACATATACCTTTCCGTTGAGCAAAGCAATAATTCTATCTCCGGTATCTGATAATATGTAATCAGCAGAATAGTAAACATTTTCCCAAGTCATATATTTGAAAAAAAGTAAAGTCTTTTTTTAATTTTTGACGTTACAAGGCTAAAAAAAGATTTTTACACGGAATATAAAAACAACGCCTATCTCTCCCTAAGGTTTGATTATGGAATGCCTACCATCATTCGCCGCTGTCCTAGTCTTTCCCAGTGTATATCCGGTCTTTGCCGAATGTCACCAGTCTTTCCTGGTTGCATACCTAATCTTTGACTAGGAGTCAGGACTTTTAAAGTCTTCCAATCCTGGTGTTTTCTTTTCTTTTAGAGGAAAAGGTGTTTTCGAAGATCACTCTGTAAGATAGAGTTCAGGCTCTCCGAAGGCCTATCTGAAACAGTCGAGTAATACAAACTCGCCATACCTGTAGTTGCCATGAGCTCTAGCAGCTTTCGCTGATTACTCTATAACACTTTCGATCTTCTCACGATTCTCTTCAGTGTTATCAATGGCAATTCTCCAAGAACGTATGGCAGTACGGAAAGAATGCTTTCCATACTTGTCTATATACTCCTCGAGGTAGTATTCACGAATATCAATAACTATAGTTTCCCATACAGGAACCGTATACCATTGAAACTTCGCGACTTGGTAGCAGCCTTTACGGGGACTGTACACAGCTAAACACTACTCGAGATCAGGTTATGACAAATATTAATTACACCTGTCATAAACCCTTTACTGTTTCCTTGTCAGCGTGCCAGGCTGACCATTACGTCCACGCACTATATTACCTAGATATTTCTAGGCAGTCTCAGCGGCGGAACGTAACTATAACCCAGAGGCTAGTGGACTACTAACTTTTTTACTAAGCTCGTGGCACCACTCGGGTTTGGCATTCTTGAAGAAATCTTCAAGAAGGGTTGCAAAAGATGCGGTATCAGTAAAACTGAACATAGTTATTTTTTAAAAAAGTAAAGTTAAATTTTTCAATTTTTACACGAGATATAAACAAGCGCTTCGCGGCTACTAACTCTTCCCGAGGGTTCATTAGTAGTTGTCTTAGGTCCAACCTCCTTACCCCTAACGCCTCATATTCTGTCTTGGATGTTACCAGAATACGTCCCGTACTTTCCGAGATGCCAAGTTATTTATACGTGTTTACTATTCCACGCCGGTCTGTTCCCTGGTGTCAGAAGACATCATATATCAACTTCCTCCCAACCTGTCCAATCCCAGAAATCGCTATCCCTAAAATACTCCACCTTGGTGTGCTTGCGCAACCACTCTTGGCGCTTATATGGAAGAACACCGATTTCCCAGTAGTCAGGTTATTCAGACTCTTATGATATAAAACTAAACTCTTCATACATAGTTACTTATAAAAAAGTAAAGTTCACAATTCTTCAATTTTTCAATTTTTACACGGCAAGGCTAAAAAAAGACTAAAGTCTTTTTTGACGCCAGATATAAAAGTAAGGTTGTATCCCCTTGGCAGGGTAATCCGGTGACAGATAACATACTCCCTATGGTTCAGGTTCATCGCCATTCCCACTCCTTACAAGTTTGCGGTTGCTTCTCCGTCTCGTCTTTCCGAGATGTCATAAGAATAGAGTAGTATCAAAACTGACACCATCTATTTCGTCGAATTTTTATTCGAACAGGCCGTCTTCAAGCCAATCGGGGTTGAGGAATATAACTTACTCATCAAACATATACTTATAAAAAAAGTAAAGTTCTTTTTTTTTTGATTTTTCTCAAACAAGTATTTTCGCAAAGTTGACGCCAGATAGCCTAGTAAAAATTTTCAATTTTTACACGGCATATAAATACTTGGAATCCCCATAGGCTATAGCAGTGCGCATCACTGGTTTTAGTCGTGTTAGGGGTAGGATACTGGAGCCAGTTAGACTGGTCATCACCTATCGCTCTTGAATGCTCACCACACCCTTGACCGAATTCGAAGTTGCGTCTAATAGCTTGCAGTTTTCGACACTTGTGCACTCTTGGCTGCACCATACCACGCCGCTTTCGCGCCTGTTCCTAGATTTCGTCAGCGCTGGCACGCTCAGAGTGGTGGGAGATTTTCCCATAATTCCTTACCCAATGCTTCTTCCAGCCAGTTACTTCTGTCATTAGCATCGGTATTATCCAGAATATATTATTTAAACCACTCATAGTCATGCGCAATATTTAGACCGACTCTAGCAAAATCTCTATACTGATTTCTTGCATCGTAATAGTATTCATATACCATTGAATCGGCGTCATCATATCTGCCATGACGGTGTGCTGTTTAATAGCAAATTCTTTAAGCTAAGATATCTACATTAAGCATTATACTTTAAAAAAAGTAAAGTTTGATTTTTACGCTAGATATAATTGACAAATCGCTCGCCTTCAGACATAGCTGGCCACCCCAATGGATACGTGTTTATCAGACACACACCACCAGAATTACCATCACTACCCATAGACCGCCACCAGTAGCCCTCTCGCTGGTACGCTCCTCACCGCCGAAACGAAGTGTCTCTATCTATAAAGAATATCGTCATATATCAACTTCCTTCCAACCTGACCAGTCCCAGAAATCACTATCCCTAAAATACTCCACCTTTGTATGGTTTTCAAGCCACTCAAGACGTTATAATTAAGGTATTATGAAATCCAAGTTACTGTGAAGCTCAGGTCTTTCAGACTCTTGTGATATTAAACTACACTCTTCGTACATAGATACTTATGAAAAAAATAAAGTCTTGCTTTTTTTTAATTTTTACACGGCATATAAAAAGTACTGTTTCGTAGTACCACCCCGCTATCTCCTCCTCTCTCTAGGATAGTACGATTTTTTTTAATCCCTTTCGGGAGGTGATTGACTACACCTGACACGGGCATCTTGCATCCTCCGCTGCCATATAAGATAAGTTTTAAAGCCCGAAAGCCGCCACCTACCCAGGGTTCTACCCTGTTGATTCCACTATCGTAGGAACTTTAGCACCGATATGTACTTATAAAAAAATAAAGTCTTAATTTTTTTGAGAGTCAAAATAAAAAAAATAAAGGGTAAACATGATTAGTAGCCTGTCGCTTTTTCACTCAAAGAGTCGACTACTAACTGTAGGACTAAAGACCCATCCACCACCGCGCGCCGTCCTAAGCTGGTATAGGTGAACAATTACTAAAAAAATAAAGTCTATTTCAGTCAGTGTCATCATATTCATATGTATATTCATCATCTGATTCCGAATCTTCACGATCATTTTAGTGTTGAGCTAAATAATAGAAGTAAGGATTAGCTTTATATCCTTAAATATTAAATTCATCCTTTTCGTTATATTCAGCTTACATGAATGCATATTTACATCCATCAACTGATTCTTCTGGATTCTAGAAGTAAACTAAAGTATAAAACGTTCCATGTTCCTTGTTATATTCTCCAAGAGCAGAAGCTATAGCTTTTATATCAGGTTTATCAGTTTAAGCAGAAGTTGTTTATTTAATGAATTAGTCTAAAACTGATGGTGGTATAATAAAGTTTCCTATAAGTTATCTAACTGTTGATGGTATTACGTTAGTTGCATGAACAGCGCAGAAGAATGTTCCGTAATGTCTACCTTTGTTTACCATAAACTTGATAAATTATTCTGTATAAGCTTTTATGCTACGATTTTGATATTTCTATTTTGTTTCTTAAAGCATATCTTGAAGAAGTTCTGATACATCATCAAAGATTACACAAAATCTTGGTTCAGATTAAATTGCTGAACAAATATCTTTCACCTTTTGTTTTTAAGAAGTGTTAACTGGATAGTCTACTTAATTTTACATAAACATTTAAACTTCATCTGGACAATCACGCATAAGTTCTTTATAAACTTAAATAATTATATCTTTGTATTTTTGTTAGATAATATTTTTGTAAGTTTAGTAATCATCTCTTATTTTATTTCTCCACATAGCAAAAGCAAAACTCTTAGACATTTCAGCACCGGAATACATAACTTTCAGATTTTGTGTTTGCTAAAAGAGTTATGATAATTCTTAGAGTGAACCTTCAACTTTATTGAAGAAATCGAGTAAAGTATTTTATGAATAAATTGTCTTAAATATTTTATCAGCTTCGAGATGTTTATCTTAAAATACTTATGTAAGTAATTCAACGTAAGGATTATCATTTTTAATTTTCTAACAGTAATCGAGTTCAGCTGTACGTATCATATCTTATTAAAGTGGTTAAATATATTTTTTAACAGTATCAGCATAATCTTTTTATTAGTCGCCGATTTATTCTAGAGTATGTTCTAATTTGCTAAGGAATTTTACAAATTCTTCTTTACGTTCACGGTCTGTTTTGAATTAATTTGGATTAAATACAAATTATTTAAGAACGTTATTTCTCAGAAATACATTGTTAGCAACTTTGTATGATTAAGTGATATAAATTACTTAAGAATATTTTTTAGCTACACACTCGAGAACACAATTTGATCCGATAATTGTTTTTCCGGAATTTGATTAAGCGAAAACGAAAAATGGTCTAACATTACGTCTTGCCATTATTTCACCTACTGAATATTCTTTAATAAGAATATCACCATATTCTAATGATAATTTACCGTCTGAATTTATTTTAAAATCATTATCCATTTATGTTTTTCAAAAAAAATATTTTTTCAAGTTCATTTCTCATTTTTTACTTTTCTTATTCTTCTTACTACTCTTTTTATCATCGTCATCTTCTTCACTACTTTCACTTTCAGATTCTGAACTTTCTTCATCCTTAGTCTTCTTATTATTCTTCTTTGAAGCTTTTTAAGGAGGTTCTTCATCTGAACTTTCAGAACTTTCTTCGTCGTCTTTAGCCTTCTTATTCTTCTTATTATTCTTCTTTGATTTTTCAGATTCTTCTGAACTTTCTTCATCATCATCTTCATCTTTCTTTGATTTCTTATTATTCTTCTTTGGTTCTTAACTTTCTTCTGAACTTTCTTCATCATCATCTTTTTCTTTCTTTGATTTCTTGTTATTCTTCTTTGATTTTGGTTTTTCATCTTCGCTTTCTTCACTATCTTCAGATTCTTAACAAGATTTTATTGCTTCTAATATATCATCTTTCTTAGTTGGCATCTTACCACTGAATTTTCCTTCTTCTTTTAATTCCTTAAGTATCTTCTTAAGTTCAGCAGATGTCATATCTTCAAGTTTTGATTTAGAATCTTTATCTTTCTTTGATTTACTTTTCTTGGCTTCTTTATTATCTATCTTTTATATCTTTAACATTGATTCCTTTTATTCTTATGGTAAGTCATCATAAACTTTACATATAAATTTAATTAATTTTTATGGTGTAAGTGACTTGAATTTATTTCCATATTTTTCCATAAGCTTTTCTTCAAAATCTTCGTAAAATATGAATGGTACAAATGCATAAATTAATTAACTATCTTCTTCTTATTCATATATATCTGACATAGTCATATCTTTAGCATCTGTTATGCTTAACCATTTTAAGCAATTTTTCTTCTTATCAATTTCAACACATATAAATTAAAATTAATCTGCGTTCATAACGTTCATTTGTTATAAACAAAAAAAATGTTGGTTTTTTCAGATCAGTTCTTAAATTATAACATC
>Ga0310694_10002975_pt1 | contig 16817 bp, 16 predicted proteins | sample 174DNAGHGhighgp2_FD_203884 | JGI IMG/M metagenome (GOLD analysis project Ga0310694, IMG submission 203884) | Sheep rumen microbial communities from Palmerston North, Manawatu-Wanganui, New Zealand - 1742 DNA GHGhigh gp2 (v2) (version 2) | ecosystem: Host-associated > Mammals > Digestive system... | reverse complement strand
GCTTTTTCAGGGAGACTCATGCATAAATCGATTGAAAGAGTATTTCAACGGCGATGTCAAAGCGTATGGCCGGCATTGCCATATAGACGATTTTGCAAAGTAATATAGTCCATTTTACAAAGTAATACAGACCATTTTAGTGAATAATATAGTCCATTTTACAATAAGACATCTATGCTTCGCCATGACAATCGAGTAATCATGCCAATTCCAAACGGGGCGATTGCTCTTTAGTTTTATCTTTTAACTCTTTAACACGAATGGCCATTAATGACCCATGAGATTTCTTGCGTCCTTCCAGTAGAGCGTCACCCTTCGGGATGCCGAGCGGTCGAAGACCCACGAGTGCTCGCAGTAAATCTGTTAAATCTGTGGTAGGAAAAGAAGGGTGGGAAACCGGGCTGCAAAGTTAATAAAAAAGGGGGACCTGGACAGCGTGGGCACTTATAGTATAGAAAAAAGGGAAATGTTACATGCAAGGATGAAAATTATTTTGCTTTTTCTTCGTTTTTTGATTGTTTCTTGCGTTTTTTTGTTACCTTTGCATCATTATTACACATAGGAGATATGGAACAGACTAAAGCAGACAAACTATACATCTTTTTCGATACGGAGACAACGGGCGTACCCCGCGATTATAAGGCACCTAGTACAGACAAGGTGCTCATGATGCCATGAGTGACATAGAGGCGACTCAGGAGTGCTTCTGGGAGTTGCGCAAAAAAGGAATTATCTGATAAGAAAGACGGTGACAATAGACGAACAATGGCTAAGAAACAAACAGATACGGCGAAGAAAGCGAAAACGGCAAAGAAATCTGGGACTACGAAGAAGACGACGACAGTGAGCACTGGTCGTCCGAAAAAGCGGGCTAAGATCTCATGGATTGTGAAACCTGATGGGATGTCGCTCACTGAGTGGCAGATAGCGTTGCGCAAGCAGATAGCACAGGAAGAGCATTTCGGAATCTCGTGTGTAGATGACAAACTGCTCCCAGGCGAGTATAGTGTGAAGAGTCCCAAGACCAAGCAGGAATACAAGGTGGTGTATCGTGGGGCGAAGAGCCAATGGAACTACTGTTCTTGTTTCGACTTCAAGACTGCACAGTTAGGGACTTGCAAGCATATAGAGGCTGTGAAGCTGTGGATAAAGAGCAATAGGAAGGTGCGTACGCATCAGGAAATTCCACCTTACACGTCTGTTTATCTGTCATATTTAGGCGAGCGGAAGGTTTGTATCCGTATCGGCTCCGATCATAAGCAAGAATATGAACAGTTGGCAGCGAAGTATTTTGACCGTAATGGTGTGATGCTGGAGGATGCCTACCAGAAGTTTATGGACTTTCTCATAGAGGCCAATAAAATTAGCGATACGTTTCGCTTTTATCAAGATGCCATTGACTTTATCTTCGAAAAGCGTGATGCACAGTTCCGGCAGCACATTTTGAATTGCTATACCGACGAGATGCTCGACAAGTTACTGACAGTCTCGCTTTATCCCTATCAGAAGGAGGGCATCCGCTTCGCATTTGAGAAAGGTAAGAGCATCATTGCTGACGAAATGGGCTTGGGTAAGACCATTCAGGCCATTGGTACTGCTGAATTGATGCGAAAGGGAAAGCTGATACAATCGACGCTCATTGTCTGTCCTACATCGTTGAAATACCAGTGGAAGCGCGAGATAGAACGATTCACGGGTCAGCAGGTGCATGTTATTGAAGGCCTCCACCATAAGCGCATCACTCAGTACCAGATGGATGTACCTTATAAAATTATCTCCTACAATAGTGCCTGCAACGATATCAAGATTTTGGGCAAGTTGGAAACCGACCTGCTCATCATGGATGAGGTGCAACGACTGAAGAACTGGAACACGCAGATTTCGATGGCTATGCGTCGTGTGGTGTCGCAGTACTCCGTGATTCTCTCTGGCACTCCTTTGGAAAACAAATTGGAGGAACTCTATTCTGTGATGGAGTTTGCCGACAACTTCTGTCTTGGCCCGTTCTGGAAGTTCAAGTCTGAGTGCATCGTAAGCGATGAGACTGGGAAGGTGTTAGGTTACAAGAACCTGAACAAGGTGGGCGAGATGGCCCGCCAGCGTCTCATCCGCCGCACCAAGAAACAAGTAGCTTTGCAGATGCCCAAGCGTCAGGACAAGATTCTCTTTGTACCGATGACCAAGGAGCAGCGCGAGCAACATGATGAACTGAAATATGTTGTAGGGCAGATTGTCATTAAATGGCAGCGTATGCACTTCCTCTCGGAGAAAGACCGCAACCGGTTGATGCTCTGTCTCTCACAGATGCGTATGCTCTGCGACAGCACCTATATCCTCGACCAGAAGACGCGCAATGACACGAAAGTGGATGAGGCCTTGAACATCATCACCAACTTGTTAGAGTCTGAAGGCGAGAAGGTGGTGGTCTTCAGTCAGTGGGAGCGGATGACGCGCCTCATAGCTCAGGAACTGACCAAACGGGAGATAGGCTTTGAATATCTGCATGGTGGGGTCCCCTCAGAAGCACGTGGTAAGTTGATTACCAACTTTGCCGATAATCCGGACAGTCGTGTGTTCCTCTCTACCGATGCGGGTTCCACAGGTCTCAACTTGCAATCTGCCGCTACCATCATCAATCTCGACCTGCCTTGGAATCCAGCAGTCTTGGAGCAGCGCATTGCCCGTATCTATCGCCTCGGACAGCAGCGCAATGTTCAGGTCATCAATCTTGTTTCTGCTGGCACCATCGAAGAACAGATGCTCGACAAGCTCCGCTTCAAATCGGCGATGTTCGAGGGCGTTCTCGACAACGGGCAGGATGCCATCTTCCTTGGCGAAGGCTCTAAGCTTACTCAGATGATGGAAACGCTGGGCGAGATGGTAGAGGAGGAAGAAAAGCCTTCGGAGCCAGTTGTAACAGACGATGCTACAGAGCCAGCCACTATAGGGGTTTCCGAAGAGTCAAATAGGGAATTAACAGCAGAAGAGATTGTTACGGATACTGAGGCTCCTCGTGAGGAAACGCAAACCAGTTCTCCTTCGTCAACTCAATCTGAAGCAGGAATCAAGCATACCCAAATCCCCTCTACGCCAAATGATCTCATTGCCCATGGCACCGCATTCCTCAGTGGCCTTGCTGCAACCTTGAAATCGCCTGAGGCTACGGAGCAACTTGTTAACTCACTTGTGGAGACTGACGCTGAAACCGGCAAGACAACATTAAAGATTCCCATTCCAGATAAACAGACCGTTCGCAATCTGCTTGACATAGTTGGAAAGTTATTTGGCTGATGTCTGAGGTCTGAAGTCTGAGTTAAATGGCATGAATGATTATCCTGACAGGATGACGCCAAAGCAGGCGAGGGCGTTTGGCGAGGATGTGCTGAACATCGTTAGTCAGATACCTTGTGGCCGAGTAACCACCTATGGGCATATTGCGGTGTTGGCGGGATGGCCCAGTCATTCGAGGATGGTGGGGAGGACGTTAAGGTACTCACCTGAGGCTGTAGATTTACCTTGTCATCGGGTGGTGAATAAGGAGGGACGTACTGCTCCTGGGTGGAGTAAGCAAAGGATGTTGTTAGAAGCTGAGGGTGTCACCTTCAAAGCCAATGGGTATGTGGATATGCAGCGTTACCTTTGGGTGCCGGAGGTAAGTGAATAGTGAAAAGTGAATAGTAAATTATGAAGCACAACGAGATATATTCTGCTGCCGAGCTGACGGCATTCATTCATGAGGTAGGTTTTCTGCCTCTTTTGGATAGCGGTATCAGTGGTTTTTCAGCAGAGGAAGTGGTGGCTGATGACTGCCGTTATGTGGTGCTTGACGATGGCGGGTGGGACTGGCCATTGTGGAAGTGGAAGGGGCCTATCGTGTCGGACGGTGGCTGCGTTTATGGTAAGTTCTTCAATAAGAAGGCTGGGTTTATCAGTCGCGAGTGGTGGCCCGATTTCTGTAACCATTCCTGGCGCTCGCGGTCGGACATCTTTTCGATGGCATAGCGGAGCATGGTGCGGGGCATCTCGTGAGCATGCTGGCGAAGGAATTCGCGAAGGAGGTCCATAGAAACGCGCTTTCCCATCTCGCGAAGCATCCAGCCTACGGCTTTATGCATGAGGTCGTGGGGATGATGCAGGTGGATTTCTGCATAGCGCAGACACCACGATGGATCGCCTTGCTGCGAGGTTTTCCATGAGCAGACGATGCTCATGCGCTGTTTCCAAAGGCAATCACTGGCAGCGAGGTTGTCGAGTACCTTGATTTTGTAGTTTTTGTCGCCAAGGTTAGATGGCAATAGGAGCCAATGGCCCAAGATTTTATGCACGGAGAGGTCTACGAGGTCCCAGTTGTTGGCTTGTTCGGCATATTGGAGATACATGGTTACGATTTCATCGCGCTTGGCGATGGCGTCAGGATTGTTTTCCAATCGTTTGGTGGCCAGCTTTTCAAACTTCGCAACGAGGATTAGGAAGCCGCAGAGGCGCACTTCATGCCAGCGGTTCATCAGGAGTGCAGGAACTTCGCTCAAGACTAAATCTTGAGCCACACTTTTTACTACCTCGCGGGTCTGTGGGACCTTCAGGCCAAGAAACTCATCGCCCTCGCCATATTCGCCAGGACCAGTCTTAAAGAAGCGCATGAGGATCTTCCGCTGCTCCTCATTTTGCTGCGACTCCATGTATGTTATAATCTCTTTGGCTGTCATTTTTTCTTCTTGGGCTATTTCAGCATGCAAATTTACAAAATAATATGGAAATATGGTACATTTCTGCAATATTTTCACTACCTTTGCAAGCATAATCATCTTAAAGACAATATTATGAACATTGGAGACAAGGCGCCCGAGATTCTGGGCAAGGACGAACAGGGACGGGACATCCGTCTGAGTGACTACAAGGGTAGGAAGCTGGTGTTGTACTTCTATCCGAAGGATAATACCAGTGGTTGTACGGCTGAGGCTTGCAGTCTGCGCGACCATTATGGTGAGCTGCAGGGCAAAGGTTATGAGGTAGTAGGCGTGAGCAAGGACTCTGCCGCTTCGCATGTGAAGTTTAAGGAGAAGTACGAGTTGCCGTTCCCCCTGATTGCCGATGTCAATCACGAGCTGTTAGAGGCCATGGGTGCCTGGGGTGAGAAGTCGATGTACGGCAAAACGACCATGGGTACTATCCGCACTACCTTTATCATTAATGAAGAGGGTATCATCGAGCAAATCTTCGCTGGCAAGCAGGTGAAGACCAAGGAGCACGCTGAACAGATACTAAGCCTCACCCCCTAACCCCCTCTCCAAATAGCGAGGGGGAGCCTGCAACGTGTAAAGTGTAGATTTTAAAAAAACAATTATATGGGAAAGTTTGAATTGATGGCATTGCCATACGCACCCGATGCGTTGGAGCCAGTGATTAGTAAGGAGACAATTGCGTTCCATCACGGAAAGCATCTGGCGGGGTATGTGAATAACCTAAATGGATTAGCCTCACCCCCTAACCCCTCTCCAAATGGCGAGGGGAGTTTTGGAGAAAATGAGGCTCTGAAAGAGCTGGTCCTTCATAGTGAGGGAGCTATCCTAAATAATGCGGGGCAGATACTGAATCATAATATGTACTTTGGGCAGTTTACGGGGAAGCTGGGCAAACCGGCTCCAGCGGGAGAACTCGCTGAAGCGATTACCCGTGACTTTGGGTCGTTTGAGGCATTCAAGGAAGAGTTCCAAAAGAAGGGGGCAACGCTGTTTGGCTCTGGTTGGGTATGGCTGTCTGCTGATAAGGATGGTAAGTTGGTCATCACTCAGGAACCGAATGCAGCCAATCCTATTCAGAAGGGATTGAAGCCCCTGTTGACCTTCGATGTCTGGGAGCACGCATATTACTTGGATTATCAGAACCGTCGCCCTGACCACTTGGCTGCACTGTGGCAGATTATTGACTGGGAGGTCATCGAAAGCAGGCTTTCGAAGTGAAAAGTGATAAGTGATAAGTGGAAAGTAAAAAGTGAAGAAGTTTATTTCTGTTGTGCTGCTCGTTGTGGCAGCTGTGACTATCCAAGCGCAGGTGAATACTACAACCGCTTTGTTGGGATCATGGTCGGGCAAACTGAAGGTCGGTGCTATGTCGCTGACACTTGTGTTACATCTGGAACAGGCTGATGGTTACGTGAAGGTGTCGCTTGATAGTCCTGACCAGGGTGCCAAGGGCATTCCTACATTCAAAGAGTACCTCAGTGATGACTCTTTGGCTGTTAAGGTTGAATCTATCGGCATGACCTATCGGGCTCGTTTGAAGGAGGAAAAACTCGATGGAACATTTTCTCAGAACGGCTTTTCAACCAAACTGGTGCTCACTAAGGGTGTGACTGAGGTGAAGCGCCCGCAGACTCCCAAGCCTCCTTATCCTTACGTGACGGACGACGTGGTGTTCAGGAATGAGGCTGACGGTGCGACGTTGTCAGGTACGCTGACATGGCCTGTGGGGTACGACAAGGACGCTAAGAAGAAACCTGTTGTACTGTTGTTGGTTTCGGGCAGTGGTCAGCAGAATCGCGATGAGGAGCTGTTTGAGCATAAGCCATTCCTTGTGATTGCTGACTATCTTGCACGTCTGGGTATTGCTACACTGCGCTATGATGACCGTGCTACCGGTAAGTCTGTTGGTGGTGAGGTGAAAAACGCGACCACTGCCGATTTCTCACGCGACGCTGCTGCAGGAATCGATTTCCTTCGCAGTAATAAGGCATTCAGCAAGGTTGGCATCTTGGGTCATAGCGAGGGCGGCTCTATCGCATTCAAGCTGGGGGCGCAAAAGAAGGTGGACTTCATCGTGTCGCTGGCGGGACCAGGTGTAAAAGGCGACACGTTGTTGGCTGCGCAGGCCAATCGTATTCTTTCGCTTTCCGGGCAACCTGCAAACATGACAGTCGAGAAGTATAGGCAGCAGGAAGCCGTACAACAGGTACCTTGGGTCAGATGGTTCTGCGATTACGACCCATCGGATGACATCCGCAAGACCCCTTGTCCCGTGTTTGCTCTCAATGGCAATCTAGACTGCCAGGTGCTCTCTTCGCTCAACCTCGAAGCCATCCGTTGCCTATTGCCTTCATCGAAGCGTCATCTGATCAAGGAATACCCATTCCTCAACCATCTCTTCCAACATTGCACGACGGGATTGCCTACTGAGTACGGACAGATTGAGGAAACCATCTCGTCTGAAGTTTTGGAAGACATTGCCAGATGGATACAATCTTTGTGATTTCTCTATCTGGCTGCCTCAAACGGATGTTGAACTGATGACCAGTCATATGGGCAATGTTCCCTATGTGGTTAAGACCATCAAACCGATGCTTACCATCCGTCTGAAGTCAGCAACAACGCTTAAAGATGTCAAGGTGCATGGTAAGCGCGTCACTCTATAGGGGCAAGCCATACCTATTAAGGAAATCAACATAAAGGATTACAGATGACCTCTTTTCTGAACATAGAAAATATAGCCCGGAGTGGGGATGGGGTGGAGTATCATCCGCTCATTCCTTTCTTGCCTGAAAATGCGAAGGTGCTGTTCTTAGGCAGTTTTCCTCCTCAGCGTAAGCGGTGGTGCATGGACTTTTACTATCCCAACTTCATCAATGACCATTGGCGCATTGAGGGGCAGATATTCTTTGGGGATAAGAACCATTTTGTGGATGTCAAAGCCAAGCGCTTTAAGATTGATGAAATCGTGGCTTTTTGCCAAGAAAAGGGTCTGGCTTTCTTTGATACCTCTACAGCCATCCGTCGTTTGCAGGACAATGCCTCGGACAAGTTCCTTGAGGTGGAAGAGCGGACTGATATCCGTGCGTTGCTGCAGCAGCTGCCCTATTGCCGGGCTATCATCACTACTGGCGAGAAGGCAACCGAGACCATCTGTGCCTCGTTGGATATCCCAGAGATTCCTAAGGTCAATACATCAGTTTCCGTATCTTCCATCATACATCATCCTTCATCCATCAGCCTGTGGCGTCTGCCGTCCTCCTCACGTGCCTATCCTCTGTCATTCGACAAGAAGGTGGAGGCGTATAGGAATTGCTTTGCTAAATTGAGAATTGTAAATTGAGTAGGAACACGCAGAACAGATTTTGGATTTATAGCTTCTGTGGTTTCTTGTCTTGTCGTGCCTTGCTTTTTTCTTCGCTTTTGATTGCTTTTTGCGCTTTTTTTGCTACCTTTGCATCGTCATTATTGTGACATTGCCAAATGAATACAATCTTTGTGAAACAGGGGCTCAAAACTATATTACTAATCCTAACAACAACGATGATGATGAATTGTAAAGGAAAAACGGTGTCACCAGTGGTGAGGCCGGCAACACAGGCGGGACGATTCTACGAAGCGAATCCTCAAGTGCTGGGCCACGAGGTGGACAGCCTGTTAGAGCGACATACAAAAGATCGTGTTTACGAGAACGTGGTGGCACTCATCGTGCCTCATGCCGGCTATTATTTCTCGGGCAATGTGGCAGCATCGGCATACGCCAGACTTGACCCAGAGCGACAGTACAAGCGGATTTTCTTGTTGGGTCCCAGTCATCATGAGTGGCTCGATGGGGCATCGGTGAACACGGAGGCTGAATACTATTCCACGCCGCTGGGACAGGTCAAGGTGGACTGCGAAACGGCAAGACTATTAACAACCACGAATTTATCGAATTACACGAATGAAAATAAGACCACAGATGATACGGATTTAACGGATTCTGTGTTTACTTATCGTCCGAAGGCGCATGACAGGGAGCATTGTTTAGAGGTGCAACTGCCTTTCCTGCAAAGGCGATTGAAGCAGGTGCCGCCTATCGTACCTATTATCATCTCGACAAATGATTTCAAGAAACTGAAAAAGATAGCTGAGGTGCTGAAGCCCTATTTTACAGACGAGAATCTCTTTGTCATCAGCAGCGACTTTTCGCATTATCCGTCCTATGATGATGCCTGTGCTGTGGATACCAAGACGGGTAAGGCCGTGGAGAGTGGCGATGTGGAGCAGTTCATTGCCACGATTGAAGCTAATGCCCGCAGCGGCATCCGCAACTTGGCGACAAGTGCCTGTGGCGGGTATCCCATCATCACGCTGATGCTGATGATGGACAGCCACTATCAGGTGAAGCACATCATGTATCAGAACTCTGGTGACATTGATGACCACGATCCCACACGCGTGGTGGGCTACCACTCGTTTGCTATCATTAGAAGCCTCCCCCTCGCTCGGCCGAAGGACGCTTGCAAGGCAAGAACCCCCTCCAAAGAGAGGGGGGACTCAGACGGATTCTTACTGTCTGATGAGGAAAAGGATATGCTGAAGAAGATTGCCTACGAGAGCATCAAGGACAGTCTCGAAGGAAAAAGGATAGCGCAGCTCGCTCTCAATTCTCAATTCTCAATTCTCAATTCAAAATGTGGTGCCTTCGTTTCGCTCCATAAGCAGGGTCGCTTGCGTGGCTGCATCGGACATTTTGGCGAGGACTATCCGCTACATGAAATTGTGGCTGAGATGGCGCGTGCTGCCGCCTTTGAAGACCCGCGGTTCATGCCTGTAAAACGTGATGAGCTCGATGACCTTGACATCGAGATTTCTGTCCTTACCCCTATGCGTCGCATTCAGAGCATTGATGAGTTCCAGTTGCACAAACACGGGATATACATTAAAAAAGGTCATCGTAGTGGCACCTTCCTGCCTCAGGTGGCCGATGATGTGAACTGGACCAAGGAAGAGTTCGTAGGCCATTGCGCACAAGACAAGGCTGGTCTTGGTTGGGATGGCTGGCGCGATGCTGAACTATACGTATATGAAGCAATTGTGTTCTAATTCATAATGCATAATTAATGGCTGCGCACGAGTGTCGGTATTATCAGCAGTTGGGCGATGGGGTGGTGGAGTGTCTGCTTTGTCCGCATCATTGCCGTATTGCCAATGGCAGGACGGGACGCTGCCGTAGTCGCAGGAACCATGATGGGGTGCTCGTCAGCGAAGTCTATGGCAAGCCCTGTGCGTTGGCCATCGACCCCATAGAGAAGAAACCGCTCTATCACTTCCATCCTGGTACCACCTGTCTTTCGCTGGCCTGTACAGGTTGCAATTTCCGCTGTTTGAACTGTCAGAACCACGACATTTCGCAAGTAGCACCAGATGATGTGGATCATTATGAGTTAAGTCCAGAGCAGGTTGTAGCCCTCTGCCTGAAGCATCATTGTCCAGGTATTGCCTATACTTATACCGAACCGCTCACCTACATCGAATACATCATCGATACGGCTCGTTTAGCACATGAAAAGGGACTTTGGAACATCCTTGTCACAGCGGGTTATGTCTGTCAGGAGCCGCTTGCCGACCTATTGCCTTATCTTGATGCTGCCAATATCGACCTGAAGTCGTTCTCTGACGATATCTGTCAACGTGTCAGTGGAGGTCACCTACAGCCCGTGCTTGACACTATTCTGACTATGCGTGATGCTGGTGTTTGGATAGAAATCACCAACCTTGTCATCCCTGGAGTCAACGACGATATGGATATGATTCGCCAGATGTGTCGATGGCTCGTGGACAATGGACTCGCAGACAATCCCCTACATTTCAGCCGTTTCTTCCCCCGCTTCAAGATGCAGGACCTTCTACCGACTCCTATTCAGACATTGAAGCAAGCAAAACAGATTGCCGAGGAAGAAGGCTTACGGTACGTTTATTTAGGAAATTGCCAGATTCTTTAGGATGGTGGCTGAGGTGTGACGTGTCTTCAGAATTTGTTGATGAGTCCCACCACCTGAGCCACTTCCTCCATAGTGATGGACGGGCCTATCGGCAGGCTCAGTTCCTCGTCTGCCAGCCGCTCGGTGATGGGCAGTGACAGCTGTGGATTGTTCCAGTCTGCCTTGGCATAGCATTCCTGCTTGTGTGAGGCTATGGGATAATGGCAAACAGTGCCTACTTCGTTTTGCTCCAGATAGTCGTGAAGGGCATCGCGACGTCCGCCAGCCACTATGATGGGAAACAAGTGATAGACATTCTGCTCGTTGGGCAGCAGGTCGGGGAGGGTGATGAGCGGGTTGTTGATATGCTCATAGTAATAGTGGGCCACCTCCTTGCGGTGCTGGTTGTCCTCAACAAGATACTTCAGCTTCACGTCAAGCACGGCAGCCTGAATCTCGTCAAGGCGGCTGTTGCGGCCCGTATATTTGAACACATATTTACGTTGTGAGCCGTAGTTGGCCAAAGCGCGAATGGCATTTGCCAGCTCTTCGTCGTTGGTGGTTACGGCTCCACCGTCGCCCAGTGCTCCTAAGTTCTTGCCCGGGTAGAACGAATGGCCGGCAGCATCGCCGATGCTGCCAGTCACGCGACCGTCAAAATGTTTACACCCATGTGCCTGGGCATTGTCCTCCACAAGCTTCAAGTTGTATTTCCTGCATAACTCGCCAATCTTGTCGGTGTAGGCATTGCGGCCGTACAAGTGAACGAGGGCAATAGCCTTGGTATGAGGTGTTATGACTGTCTCTATCTTGTCATCATCCAGTTCCAATGTGTTTGGCCTCGGTTCTACGAGTACTGGCTTCAGTCCGTTCTCTGTAATGGCGAGGATGGTGGCGATATAGGTGTTGGCAGGAACGATGACCTCGTCGCCGGGCTGCATCACCCCCATTTCAATGTATGCACGGAAGATCCAGATAAGCGCATCAAGGCCATTGGCACAGCCTACACAGTATTTCGTGCCGATGAACTCGGCATAGTGCCGCTCAAACTGTTCGTTCTCCCGGCCTTGGAGATACCAGCCATCGTTGACCACACGGCTCACAGCCTCGTTTATTTCTGCACCATGAAGGGCAGTGACATCTTTTAGCGAAAGAAATGGAATGTAATTCATCTTTGAGTCCACTTGTAAAAGTGGCATTGTTTATTTAAGATTACAAAATTACAATATTTTCCATAAACCGCCAAATATTCACGTATTTTTTGTGAGTCTTAATTGTGTATGCAGTCATTTAAATTGACATCCTTTACTACTGGCCGACCTTGGTCAGCCGATCGGCCGACCAAGGTCAGCAAATCGGCCGACCCGGGTCGGCAGATCTGCTGACCAAGGTCAGCAGGTGGCAAAGGATGCCGGTTGATGTAGCCATCCCTGCTTCCTCAATATCAATTTCGTATTAGGTCGTAGTTATTTCAGAGATTCTTGTTACAATGCCTCGATTTCTTCAATAGAGAGGCCTGTGACTTCTGCTATGTCTTCAACGGAGAACCCTTTGGACTTCATCTTTCTGGCATTCTCCCTCGCTGTTTTCTGTGCACCGATAGCCTCACCCTCTACAAGGCCTTCAGCCTTAGCCTCTTTCTTTGCTGTATTGATGGCATTGTTGATGTCACGATATGCCTTCACACTGTCCTCATAGCCACGACGTTCCTCTGGTGAGAATCGAGCTATCTCTGCCTGCTCAAAGAGTTTAGTGAATACCCTTTCCTGCAAAGCTTTGGGGCGCTCGAACAAACGCGACAGGTTTCGAAGTACAAAGAGCCACTTATCGAACATCGTCTCAAGTTCGTCCTCTGTCTTGTTGAACTTGGGCATTTCAAGGTAGATGTAAGTCAGCTTGTCGAAGAAAACTTTCTTCGTAGCAGTATCCATCAGCTTTACTTCGTGGTGATAGCAGTCTTTGGAATACTCATCGTCTTTGAAAACAAAATTCAGCACGCCAACGGTATAGACTTCCTTCAGGTTGAAGTCCCAATCATCGCCCACATTGCCTTGATCTTGTATCGGGAAAGTAGAGTAGAATGCGCTACGGTCCTTGTAGTATTGCTGAGACACATTCTGCATCTCGACGATAAATTTGGAACCGTTCTCATCCTCACAATATACATCAAAGATTGCACGGCGGTTACCATAGATACCCAAACGCTCCATCGGCAGGTAGCTGATATCCTTGATATTCTGATGTCCCATAAACAGGGCATTGAGGAAACTGATGAGCAAATCCTTGTTCATCTCAGTACCGAACAACTTCTTGAAACCGAAGTCGGTGTACGGATTGATGTATCTCTCTTTTATATCCTGTGCCATAATTGTCCTATTTTTGCTGCAAATATACGAAGAATATTTGAAAGTCGCTTTGTTTTTAACATATTTCTTGTTTTTAGCCACTGCAAAATGACAATATAGCGTTAAATCATGTAGATTTTTCCGATGGATTGCTGCGAATGTGCGGAAAGTTTTGTAAATTTGCAGCCAAGAAACAACAAAACAAGAAAGATTATGCCAGAGATTAGCAGATTTTTCGGTATCATCATAGCGATGTTCGGCGACGACCACAACCCGCCGCACTTCCACGTGCGCTACGGCGACTACCGCTGCACCATCACCATCGACAAGGGCGTGGTGAAGGGCCAGCTGCCGCGCAAGGCACTGAAGAAGGTGTTCGAGTGGATGGACGAGCATCACGACGAGCTGATGGCGAACTGGGCACGCCTGCAGGCCGGTGAAGAAGCATTGCCCATTGACCCTTTAAAATAAACGATTATGGAGAATCAGGAATTGCTTAGAGTGGTCGATGTGGACTACCTGCACGACTACACGATGGAACTGGAGTTCAGCAACGGCGAGCGCCGCATTGTAGATTTCCGTCCGTTGCTCGTCGGCAAGCTCCGCGAGCAGCTGCTGGAGCACGACAAGTTCGTGCAGTTCGCCCTCACCGACTGGACGCTGGAGTGGTTCAACGGTGTGGACTTCGCCCCCGAAAGGCTGTACGAGCTGGGAAAGGCGGCGTAAAGAATAAAGGTACAGACGGAAAAGAGATTCGGGAGGCCGACGCTGGCGATTCAGCGGCGGCCTCCCGAAGTTTTGTTATTCATCATTCGCATCAAATATCTCTGGCGGGAATCTGATTTCATCCTCTGGGTCATCCAGATATTCGTCGTAGTGGTCTTGAAAATAGGATGCTTCATCATCAATCTGGCCGATGCCTCGCCGACGAACCTCCTGCATTTGCCTCAGAATTGCTTGTCGATGGGCGACCACATAATCAAACATCTGCTGCGTCGTGGTCAGCTTTTCATTGCAATACCACTCGAAATGCCCGCTGATGTCCGGCCAGTCATTGTGTCGCCTTACCAGAAGATTGTCGCCCGACTTCAGAAAGTTGAGTTATGGAAGAAAAGAAATGGATTAAGACGGAGCTCGAAACTGGCAAAGAAATTTGGTTATTTGCGCGTTTCATTGTAACTTTGTGCCTTCATAATAAGAAAACTGGAACATGAACAGCGTGAAAAGGATATTGTTTGTATGCCACGGAAACATCTGCCGCAGCCCGATGGCAGAGTTTGTGATGAAGGACCTTGTGGCCAAGGCTGGTCGCGAGGCGGAGTTCTATATTGAGTCGGCTGCCACTTCCACAGAGGAGATAGGCAACCCCGTGTATCCACCTGCCCGAAGGAAACTGGCTGAGCACGGCATAGGCTGTGCCGGCAAGACGGCACGGCAGATGACACGTGCCGACTACGACCGCTTTGATATGATTATCGGTATGGATTCCTGGAACCTGCGCAATATGCGGCGTATCTGTGGCGATGACCCAGAGGGGAAAATCTGTCTGCTGATGGACTTTACTCATCGTCCTGGCGATGTGGCAGACCCTTGGTATACGGGCGACTTTGAAGCTACTTGGCGAGATGTGCTGGAGGGATGTAAGGCCATTCTCAACGATTAATCATTATCAGATGACAGCAAGAGAAATCTTTGAACTGCGCCAGCAGGGACAAAGGGAAGAAGCCTACGAGGCTGCCCGTAGCCTCTATGCGATGGACAAGAGTCCGTATGTGTCGTTAGCTATGTTCTGGACTGCTGTAGATATGCTGAGGTTGCAGGTGGACAAGGGGCATCTTGGCGAGGCCAGGAAGATTTTCCTTGCTCTTGAACGCCTGTTGCCAGCCGTTCCAGACGAAGATGGCAGGGTGGGTGATGCATTCGTAAAATGCCGTGACCTGTTGGAGAAGGAGTATGCCTCCCAATGTGTTCAGAAAAAGTCTTCATCGCATTTGCAGATGGGAGTCTGGGGAGAGGATCTGGCGGTTGGTTATTTGCGTGAGAAAGGTTATGTCATTCTGGAGCGTAACTGGCATTCCGGACATCGTGATATTGATATTATCGTACAGAAAGATTCTTGTATTGTCTTTGTTGAAGTGAAGACACGACGTAACACGGATTACGGTAGTCCTGAACTGGCCGTCAACTACGCCAAGCAACGAAATCTGCTGCGAGCCATCAACCACTACATTAGCTATCGTCATTTGGATATGCCCTGGCGTTTTGATGTGATAAGCATCGTGGGTACACCAGGACAACAGCCCGATATAGAACATATTGAGGATTTCCAAATTGTCCGCAGATAATTCGCTAAATTGAAAAATTTGTTATGCCTTTGGCTTGTAATTGTCAAAAATGTATTATCTTTGCAGCCAATATGGAATATCAGTATCATATATTTAGTCCGTACAGGGTGTGTCCGCTGGGCGCACATGTGGATCACCAGCATGGACTGGTGACGGGCTTTGCGATAGACAAAGGTGTGGACCTCTGGTTCAATGTTCGTAACGATGGTCATGTGCACTTAGAGTCGAAGACTTTTGAAGGTATTGTCGACTTTGGTATTGATGCACCTTCTCAGGTGAAGGAAGGACACTGGGGCGACTATGCCCGTGGTGCCAAGTATGCACTGAGAAAGCGCTTTGAGTTGAAGCGGGGTATCGATGGCGTGATTCAGGGCAGTCTGCCTGTGGGAGGCCTCTCGTCGAGTGCTGCCGTGCTCATTGCATACGTGATGGCTTTTGCTAAGGCAAACGATATCACGTTGCAACCGTTCGAGGTGGTGAAGATTGCTTCGGAGGCCGAGCGCGAATATATAGGATTGAATAACGGATTGCTTGATCAGGCCTGTATCGCACTGGGTAAGAAGAACGGCCTGCTCTTCCTTGATTGCGATTCTAACGAATGGCGCATCATCAAACGCAATCCTGAAATGCCTGAGTTTGAAATCGGCATCTTCTTCTCAGGACTGACACGTTCATTGGTGAACTCAGATTATAACTTGCGAGTCTTTGAGTGTAAGACAGCAGCGTGGAATATGTTGGCATATACGGAGCAGCCGTTGAAGACATTCGACAAGACCTTCCTGCGTGATATTCCTAAGGCAACTTTTGATAAGACGCGTATAGCAATGCCAGCTCGTTTTGCTCGCAGGGCAGAGCACTTCTATAGTGAATATCGCAGGGTTCGTCAGGGGGTTACGGCCTGGGAGACGGGCAACCTGAAGCTCTTTGGCAAACTGTCGTTTGATTCCTGTGAGAGTTCTATCCATAATTACGAGTGCGGCTCTCCAGAGCTCATAGCCATTTACGAGATTATGCGTTCACTCCCTGGAGTGTATGGTGGACGTTTCTCCGGTGCGGGGTTCAAAGGCGCTTGCATCGCACTTGTGGATCCTGCCTATAAGGAGGAGATTCAGAAGGTGCTCACAGAGAAGTATCTGGAACAGTTCCCCGAATATGAAAAAACATTCCAAGTGTTTTGGGTGAAACCAGATGATGGAGCTCGTTTTGTTTAACGAACACGGATTAAACGGATAATACGGATATGTTGCTATACAGTGACCTTACTTATGCAATCAACGGAGCTGCGTTCCATATTTACAACAAGCTTGGTCACGGCTTCCTTGAAGCAGTGTATCAGGAAGCACTGGAAATAGAATTCCAGAGACGCAATATTCCGTATGAGCGAGAGAAAGAACTAAAGATAACTTACGATGGTGTTGA
>Ga0310694_10002974_pt1 | contig 16818 bp, 12 predicted proteins | sample 174DNAGHGhighgp2_FD_203884 | JGI IMG/M metagenome (GOLD analysis project Ga0310694, IMG submission 203884) | Sheep rumen microbial communities from Palmerston North, Manawatu-Wanganui, New Zealand - 1742 DNA GHGhigh gp2 (v2) (version 2) | ecosystem: Host-associated > Mammals > Digestive system... | reverse complement strand
CCAAAGATTCGTTTTCATCTCGTATTCGCCATGCAGGTAAATGTTGGCAAGAACGAAGCCCACGAAGAGCAAAACGCTGATAAAGAGGGCGAAAGGCTTTGTCAACCTGTCGAGGACATAACGCCAAACCTTCCCTATATAAAAGAAGAAAGTGCCGCAAAAGACATTGTCGAGGAAGAACCAAAGCGGGTTCCCCTGCTTGAAAAGCCAGTATCCTATTGCAGGAAAGAGCAGCACAATCCAATGAAGATAAGGTATCTTCTCGATGAAATGCATCAGAACATAGGTCGCGAAGAACGACAAGAGGAACCACATGGGGGCGTTGCCGAAGGTAAGACCACTCTGGAGCCAGGTGAAAGTCTGCACCTTTCCGATTGCTTTATCCAGATGTTCTGGGAAGAGACACAGCCAAAAGAATGCCAGGACAAAGCCTATGATGCCCCACGAAAGATAGGGCACGAAGAGGCGACGGACACGATCTCGAAGGTATGGAAGTGTCTCGCCTGTGATGCCTTTGTTGAAATAGCCTGCCTTGAAGAAGAAGAAACTCATGAAGAAGAACGTCCAGAGCATCGTTTCCTTCCACCAAGGTGTCTGTCGAAGTTGCGTCTGGCAGATGGCATGAAGCGTCACCATCCTGAGGATGCAAAGTCCGCAAAGCAAATCAAAGGCATTGTTACGCTGCTTCATCCCTTCCTTTATTAAATATATAATGTATGGCTTCGCGCATTATCTTTGCCCCACTCACCCACATTATGCCGCCATAAAGGATAGCAGCCAGAAGGATGCGGCTTATCAAGAGCAGCCACAAGTTCTCTATTCCCCTTGTTATCCACCAAGTCAGGCCAAGCACGATGAGTGTGAAGACGAGGAAAGGAACTGTGTCCTTCAGGGCTTCCATGAAGGTGAGGCCTGTCAAACGCCATGCAAACCATTGCCAAATCGCGAGCCAAGCGATGTTGAGGGCCACGAAATAGACTACCATCGGAAGGAATCCGTAGGGGTAAAGCAGGATGAGACCTGCCCAAACTGCCAGACATTGACCTATCGTGCAAGCCATGTTGACATCGCTCCGGCCTCGACTTATCGTGAGATTACTGTAGAGTGTGGTAATCGGGACGAAGGCTCCATGCAGGCAAAGCAGGGAGAGAATCAAACCGCTCTCCCTCCACTTCTCGCCTCCGGCAAGCAAGATGAACTCTTGCGCCACCAATCCAAGCCCTAGCATAGCGGGGAAAGAGACAAAGCAAATGAATCGCAGCATCTTGCGGAAGACCTGACGATAGCGGCCAATCTCGTCCGTGACTTGTGCCAAAGTAGGTTGGCTGGTGCTCGTCACCATACCGTTTATCGTGCTCGAAGCCATATCGTTCCACTTCTTGGCATTCGAGTAGATGCCTGCTGTGTGGTCTCCAAAAAACTTACCAAGCAAGACGGAAAAGGCGTGGAGATTGCAGATGTTGACGATATTCGTGAGCATCAGTTTGCTGCTGAAGCCGAACATCTTCCATGCAGGAGCAAGATTGAACTGGAGCGTTGGCCTCCAAGGAGAGAAGAACCAGGCCATAATCTGTGTGATGAAGACAAAACAGATTGCCTGCGTCACGATGGCCCAATAGGCGAAACCCTTGACGGCCATCACGATACCGATGATTCCAGAGAGAAGCATAGCCGTCAGAGAGCAGATGCTGGTCTGCCTGACCATCAAGTGTCCGAAGAGATAGGCACGTTGAACTGTGCCAAGACCTGAGAAGAGGAAGCCCAGGAAAAGCACTCTGGCAAGCGGAACCAGCTCCTCCTGTTTGTAAAAATCTGCGATAAGTGGGGCACAGAACCATAAGATAATGTACAGCGAAGCACTAACCAGCAGGTTGAACCAAAAGACGGCATTGTACTCTTCGTGAGTCGGCTCCCTTCTGTTGCAGAGTGCCGCCATGAAACCGCTCTCCTGAAGGGCGTTTGCGAGGGCCGCGAAGATGTTCAGCATAGCCACCTTTCCGTAGTCGTTAGGCGTGAGATAGCGGAGCAGAACCAGTCCGAAGACGGCACTTATCAGCTGCATCAAGCCGTTCGACAACCCGCCCCAAAGCATCCCTCCGGCAGTCTTTTGCTTCAATGACTTCTCTTCCATCGCGTTATTTGATAGGTTTAATGGGGTTATTGGGTTGAATAGGCGAGGTGGGAGAACTGGGCTTCTGCCCATTAGACCCATATTGCCCATCAGACCCATTCATTCCATTCCTCCTCTGCCAATCTTTCCTGGCTCTGTACATCTCTTCCTTAATGCCGCCTTTCTCCATGAAGTCGCGCTTCTTCCACTCAATAAGACCACGGATGAGCACATCGCATTGATGGATTAGCGTAATGGCTATGTTGGCGATGGTCTCAGCCGAGCGGTCCTTTATCTTCTCCCGATAGACAGCAGAATCGAGGTGTTCTTTGCAAAAAGAGCGTGTCTGCACACATCGAGGATCGTCGTAAGCCCATTGTTCCAAGCCTCGAACACGAAGGTAATCTTCATAGTCGAGGAGCAACTCATGCAGCGAAGCACGATTGACATTCGTGAGTTTCAGCTCCATTTCGCGAGATGTGATACCATCGATATTGCCTTCTGCCAAGTTCTGCTTGCCGGAGCGAGCGGCCTGCACCATTTGGTCGATGGTTCTGTCGCCCTGTTTAAGGAACTGGTGAGCAAAGTAGAACGTCACATCGTAAATGCACTCCGCCTTTCGGAATGCCTTTAATGTGCGATAATTATTATCTTGTCGCAGAAAGTCTTTATCTTCGTTCATTGCTCCTGACAAATGCCCTTTTGCTCTGCAAAGGTACGAATAATTTGAGAATTAAAAGCGCAGAACGGAGAATTATTTGAGTTTTAACAGGCAGGAAATTTACCCGAAAGATGGAAATATCTTGACAAAATCGGCGGACTTGGAACGGCAGGATTCCTGGCATGAAAGGTTAAGAGGGTTCGCGACTAGTGTGATGTTTCAAAATGTCACGTTAGATGATGGCAATCGTGGCACTAGATAATCGCAAACTTCAAACGTTATGATTGCAATCGTAACACGTTAAATCGGCCAACTTGACTGTATATATTTTCCGATTTTGCGAGCCGCATCGGAACCCCTTCTGTTTCAAAGCGTTACGGAAGCCTCTTTTTCTCCCCTATTTGGACCAATTTCGAGGGTGAAGAATGCGTTCCTGCTCTTCTGCTTTCAAACGATAAGTCTGAGGAAATGGCTTTCCGAGTCTCTTCTATTCTGCAGAAAAATCTTTACAAAACATGTGGAATGCAGATAATTTTTGCAAGTGTTTTTGCATGTTTTGCTCAAATAAATCTCCTTTATTCTTTCTTCTTTGCTAAAATTTTCGTACCTTTGTGCCCGCAATTAGACAAGTATGGCAATAAAGTTTCAGTATAATAAGACCTCGTTGCAGCAGATTGAGAAGGCCCTGAAGATGCGCCAACGCACCCTTCCAATCATTAAAAGCAAGGAAACTGCGCTGCGACTGGAGGTGAAGAAATGTAAGGAGGAAGCCGACGAACTCGAGCGAAAGCTGCAAAGCCAAATCGCCGGCTACGAAAAGATGTACGCACTCTGGGGCGAGTTCGACACTTCGCTCGTCAGCCTGGACGACGTCGAGTTGAACGTCAAGAAGATTGCCGGCGTCAGGGTTCCCATCCTCAGCAACATCAGCCTGAAGGTGAAACCCTTCGGCCTATTCAGCGCTCCGAAGTGGTATTTCGACGGAATCAAGCTCCTGCAAGGTCTCGCGAAGACTGCCGTAGAGCGCGAATTCGTCTTCGCCAAGCTGCACCTCCTGGAACATGCACGTAAGAAGACGACTCAGAAGGTCAACCTCTTCGAGAAAGTTCAAATCCCTGGTTATCAGGAGGCTGTGCGTAAGATCAAGCGCTTCATGGAGGACGAGGAGAACCTCAGCAAGTCATCGCAGAAGATATTGAAGTCACTTCAGGAAAAGAGAAAGGAGGAAATCGCATGATTGAGAGAATGAAAAAGCTCACCTTCCTGGTGACTCAGAAGGAATACGACGAGTTCATTGCCGGCCTGCGAGAGCAAGGAGTGGTTCACGTCCAACAGCTGAAGCAAGGACAAACAAGCCCGGCTCTGCAGAAAGCACTCGAAGAAAGAGTCCGCTACCAACAGGCCCTCGCCTATCTCGACATTTCGCTCAAGGCTTGGGAGAAGGAAACAGAAGGAAACTCGGAACTCAAGATTCAAGATTCAAACGCGCTCCTCGACGAAGTCGAACGTCTCAAAGCAGAGGAAGTCAGCATCCGTCATACAATAGACGAAGCAGAGAAGAACATCCAGAAGCTGGAGCCTTGGGGCAACTTCGACTGGGAAAAGATAAAGAAACTGCAGCAGGAAACGGGCTTGCAAGTGTATTTCTACGCTTGTGCAGCAAAGTCTTTCCAGGCAGATTGGGCAGAGAAGTACTTCGCCACACCCATAGACGAGTACCGCAAACGCACTTACTTCCTGGCATTCTCCGACGTCGAGCCGGACATCAAGGCTGAGCGTCTGGAGCTCCCTGACGGCTCGCTCGAGCAGTATCGCCAAGAGTTGGCCGAAGCCAAGGAAGCCCTCCAAAAGAATCACGATACGACTTGCGAAGTCGCACGTCAATATAGAAATGTACTCGAAGCAGGCCAGAAGCAGGCTCAAAGCGAGATTCAACTGCGACAAGTGGAGCTTTCGGACGAGAGCATAGCAGAGGGAGCCGTCCGGCTCATGGTGGGTTGGACACTCGAGGAAAAGGCCGAGGAACTCACCAAATGGCTCGACGAGAAGCAAGTTTACTACGAGCTCGAGGATCCGGCATACGAGGACGATGTACCCGTAAAGATAAAGAACGACGGCTACACCAGCCTCTTCGAACCCATCCTGCGAATGTACTCGCTCCCCAACTATCACGACATCGACCCAAGCATCTTCTTCGCCCCGTTCTTCATGCTCTTCTTCGGACTCTGTCTGGGCGATGGCGGATACGGACTTCTTGTCCTGCTGGGCGGCATTTATCTCGCCTTGAAGGGCAGCGACGAGATGAAGAGTTACGGACGACTCGGCATTTGGTTGGGTTTGGCAACAACCGTCTGCGGCCTTCTGACTGGCACCTTCTTCGGAATCGACCTGTCGAAACAGGATTGGGCATTCCTCGCTCCAGTCAAGCCATACTTCCTCAACGACAATGGTGTCGGCCCGCTCTTCGGCTATTCGCCTATGATGGTCATCTCCGTCATTATCGGCTTCGTGCAAGTTCTCTTGGGAATGGTGCTGAAGGGCTGCAAGGCGTGGAAGAACTTCGGTTTTGGCTATGCCATCGGAACCTTCTCGTGGGTAGTCGCTTTGCTCGCAGCAATCGCTCTCTTCGGCTTGCCCGCTTGCGGAGTCAACCTGCCACAAGGACTCGTTTATGCACTCTACGGCATCATCGCGATAAGTGTCGTCGGTATATTCCTATATAATAATCCGTCGGCCTACAAGAATCCGATAACCGGCCCCCTGTTGAATATTGGCGGAGGTGTTTGGGCAACTTACGGAATGGCAACAGGTTTGCTTGGCGACTTGCTGAGCTACATCCGCCTCTTCGCCCTTGGTCTGACGGGTGGTGTACTTGGCGGCGTCTTCAATTCGCTTGCCTACGATATGACTTCAAGCCTGCCTTGGGCAATTCGCTGGCTGCCTATGGTAATCATCCTGCTTGCAGGTCACAGCATCACCTTCGCCCTGAGCATGATAAGTGCATTCGTCCATCCGATGCGACTGACGTTCGTCGAGTTCTTCAAGAACGCGGACTTCAGCGGTGGAGGCAAGGAGTACACACCTTTCAAAAAGTAACGAAACAGAAAACACAAAACATCTAAATAACAAAAAACAAACAAAAAATTATGGAAATCTTATTAGCTTATCTGGGCATTGCACTTTGCGTAGCCCTCTCTGGAATTGGTAGCGCTTACGGCGTAACTATTTGTGGTAATGCCGCAATTGGTGCCTTCAAGAAGAACCCCACAGCAAGCGGCTCCTACATGGGTTTGGCTGCTCTGCCCTCTTCTCAGGGTCTGTACGGCTTCGTCGGCTTCTTCATGCTTAACAGCAAAGTGACACCCAACCTCCAGATGCCTGCAGCTTGCGCCATCTTCGGTGTAGGTCTGGCACTCGGTCTCGTGGCTCTCTTCAGCGCCATCCGTCAGGCAAAGGTCTGCGCAAACGGCATCAGCGCAATTGGTGCCGGCCATAACGCCTTCGGTACTACTATGGTGCTGGCCGTGTTCCCTGAGCTCTACGCTATTCTCGGCCTGCTCGTACTCATCCTGACTGCTAACGCTCTTTAATCATTAACACTAAGAAGGAAAACATGAAACCTACATTATTCCTCCTTGCTGCAGGTATGGGAAGCCGTTATGGCGGCCTGAAGCAGCTCGACACGCTCGGTCCTCAAGGCCAGAGCATTATGGATTATAGCATATATGACGCCATTCAAGCCGGCTTTGGCAAGATTGTATGGGTCATTCGTCGTGACTTCGAAGAGCAGTTCCGCACGCAGATTCTGTCGAAATACGAGGGACATGTTCCTTGCGAACTGTGTTTCCAGAGCCTCGATGCCCTGCCAGAAGGCTTCACAGTACCTGAAGGAAGACAAAAGCCCTGGGGCACCAATCACGCAGTTTTGATGGGTAAAGATGTCATCAAGGAGCCCTTTGCAGTCCTCAACTGCGATGACTTCTATGATCGTGACGCTTTCCGCGTGATGGCGAAGTTCCTCAGCGAACTCCCCGAAGGCAGCAAAGGCAAGTACGCTATGGTGGGCTTCCGCGTAGATAACACTTTGAGCGAAAGCGGTACAGTTAGTCGCGGCATCTGCGAAAACGACGAAAAGACGCATTTGCTTACTGGCGTAGTGGAACGCACAAAGATTGAACGCCACAATGGTGTCGTGCAGTACCTCGACGAGAACGACGAGTGGGTAAGCATTCCAGACACCACTCCCGTCAGCATGAACTTTTGGGGATTCACGCCGGACTACTTCGAGTATAGCGAAGACTTCTTCAAGAAGTTCCTCTCCGACCCGAAGAATCAGGAGAATCTCAAGAGCGAGTTCTTCATTCCCCTGATGGTCGACCACCTCATCAAAACGGGTCAGGCCACTTGCGAAGTGCTCGACACAACCAGCAAATGGTTTGGCGTGACCTATCCTGAAGACCGTCCTGAGGTTGTGGCAAAGCTTGCTGCACTTCACGAGGCAGGTCAATATCCCGCACAAATGTTCTAATAACAAACTCGGCCTCACTCTCTTTTTGAGGGTGAGGCTATTTATTTCTGCTCATGAAACGCTTTGCCTTTTCCTTCATTCTGTCTCTGTTTGCCTTGATGACTGTGGCACAGAGCATTTCGGACGACACTCGTCGTATCCGCGAAGAGTTCCAAGACCGCAAGTTCGGCATTTTCCTCCATTGGGGCATCTATTCCATGCTGGCCGACGGAGAGTGGGTGATGCACAATCGTCACCTCGACCGAGGCGAGTATGCGAAGCTCGCAGGAGGCTTCTTCCCTTCCCTCTTCGACGCTCGCGAATGGACAAAACTCTTCAAGGAGGCTGGTGCTCAGTACGTAACCTTTACCAGCAGGCACCATGATGGCTTTTCGATGTGGGCAACGAAGGCAAGCCCGTACAACATTGTGGATGCCACGCCTTTCAAGCGTGACATTATTGGCGAACTCGCACAGGCTTGCAAGGAGCAAGAGTTGAAACTCCATTTCTACTACAGCCACATGGATTGGCAGCGCTTGGACTACCCGACAGGAGCTTGCCAGAACTGCCCCCACGACCCTTCAACCACGAATTGGGACAGCTATTATGCTTTCATGAACCGTCAGTTGACTGAGCTTCTGACTAATTACGGCCCGATTGGAGCCATTTGGTTCGACGGAATGTGGGACCACAAAGAGAAGGAATTCGACTGGCGACTCGAGGAACAATATGCCCTCATCAAGCGTCTGCAACCCACTTGCCTCATAGGAAACAACCATCATGGCTCGCCTATCGGACTCGAAGACTTTCAGCTCTTCGAGCAAGATCTGCCAGGACAGAACACGGCGGGCTTCTCTGGAGAACAGAAGGTATCACGCCTCCCCCTCGAGACCTGCATGACGATGAACAACACTTGGGGTTATAGCATTACCGACAAGAACTATAAAAGCAGCGATGAACTCATTCGTCGACTCGTTACGGCGGCAGGTCTGAATGCTAATTTCCTGCTTAACATCGGCCCACGTCCTGATGGAAAACTGCCCGACCAAGCAGTCGAGATTCTGAAGCACATTGGCAGTTTCATGAAAGTTAACGGCCCAACCATCTACGGCACTCGTGGCGGATGTGTTCCTCCACAAAGTTGGGGCGTCACGACACAAAAGGAGAACACGCTCTACATACATATATTAAATAAGGTAGAGGACGGGCAAATCCTCCTTCCACTCACGGAACAAAAGCTCTCGAAGGTCGTGATGTTTGCAGGCGACACCAAGTTGAAGTTCAAACGCGACAAGGAAGGTTACCGCATTTATCTGCCCGAATTACCCGAAACCATTGACTGCATTCTCGAAGCAACACTGAAATAACATGTATATCATCGGCATCGCCGGAGGCACAGGCTCTGGCAAAACAACAGTCGTAAAGAAGATTCTCGAGACGCTTCCCACAGACAGAGTGGCGCTCATTCCACAAGATTCTTACTATAACGACACGACACACCTTACGCCAGAAGAGCGCAAGCGCATCAACTTCGACCATCCTGACGCCTTCGACTGGAAGCTTCTGACCGAGCAGATACAGGCCTTGCGACAAGGGAAGAGCATAGAGCAGCCCACTTACAGCTACCTGATCAGCAACCGTTTGCCCGAGACGGTACACGTCGAGCCATGCGAAGTCATCATCATCGAAGGCATTATGGCGCTCTGGAAGAAGCAGTTGCGCGACCTCATGGACTTGAAAATCTTCGTAGATGCCGACCCAGACGAGCGCCTGATCCGCGTCATTCAGCGCGACACGGTTGAGCGTGGAAGAACCACCCAGATGGTGCTCGACCGCTATCGGGACGTCTTGAAACCCATGCACGAAGAGTTCATCGAGCCGACAAAAAGGTATGCCGACCTCATCATCCCTCAAGGCGGAGCCAACCAGCAAGCCATCGAGATCATGAGGACCTACATCATTCACAGGATTAAACCTTGAAGCCCCACCTCCTTCTTCTTTTTCTCCTTGTCGCTTGTACTGCCAAACAGGAGAAAGACACGTCCGTTCTCTTTGCAACAGAAGAGGCGGAGGCGGACGCTTTGCAGTATTACGACCTGCACGAGATACAGAGTAGCGGCACGATTATTGCAGGTACCTTGAGCGGGCCCGACACCTATTACGAATATCACGGCAATGGGATGGGCTTGCAATACAGGCTTGCAGAAGCCTTCGCACAAAGCATCGGAGTCGTTTTGCAAATGGAGATTTCCCCAGACACCACGTCTTTGTTGCAAAAGTTGAAGCAAGGAGAGATTGACTTCATTGCCCTGGAGATGCCGACTTGGCAGACGCGAGAAGACGAGCCCTTGCTCAGGGGAGCCATCACGGAGTGGTGGAAACCTGATCGCGTCAAGCAAATCGAGAGCACAGCCAACAATACGACTGTTACCGTTCGACGCCGAATGCGGCCAGTCATGCAGGATGCCTCCCACGGCATCATCTCCGCCTTCGACGACCTGTTTCGCCGTTACAGCTCGACTGCCGGTTGGGATTGGCGTTTGCTTGCTGCCATGAGTTATCAGGAATCAGGATTCGACCCTCAAGCAGTCTCGTCGATGGGGGCGATGGGACTCATGCAATTGATGCCCTCAACTGCCGATGCGATGGGAGTTCCAAGGGATAAACGCTTCGACCCGGAGCAGAACATTTCGGCTTCGACACGTTACATCAGGAAGGTCAGCCAGTCTTTCTCGGACATCAAGGATGCCGAAGAACGCATCAAATTCACGCTTGCAGCCTATAATGGAGGTGTAGGACACGTCCAAGACGCACAGACTTTGACAAGAAAAGCAGGCCGAGACCACCAGGTTTGGCAGGAAGTGGCGCCCTTCATCCTGCGCCTTTCCGAGCCGCGTTACTACCGAGACCCGGACGTCCTGAACGGTTATATGCGTGGAAGCGAAACTGAGGCTTACGTCCGTCTCATCATGAACCGATGGAATCAGTATCGCGGAAGTGCCCGCAGCTACACTAGCGGAAGCACGCCGGCCCCAGCCAGGAAGAGCCTTCAGGAAGGCGAATACAAGAGTGTTGTCAAGCCTGCCGAGGAATGGGTGCCTGAGGAATGAGGGAACGACTACAGTCACGATGGCAATCGTATAGTGTTACGATCGCATTTGTATAGTGCGACGATTGCATTTGTATAGTGTGACGTTTGCAATCGTCACGTTTGAAGTTCGCAAAGATCAAGTGTGAAGTTTGCAAAGTTCACGTTTGAAGTTTGCCAACGACACTGGTGTTGTTTGCCAACACGCCACGAAGTCCTTACAAGAAAAACGAGTTTTTCTTGTTTTTGTTTTGTTTTGTGCGTACTTATTCGTAACTTTGTGCCCATAAATTAAAGCAATACTTTTACCATTATGACAAGAAGACTCTTTTCCGTGTTGCTCGCAACGTTCTTCTGCGGCACACTATGCCTTATGGCTCAAGACTTTGACCCGGCACAAGGTTATCGCCTCGAGATAGGCGACGGACTTGCCCTCGACAACCAGAACGGCACTATCACTTTCTCGCCCGTCAACAAGAAGTCGCAGACTCAGGTGTGGCGCATCGTGAAGTCCGACAGGCAGGGCTATCACTGCCTTTACAGCCCAAGTGCTGAGGTGGCGCTCGATAACGGCAATCACGGCACAAGAGAGGGCGAGGTGCTCAGTTGGGAACTGAGTCCCAGAAACCCCAACCAGCAGTGGCTCATCGAGAAGAGTGGTGAAGAGACATACGTCCTGACCTGCGCTGCAGGCGGCCTCAAGCTCGGCTACAACGACAATTGTCAGCCTGGAGGACACGTTTGGCAGATGAAAGCCACCAATACCAACGACTTCGTTCAATGGCGGCTCGTCAAGACGAACCTGAAGATAGACGCCAAAAGCACAGCCGAAAAGTCGAAGAACGACTGGGAAAACGAGGCCATTATCAGCATCAACAAAGAGCCCGGACGAGCCACTATGTTGCTCTATTCCAGCGAGAAAGAGATGAAATCTGACGAGGCTTACGCCAAGCCTTGGCTTTGGCCGAACTCCTCTCTCAGGCTGATGCTGAACGGCAAGTGGCAGTTCAATTGGGTTCCGAAACCCGAAGACCGTCCCATCGACTTTTACAAGACGAACTTCGACGCTTCTTCGTGGAAGACCATTCCTGTGCCTTCTTGCATGGAGATGCAGGGTTACGGCACTCCCATCTACACCAACGTGACCTATCCCTTCAAGAATCAGCCGCCTTTCATCCGCGGACAAGAGGGATATACGGTAGTGAACGAACCTAACGCAGTTGGCAGCTATCGCCGAACCATCAAGGTTCCAGCCTCTTGGAACGGCAGGGAAATCTATCTCCACTTCAATGGAATCTACAGCGCAGCCTATGTTTGGGTGAACGGACAAAAGGTCGGCTATACTCAGGCTCCCAATGTGGATGCCGAGTTCGACGTTACAAAATACATCAAGCCAGGCATCGAGAACCTCGTTTGTGTTGAGGTCTATCGTTGGAGCGACGGCTCATACATCGAAGACCAGGACATGTTCCGCATGAGCGGCATACATCGCGACGTCTATCTCGAAGCGCGACAGAAACTGCATGTTCAGGATGTGAAACTCACCTCGATGATGGGTGGACGAGGCCGTCGCGGTGGTGGCGACAACTTCAGCCGTGCTTTCCTCGGCATCGACATTGCCCTCCAGAACCTCGGCAAAAAGGCTGATGCCCGTGTTGATGTGGAACTTGTGAACCCCGCAGGCAAGACCATCCAGACGGCTATACTGCAAGTAAGCGGCATAGAGAACGGCAAGAAGGAAGCTCACCTCAGCCTCGAAGTGCAGAACCCTGAACTCTGGAGTGCTGAGAAGCCTAATCTCTACACCGTCAACATTGCCGTCGGAGGTGATGTTTACACGCAAAAGTATGGCTTCCGAAAGATAGAGAACCGTAACGGACAAGTGTTCATCAACGGCAAGAGGGTAATGTTCAAGGGTGCTGACCGACACGACACTCACCCAGTTTACGGCAAAGCCATTCCCGTGGAAAGCATGATAGAAGACATCTTGCTGATGAAACGTTACAACCTCAACACGGTTCGCACGAGTCATTATCCTAACGACCCACGCATGTACGCCCTGTATGATTACTATGGAATCTACGTGATGGACGAAGCCGACGTTGAGTGTCACGCCAATCACAGCCTGAGTCGCAATCCGAAATGGGAGGCTCAATACGTTGACAGACAAGTACGTATGGTGCTTCGCGACCGCAATCATCCCAGCGTCATCTTCTGGAGCATGGGTAACGAATGCGGTGGTGGCAGCAACTTTGTCGCTTCGAAGAAGGCCATCCAAGAGCTCGACGATCGTCTCATCCACTACGAAGGCATGAATGAAGTAGCGGATATGGACAGCCGCATGTACCCCAACCTGCCCAACATGATTAGGCTCGACCAACAGGCTGACCTGCAAAGTCGTCCCTTCTTCCTTTGCGAATATGCTCATGCAATGGGCAACGCCATCGGAAACCTGCAGGAATATTGGGACTACATCGAGTTCGAGAGCAAGCGCATGATAGGCGGTTGCATCTGGGACTGGGTGGATCAGAGCATGTGCAAATGGGGAGAACCAACCACCAACATGTATTATGGCGGCGGATTTGGTGACTATCCCAACGACAATGACTTCTGCTGCAACGGCATCATTACTGCCGACCGTCACGTCACACCTAAGCTGCTCGAGGTCAAGAAGGTATATCAATATGTTGACTTCAAGTTGACCAACGACAACAAAATCCGTATTCGCAACCGCTATTGCTTCACGCCGTTGAGCGAGTTCACCTTCTCTTATAGTCTGCTTCGCGATGGTCGTATGATAAAGAGCGGCACTACATCGCTTCCTGAGGTACTGCCTGGCGACAGCTGCTTCATCGAACTTCCTTGCGAAGTGCCTGAGGGAGAAGGCCTCTACCACCTCAACGTCTCCCTCAAACTCAAGGAGGCAACGAACTGGGCAAACGCCGGACATGAAGTCGCAGCAGAGCAACTCCCGATTCGTGACGGCAAGCCAACACTCATGGAGGCAGCCAAAGCAAGTGGGGCTCTCAAGGTCGAGGAGAATGCTCAGCAAATAAGTGTCAAGAATGAAAACTTCACCTTTGCCGTCAGCAAACAAAGCGGAGCAGTAACAGAGCTGTCGTATAACGGCAAACCCATCTTCGTAACAGGCAACAAGGTGCCCTTCGGCAACCTGACCTTCAATGGTTTCCGCAGCATTAGCAACGACCGCCGTGGCAACTTCAAGAGCGACATCATTGCTCCCAAAGTAACGCTGAAACAGGATGACGGCGACGCAATCATCACCGTAAAGTATGACGTCAAGTCAGGACGCGAGAATCGAACCACCATACCAGTCGAGACGACATATACCATCTACAATGACGGAAGCATTGGCGTCAAGAGTAACTTCGGCAATGAAAGCAATCAGGACTTCAGCAGGCTTGGCCTCATCGCAGCCCTCGACCCGCGCCTTGGTAACGTGCAATGGCTTGGCCGTGGTCCTCACGAGAACTATCCTGACCGCAAGACCTCGGCATTCATGGGTGTATGGGACGGCACAGTCAACGGCATGACAGAGGAATACGAGAAGCCCCAAAGCATGGGCGAACGTTGCGACGTGAAGTGGGTGACCTTCACCGACGATAAGGGCGAAGGCGTTCGCTTCTGCACAGGCGGCACTTTCGACTTTAGCGCTCTGCATTATACTGACGAAGAGCTCTGGCAGACGAAGTACAAGCACGAACTTGGCAAGATTCATCGTCCCGAGATTATCCTGCACCTCGATGCTGCCATGCGTGGCCTCGGCAATGCAAGCTGCGGCCCAGGCCCATTGCCTAAGTACGAACTCCAAGAGAAGAACTATAGCTATGGCTTCGTCATCGAGCCTATAAAGTAAGCTAAACAGCGATGAAACAGGAAGAACTTTCCCTTGAAGAACAAGTCGAACGCATTCGCAGGAAGCGAGAAAAGCAGTTCGACAACACAAAGCTCAGGATAGTATTCAACGTACTTTTCCTCATCTTGGCAGTCGTCGGGCTTTGCATGTATTTCTTCGGCAGCGAGAATCATGTGCCGGCACTCATCGTCATTGCTGTCGGCATGGTGTTCAAAGTGATAGAATTCATTTTGCGTCTCCTTTAAAGCATGACTAAAAGACTCTATATATTGCTGTTTCTCATCAGCATCCTGCTGCAGGCAAGTGCACAGGTACATCGCGTCAATAAGGACGGAAGCAATGCCGCCCTTTATGACGACGGTGAAACATATGTTGTATCTCCTGAGAACGGCTCCTATATAGATGGCGCTGGAAATCGCACAACTTGGGGACGTGACACAACACGCTTCAAGAACAAGAAGAACATCCCTATTGGCCAGTTCCAATGGGTTTTGGAGCCTCGCCTTGGTACGGTTGTTGACGCTGAGAACAACGATACCGTCGTGCATGACTTCTACAAGTGGAATGCCACAGATGGTTATACGGGCGACTACAACTACCTTGCCAACATCGGTTCGCCACGTTTGAGTCGTCTCTACTTCAACCGAGACAACACATCTGACGAGTTCCTCTTCCTGCAACCTTTCAGTTTCTTCCGAGGCTCGCTGCAGGACTTTCGCTTCACCAACACGAAGAGCCCCATCACAAACCTTGCCTATCATTCTTGCGGCAACAGGCAAACCGGCGAGGATCGTGTCCGAGGTTACTTCGCCACCAACATCAACAAGCTTGCAGGTTTAGGTTTCAAGATAGACTACAGCTATGGCGTAGGCTACTACTTTGCTCAGCCTAACAGTATGTTTGGAAGTACGTTCTATGGCTACTATCGTGGAGAGCGATACAACTTGCACGCTTACGTCGGCATCAACCACATGAAGATGGGCGAAAATGGTGGCATCGAGGATGACCGATATATCGAAGACCCTTTGAGCACAGGACAGAACTACAGTCCTGGTAACATCCCGACGATGCTCGACCAGACTTGGAATCGTAATCACGAGCAACACTATTATTTGACGCATCGCTACAACCTTGGATTCACACGTATCATAGAGATTCCCGACTCGCTGAAGCCTTCGCCTCCATCTGCCGCAGAACTTCTTTCCGACTTGCCCGACAGCATACAAACTGTGCTTCGTGAAGACACTTTGGCACGAAGAATCGCTGTCGACTCGCTCATGCAGGCATGGCACGACTCGCAGGAAGTGCCTAAGGAGTTCATTCCTGTTACGAGTCTCATACATACCCTCGACGTAAGCAACCTCAAGCACGAATACTTGTCGCACAACACCACCGACAATTACTACACCAATTGTTACTTTGGCGACGGAGATAAGATGAAGGACTTGACGCGCGCGCTTTCCGTTCGAAACACTTTCGGCATTGCTCTTCGCGAAGGCTTCAACAAGTGGGCGCAGATGGGAATAACGCTTTTTGGCACCCACAAGTTACGCTCTTACAAGTTGATGGATGGCGAGGGCGGTATGACGCGATACACAGAAAGCGATGTCTCAGTTGGTGGTGAACTGGCTCGCACGCAAGGTTCCCGTTTCCACTTCAACACTTCTGCCGAGGTATGGCTAATCGGCGAACATGTAGGTGACTTGAACATCGACGGCAAGACCGACTTAAATCTACGCCTTGGCAAGCTTGACACATTGCTTACCGATGTTCACGTCAACTTCATGCATCGCAAGCCGACCTTCTTCTTCCGACATTATCATTCGCAAAGTGCATGGTGGGACAACAACGATTTGGATCGTGAGGTACGTCTGAAGATTGATGGAACGCTTCGCTTCAAGAAACTTGGGACAAAGTTGCAGGTTGGCTTCGAGAACGTTTCGAATTACACCTACTTTGGCATGCAGAATACTCTGCTTGATGGAAAGGATGCTTTGAGCCTTCTGCCTACCGACTACAGCCATGCTGTTGGCGTCATGCAGACAGGCAGCGTGCAAGTCTTCGGCGCCACGCTTGCCCAAGACCTCAACTGGAAGGTCATCCATTGGGACAATCAAGTGTCTTTCCAGACGAGTACTAATCAAGACGCGCTGCCCTTGCCAAAACTTAACGTCTACACCAACCTCTATCTTCTCTTCCGCATTGCTAAGGTTTTACGCGTGCAGATAGGTGGCGACATGCGTTACTTCACGTCATACTATGCTCCCGACTATAGTCCTGCCATTCAGCAGTTTGCAGTGCAGGATACAGAGCACGAACGTGTGAAGATAGGCAACTATCCTATTATCGGTGCGTATGCCAACATGCATCTCAAGCATTGCCGCATCTATGTTTCTTTGCGTCACGTCAACGCAGGCTCCGGCCACAGCTTCCTCGTGCCACATTATCCTATCAATCCGATGACCATACACTTTGGCCTTAGTTGGAACTTCTTTAATTAAATGCCTCAACCTATATACAAAGAGATACGATGGGGCTTCATCGGATGCGGTGAAGTCACTGAGAAGAAGAGCGG
>Ga0310694_10002973_pt1 | contig 16820 bp, 12 predicted proteins | sample 174DNAGHGhighgp2_FD_203884 | JGI IMG/M metagenome (GOLD analysis project Ga0310694, IMG submission 203884) | Sheep rumen microbial communities from Palmerston North, Manawatu-Wanganui, New Zealand - 1742 DNA GHGhigh gp2 (v2) (version 2) | ecosystem: Host-associated > Mammals > Digestive system... | reverse complement strand
GCACCTTCGTGGCAGAACTCTATCCTTCCTATTTTGAATATAACATGTTGGAATACCGCGTGTTGGACGATCCTGACTATCGTGACCAGGCACCAGACGACGTGCGTCAGGCAGCACAAAGCATCAGGGATTTCGTGCGCAATGGCACACCACTGCCCAGTGGCTTCGACATGATTCATGCACACGCTGCCGCCAAAGCTTATGCTGGCATGACGCTGGCCCAGTTCGACAGTTACGTGAAGGCATACGCCGCACTGCCTGCCAACGGCTTCAGTGGCATGACCTACGGGCAGGGGGTCTATCAGCCCATGAAGGAGGTCTTCGAGTATCTGAAAGCCAATGACTTCACATTTTATGTTGTTAGTGGTAGCGACCGTTTCATCTGCCGTGCCCTGGCCGAGCCACTTGGTATTGCACCTAACAGGATCATTGGCATGGACGTGAAGCTTATGTCCAACCAGCAGGGTGAAGTGCCAGGCGTCAACTACACCATGGGCAAAGAAGAGTACCTCGTACGTACTGACGAGCTCATCATCAAGAACCTGAAGACCAACAAGGTATTACAGATAGCACAGGAAATAGGCAAGGTGCCCGTGCTCTCCTTTGGCAATAGTGGTGGCGATGCTGCCATGCATAACTACTGTCTAAGCAACAGCAAGTATCGTAGTGCAGCCTTCATGCTTATTGCCGACGACGATGTACGCGACCATGCCAATCGTGAGAAAGCCCTTAAGCTGGGTGACCAGTGGCGTCAGGCCGGCTATCATGTCATCTCCATGCGCGACGACTTCCGTACTATCTATGGGCAAGACGTACAGTTGGTACCCTTCACCTTCCCGGAATAAATGGCCCTTTTCCCCTTTCGTAGAGGACTTACAGCTATGCTGATGCACGTTTGATTTCTTCTTCGTTCCGTCATTTCTAAAAGCACAGAAAAATGAAACAGGATTAAATGGCAAAGTAAAGCGGATTACTTTGCCATTTAATTTGGTTTAATTTGCCAATGAAACCGCTTTCATTTTTTTCTATTCCTATATCCTTTGTTATTTCACAGAAAATTATTATTTTTGCACACAGAAACCACCTTTGGTGGTTGTAGAATGAAACATGAGCAAGAAGATTGTGCTTATTGATGGCAAAAGCCTTGCTGATTACATGATTGAATATAATGTGGGTGTCAGTGAAAAAAATATACGAAGTAAAGAAGTTGGATTCAGATTATTTTGAGGAATAATGTCTAACGCAACAGATAAAAATTACAAGGTGAATGAGAACGAGATAGTTCTCTACCAGCCTAACGATTCTATCAGATTGGAAGTCAGGTTGGAAGAAGAAACTGTCTGGCTTAACCGCAATCAGATGTCTGTCTTGTTTGGGCGTGATGTCAAGACTATAGGCAAGCACATTAATAATGCTTTGCGAGAAGAATTACAAGGTTTGGCAACAGTCGCAAAAATTGCGATAGTTCACGGAGCCAGTCAGAAAGACCTTGGTAAGCGCTGGTTCGCCATCATGAACTCTCCGGGTAAGCGAGAACAGAGCCAAACTCGTTTGAGCTATGTCGAGCGTAAGGAAAGTCAACGAGTTAAAATGCAGGAAACCAATGCGAAGGATATTCTCAGACATTTGTAAAATAGAAGTTGAATTCAGATTATTTTGAAGAGTAATGGCAAAGAAAAAATATAAAGTGGTTGACCTTTTTTGCGGGTGCGGAGGAATGTCCCTAGGCTTTGAAAAAGCAGGATACAACGTTGCTGCCGGGTTCGATAATTGGCAGCCTGCTATCAATGTATACGAGGCCAACTTTAGTCATCCAGTGATTAAAATGGATTTGTCTGACGTTAACAATGCTGTGAAAGAAATTTCTAAATATAGTCCCGATATAATTGTCGGCGGACCTCCATGTCAAGATTTCTCAACAGCCGGACACCAAGATGAGAGCAGAGGTCGCGCGATTCTTTCTGTTTGCTTTTCTGAGATTATATGCAGCATTAAGCCATTCTTTTTTGTAATGGAAAATGTTGCTGCTATAAGAAATACAAAATCCTTTAAAATAGCAATTGACAATTATAAAAAAGCAGGATACGGATTAACAATAAAAATACTGGATGCTGCTTATTGTGGTGTACCTCAATCTCGAAAGCGAATGTTTGTTATAGGTGATTTACATTCTGCAGATGGTTTCTTGAATGATGAACTGGAAAGCAATCTTGCAAAGGAACCAATGACAATACACGATTATTTAGGCGACCTCTTAGGAATAGAGTATTATTTTCGTGTTCCAACTAATTATAATAGACGAGCTGTATATAGTATTTATGAGCCTTCAATGACAATACGTGGAGTAGACAGACCTATCCCTAGTGGATACAAGGGACATCATCTCGATTCCGCCCCTGTTAGTATGTCACGTCCTTTAACCCCTAAAGAAAGAAGCTATATACAAACTTTTCCCCAGGACTTCATCTTTTTAGGTGGTAAATCAGATATGAACACTATGATAGGCAATGCCGTACCCGTAAACCTTGCAAAATACGTTGGAAACGCATTGCTAAGATATATTAGAGCAACCAACAAATGAGCATATTATGAAAGTTGTTGATTTATTTTCCGGGTGTGGAGGTATGTCTCTAGGATTTGAAGAGGCAGGTTTCGAAATTGTAGGCGCATTCGATAATTGGGATGCGGCTATAAAAATTTATAAAGCAAACTTCTCACACCCAATATACAAGATGGATTTGAGCGAAGAAGATCCGACGCTCATAATTAAAGAGTTACACCCAGACGTTATCGTAGGAGGTCCACCATGCCAAGATTATTCAATAGCAGGGAAAAGGATAATGGGGTCAAGGGCAAACTTGACTATAAGATTTGGGGAAATTGTATCGCGAGTAAAACCTACTTGGGTGGTTTTTGAGAACGTATATAATATTGAAAGGTTTCCAACGTTGCCAAAACTGAAAAGTATGCTTATGAAAGCTGGTTACGGCATTTCAAATAGAATACTGGACTCTAGTTTATGTGGTGTTCCACAAAAAAGGAAGCGTTTCTTTCTTATAGGTAAATTACGTGCTCAGAATGGTTTCCTCGACGAAGCCTTAGTTAAAAATTTGTCAACGAAGCCTATGACGGTGCGGGATTATCTTGGTGACACATTGCATACTCAGTATTACTACATGCATCCTCGTAGTTATAATCGTCGAGCTGTTTTTTCCATTGATGAACCTTCTGCAACAATCCGTGGTATTAATAGGCCTATTCCAGATAATTACAAAAAACACCCTGCAGACAAGGCTGATATATCTGAAGGTGTAAGGGCATTAACGACACGAGAACGAGGATATTTACAAACATTCCCAAATGCATTCTTATTCCCTGGTGCAAAAACGGATGTGGAGTTAGCAATAGGCAACGCTGTTCCACCTGCCCTTGCGAAATATATTGCAAAGACTATTATTAACGCATAAACAAATAAATGAATAACGACATGTCATACTTTAAAGAATTATCAGATTATCAGACATATGCTCAAGGGCAAGATGATTTTCATTTTATATACAATGCAAATAGCGGTGGCGGGCAGTCTTTCTTAGGTGGTAAATATATTAACGAGAAAGGAGAACTTTCATCACCCACCAATCTTGATGGTTGCATCGGAGTCTTCAGCATATTGCTAAAAAAAGAGAATAATACCGAACGATATATTGAGTTGAACGATGAAAAAGGGCTATATGAAATTAAACCACGCGGGGAAGGCAGTAGTTCGATGAAGCTTGGTATAGGAACAAAAATGGTTAGCCCGAGTAAATTGATTTCTGCATTCTTTATGTTGCCGCCAACATGCACAATTAAGTCACCAAGTAATCTTGAGAATTCGATTCTGACAGCAAACAACTTTTGGCTACAGTCAATGTGGTTGAAATGCAATAAGCATAGCTCATCAGACAAACAAGTCAATCTTGTTCCAATCGATTTTGTGTACTGCGGCGGCTGTAATAAAGATCAACAGGAGTCTGTTCGCTATTTTGAACTAGAAGGACAAAAACGTGTTGAGGATTTGATTTCCATTTCAGAGAAAATAGATTTCATACCAAGCTATCTACGTCAATACGTAGAAGTTTTTACAAATATCTATCTTGGTGAAAGCCCATTTGAATTTGATCTTTGTCTGACTGCGACAAAGCAAATCATGTCTTTATTGGCGAAGAATTTCCCAGACAAATATGCTGGAATAGAAGACCCATTACCATTTTTGATGGCATTGGTTTTTCCTGCGAACAAACTGCGCAAAGTATCTCAAACTCCTCTTAAGAATACACCTCTTCAGCAAATATACTACGGAGCACCTGGCACAGGAAAATCTTTCGAGATAGATACAAAAATCAAAGCGAATAATCTCAGTGCGGTTCGCACAACCTTCCATCCTGATAGTGACTATTCTACATTTGTTGGTGCCTATAAGCCTGTTATAGAAGAGACACAGGCAAAGGTTGTTCCTGTAGTTGTAAACAATGGTATCAGCCTAAACCAGAATGAAGGAACATATACCGAAAAACGTATCACATACAAGTTTGTGATGCAAGCTTTCATGAAGGCATATCTTGCAGCTTGGAAAAAGATGGCTGACAATCCTAATTGTCCTAAAGCACAGATTCTAGTTATTGAAGAGATAAATCGAGGCAATTGCGCACAGATATTTGGAGACTTATTCCAATTGCTTGATAGAGCTTGTAATGGTTTCTCTTCCTATCCAATTGAAGCAGACGAAGACCTAAGTCAAGCTATCAATGAAGCCTTTAAGGAGAGTAAAGACTATCATCTTAACAGCAGCATTAACGTGGAAGGCTGCGTTAAAGATTATGTAAGTAACTATGACGCCAGCTTATCAGAAGACATACAAGAGGGTCGAATATTGCTACTTCCTCCTAACCTATACATTTGGGCAACGATGAATACCAGCGACCAGAGTCTGTTCCCAATCGATTCTGCTTTTAAACGTCGTTGGGAGTGGAAATACGTCAAAATCACCAATGGCTATGAGAAAAAAGACAATGGAGAGTTCAAAAGAGACACTAACGAGAATAAAATAAAGCTGGACTGGAAAATTGAGACCAATGGAGAAGACTGGTATGGATTCATCTGTCAAATTAACCGCATTATCAGTAACATGACTTCCAGCGCAGATAAGCAGCTGGGCTACTTTTTCTGTCAGGCCAATGAATACGGGAAGATAACGGCAGAGACATTCGTCTCGAAAGTCATCTTTTACCTGTGGAACGACGTGTTCAAAGACTATGGCTTCGACGAAGGTAACCTTTTCAAGTACAAAAGACTTGATAAGGATGGCAACAGAGTGGGAGAAGATTTGGACCTTACCTTCCCAGATTTCTACGACGAGGACGGTAATGTTGCTCCCGACGTGGTGCAGCAGTTTATTGAACATGTCATGGCATGGGAGAAGGACAATAAGAAAGATAATAACTGACAGGCATTATGAGCAAGGCGATAACCATACTGGATAAAGAGTACACAGAGTGGATAACGGCTCTCAGTACCCGTTACCACCGTAGCCAGATAAAGGCGGCGGTAAGGGTGAACGAGGAGATGCTTCGGTTCTATTGGGAACTTGGCAGGGATATTGTGGAAATGAAAGCAGAAAGTCGTTGGGGGAGTGGGTTCATGAAGAATCTGAGTCGAGATTTGAAGGCTGCCAACCCGACTGCCACCTGCTTTTCGCAGACCAATCTGCTGTATATGAAGAATTTTTATCGGCTATACAGTCGGTATGTTGTAATTTGCCCCCAATCTGAGGGCAAATTGACTGATGGAATTACTCAACAGGTTGTGGAGCAAACAGGGAAATTCACTCAACAAGATGTTGAGCAAAAAGCTGATTCAGGAAACACTCCCCAAGTTGGGGTGCAAACGAGTCATGCAATTGCTCCTCAAGTTGGGGAGCAAATATGGAGAAATATTATGTCTATTGGTTGGGGACATCATAAACTACTGATAGACAAGTGTAAAGATGACCCCGAGAAAGTCCTCTTCTATGTCCATCAGACAGTTTTGAATGGCTGGAGCCGGAATATGCTTCTCAACATTCTTGATACCAATCTATACGAACGGCAAGGAAAGGCTCTTACCAATTTCAGCCGGACATTGCCCGACGAGACGAGCGACCTTGCACAAGAACTGACAAAGGACCCCTACGACTTCGCCTTCACCGGCATTACAGGCCGCTACAACGAACGACTGCTGAAGGACAAATTGCTGAACAATATCACTCAGTTTCTGGTGGAACTGGGCACGGGTTTCGCCTACGTTGGCAAGGAATATCGTCTGCAGGTGGGAGAACGGGAGCAGTTCATCGACCTGCTATTCTACAACCTGAACTTGTCGTGCTATGTGGTGGTTGAGGTAAAGATAGGCAAGTTTGAGTTTGCCGATGCGGGGCAATTGGGGGGATACGTTGTTTCGTGCAACCATATTCTGCGTAAGGAGGGACGTGACAATCCAACCATTGGCCTGCTCATCTGCAAGGAGAGAGACCGCATACAGGCACAATATGCCTTGGAGTCGAGCAGCCAGCCTATTGGCATATCGGAATACGAACTGGAGAAATTCTACCCCGAAAAGGTGGAGGGCACAATACCCACCATAGAGGAGGTGGAAAGACAATTGGAAAGACGACTGAATAAGGATGCGGATAATCTTTGAGGAACACCAGTATGAGGTGGCAGAGGTGCAGAAAGTGTTGGACGGCATCACCACCTTGCAGGACGTTGAACAGAAGATCAGCGTCAGTTACGTGGGTTATTACTATAACCCCGCTGTAGAAGACTGCGTGTTCATCCTGCCCAAAGTGCTGCTGACCGACAAAAACAAACGGGAGGTGCTTGCGAACGTCAAGAGCAAGGAGACGGGCGAGGACATCACGCCGGAGGATATTATCACCCCTGACGGTCAAGACAAACACCTGCCCAAAGACTACAGAAAGTTCCTCTATGAGTTTGCTGTTTGGATATACCGCTCACTGAGTGTTTATCGGAAGCTTAACAAAAATAGCAAGGCCATCTACTACCGCCAGTTACCCCAGGAGGGCAAAGGGCGCAGACGGGAAACCAACACCTATCTGGATATCGTACTTTCTCTTATCCGCTTCAACCGCGAGAACCAGAACTTCTTCCTCTTTACCATCAAGAACCTGCACTCAGGACTGAACAAGATTAACTGGGCAAAGACCATCAGCCGTTCTCAGGCACTTGTACAACAGAACGAGGTGCTATATCTGAATCCAGTGAACAAGAAACGGCAGGTAAACTATGAGGAGGAACTTTTTATCATCTTCTTCAGCATCCTGAATTACCTGAACGATTCCTACGGCTTCCGTACACCCATCAACTGCAACTATGAGTTGATAAAAGGCAAGCAGTTTGAGGCCTATAAGAATGGAATGGGAAAGACACGGCTACGTCAGATTCGCTACAAGTATTTCTCTGATAAGACACTACAGCTGTGGGACTTGTGCTTCGCCTTCTTTGAGACAAGTCACCGCATTGCCGTCAACGCCGACCAAAGAGAATATCTGCTTGCAAAGAGTTTTGAGCACGTGTTCGAGGCGATGATTGACGAACTGATTGGCGAAAAGAATCCGCCAAGAGGCTTGAAGGAGCAGGCTGACGGCAAGCGTGTTGACCACATGTACACTTACTATGGATTGACGCACGGTGACGATCAAGACGATGAGATTTATTACATCGGGGACTCTAAATACTATAAGTCTGGTCATCCACTGGGGCGTGAGTCCGTCTATAAACAGTACACGTATGCAAGGAACGTCATTCAGTGGAACATCGACCTCTTTATGAAGGGCCAGCATGAGGGCTGGACAGAGGAAGAACGCGAAGCGTACCGACAGGACAAAGAGGAATACGGCAAGATAAGGTTGCGGGATGACCAACAAGACCCGTTGACCGAGGGGTATAATGTCATACCTAACTTCTTTATTTCCGCTTTCGTGGATAAGGAACGGAGGTATATTGCCAGCAAGAACATTGAAGGCCATCCGTTCAGGAAGAATGGCGAGGTGGTCAGGGATGAAAATGGAGAGATTGTGCCACAGACATACACGTCGTTCCAGTTTGAAGACCGCTTGTTCGACCGTGACACGTTGATACTTTCGCATTACGACGTCAATTTTCTGTACGTGCTCTACCTCTATGCCCGCAACAAGCAGAATGAGAAGGCAGCATGGAGAACAGAGGTACGAGAGATATTCCGCAGGGAGATACGCCGTGTGCTACAAGAGCGGTTTGATTTCTATGCGTTGATGAGTAAAGGCAACGTGCTGGCAGGCGAACAGTTTATTAAAGACTACTACAAGGAGTTGCAGGGCAAGCTATACCGTCCCTACGGGGACAGAAACCTGTACGCATTGGCACTGGAGAAGCACGAAGGAACCGCTACACAGGAGTCAGAGGCCTACAGGTTGCTAAGCGAGTTCTTCGAAATTAAGAGCGTAACACTGGGCGAAAACCCGAAAGAGCCATTGAAGCAACAAGTGGAGCAATACCAAATGGAGCATCCGTATGCCCCTGTACCGGAAAACTGGTTGCCAGATTATCATGTGGAACGCTATTTGGACGATTACTTCGTAGTAGGACTGTACCACGACCAGGCACATTGGGATTGGATTACGGGGAAAAACGACCGAGGCTCGCTAATTTATAATGTGCGTCTTGACCCTAACCGTCAAGGTTCTATGCCCAAGAGCAGAATCAGAAGGATGCGGCCAAAGTTCGCCATCCTTTATGAGGAGGGACATGAGGCAGAAAACAAATACCATGTATTCCGAATCCACGACTATGCGGAAATGAGCGAGGAACGAATGCGCCAGGCACTCTACCCGCGTGAGCCACACGGTGACTATTTCGTCTTTCGCTTTGATGAAGAGGTATCCGTTGGCAGGTTCGACATTCAAAGGCTGATATCCACCCATAGAATTTTCGACAAAGAATTTGTGGAAGGGATGCCGTTGTATCCTAAAGGGGATGAGTTGATGCAGTACAAACTATAACCTTAATTACAATGGACAGCCTTACCTCCCAACAACGCCATGTCAACATGGCTGCCATCCACGGCAAAGACACGAAGCCGGAGATGGTGGTGCGTTATTGGCTGTGGGGGCATGGCTACCGCTATCGGCTCAACCATCCACGCCTGCCGGCAAACCTGATATTGTGATGCGGAGTACAGGACGTATATCTTTGTGAATGGCTGTTTCTGTCACGGACGCGGTCTGCACGGGTGCAGAATGAATAATTTTAGAGGGAATTTTGCTGAATGGCGTATTTTTGAGACTTTTTTAGTATCTTTGCAGCGCAGATCAAACAAAATGATTATGAAGAAGTTTCTTTTACTGGCAATCATTGCACTCATTGCCTGCACGACAGTAGCAGGACAAAACATGTTCAGCGGCTCAACAGACCTGAAAGTAATAGCCAACGAATGGGAAGACAGGACCCTGAGCGGCGTAGCCAATGGTTCACTTGTCACTATGCTTGACTGCTTCAATAATAAATGGCCCACATGGATGCTTAATGCAGCCGTTAAGACCATGAAGAAAGGAGTGGTGGGCAGAGACACGTACAACAATGAACAGATTGTCGTACACAACAAACCTAATAACGGCTTTGTACAGGTTGACTGGTGGGGCGATGCCGAACGCCACGAATTCATGAGAGCATGTTACTGGAAGCGTTCCAATGGCAACCGCTTGCTCGCCATATACTTTGGTGGGACCGACAACGAGCCCAACATTCATTTCGTATGTTTCTACAACTACGACACAAAACGTCACACTCTTACTCCTGAACCACAGATTATTGATGGTTTCCGAACGACGGGAGACACGAAATACTACTATGACTTGCCTGAGGAAGGCAAGGAACTCAAGATCTCCGAATTCGGACCAAGAGGCCACTTCATACACACTTTCAAATGGGACGGGATGAAGCCCGTGCTATCGCATAGCGAGAAGATAGAAGATGAAGCCGACGGCGAACACTGCGATGAAGAAGATGAGTAAAGTGAATTCTCGCATCCCATCAATCCATGCGATCTTGCCAACTCCGCAGTAATTGCGTTCATAACGAGATGCAAAGGTAATGCCCGAAATGAGGACAAAGCAAAACTGGAAAAATAATCGGATATGGATGGTCTTACCCCGCAACAACGTCATAATAACATGGCGGCTATTCGGTCGAAGGACACGAAGCCGGAGATGATTGTGCGGCGTGGGCTGTGGAAAAGGGAATTCCGGTATAGGTTGAACCATAAGCGGCTGCCAGGACATCCGGACTTGGTGCTTAGGAAGTATAGGACGTGTATCTTTGTGAACGGATGCTTCTGGCATGGACACCATGTGCAGTTGGAAACTGCACAAATTGACAATGGACAATTGATAATTGAGAATTCTGAGTGCTGCAAGATTCCAAAGACAAATCGGGAGTTCTGGGTCGCGAAGATTAGAAGGAACAAGGAACGGGACAAGGAGGAACAAAAGAAACTGGCAGTCACAGATGACGCATTGAAAATCCTCAAGAGTAAGAAACTTATCGAGTGGCATAAACCAAACTACATCATATCACAAGCGGTTGCAGAGAAAACTCGGCAAGTGCCTGCATACACAAAGAAAAGAGGATTGGATAAAAACAAAATGCTGAATATGCTGCAGCAGGTGATAGAGGATGCTGGTGACACTGGTATTATGCTGAATGAGATATATGAGTATATGGAAGTGACGATGTCTTCAGATAAAACGGTTGAGGCTAAGAAGAAAACACTAACTTTTTTATTAAGTGGCCTTAAGGCCAAGGGCGTTATTTATACGAGTGGGCGAAAATGGAAATCTGCAAATAGATAATTTAGGTATATTTTAGGTGAATTTTAGGTATGTTTTAGGTATAATTTTGACCCAACTTTAGCTTGTTTACAAAATGTATATTCTGTTTGAAGAACACCAGTATGAAAGCCGACTTGTTGAAAAGGTCTTTAAGGACATCTATGTTCTGCAGGATGTCAATAAGAAGGTGAGCGTGCAGTATGTGGGATATTTCTACAGATTGAAATACGTACCAGATTCCTGTTTCACTAGGCAGTAGCCATACTCCAGGCTGCTTCCAGGCTTACTCATGAGTATGGTAGGAGTATGGGTAGAAGGAGGCAGTAGGCAGGCAGTAAGGAGCCTGAGAGCAGGCTCTGAGATGAAAAAGACGTGTTGATACACAAAAATAAATGGAAAAATATTGGCGATTCGTTTATTTTGTTTATCTTTGTATCCGAAAAAAATGCGTAAATACGCAAAATATTCAAACAAATGGATAGGATTGACAGGAACTATTATCTCAGGCAACTCATTGAGAAGCGCGACAATGGACGGGTGAAGGTGGTTACCGGTATTCGCAGATGTGGTAAATCGGTACTGCTGTTCGATATCTACGGCGACTACCTTAAAGCAATGGGAGTGGCCGACGAACAGCTGATCATGCTGAAACTGGATGTGGCAATGAATGCCAGATACAGAAATCCGCTGGAACTGGACAAGCATTTGCGGGGGTTGATTACCGATAGTAATAGTCATTATTATGTGTTGCTTGATGAAATTCAGGAGGTGAGCAGTATTCCCAATCCCTGGTTGGATGATAAGAATGCAACCATAGGGTTTGTCGATATCCTCCTGGGACTCTTGGACTTGAAGAATGTGGACATCTACGTTACTGGCAGCAACTCGAAGATGCTTTCGACAGACGTGATGACAGAATTCAAGGACAGGGGTGACGAGATTCACGTGAACCCGTTGACGTACAAGGAGTTTTATGCGGCCTACCAAGGAGATAAACATCGTGCATGGCAGGAGTATGTGACGTACGGAGGGCTGCCAAGGGTGATGGCATTGAAGGGCGACAAAGAGAAGAGCCAATATCTGCAGGACCTGATCAGGAAGACCTACCTGACGGATGTGATTGAACGGAACCATATCCAGAAGGACATAACGGTGTTGGATGACTTGCTGAACATCGTGGCCAGCAGCATTGGGTCGCTCACCAACCCGAAGAAGCTGGAGAACACCTTCGCCTCTGTCAAGAAGACGAAGATAGACGACTCGACCATCAGCATCTACTTGGGCTATTTTGCCGAGGCTTATTTGCTGCGCAGGGTAGAACAGTACGACATCAAGGGCAAGAAATATATCAACACGCCTCAGAAATACTATTTGACGGACGTGGGGCTGCGCAATGCCCAACTCAACTTCCGCCAACAGGAGGAAACGCACCTGATGGAGAACGTCATCTTCAACGAATTGAGTGCCAGAGGTTTTAATGTGGATGTTGGCGTGGTTGAATACAATTATAAGGACGAGCAAGGCAAGAGCAAACGCTCGAAACTGGAAGTGGATTTTGTGGTGAATCGTGCCGGGCGTCGTTGCTACATACAATCTGCCTTTGCCATCCCTGACGAGGAGAAGAGGCTGCAGGAAACCAATTCGTTGCGACGTACGGGCGACTCATACCGCAAGATTGTCGTATTGCGTGACCATATTGTGCCGTGGTTTGACGAAAACGGCATCTACTACATAGGTCTGGAAGACTTCTGCCTGGAGTATATCGACGAGTTGGACAGCACCATGTGAACTATATTAGATGCTCTGACGCAAAGAATATATGGATAAACTCTCCCTACAGCAAAGGCATGCCAACATTGCGGCGATCAAGTCGAAGGACACGAAGCCTGAGATGGTGGTGCGTTATTGGCTGTGGGGGCATGGCTACCGCTATCGGCTCAACCATCCACGCCTGCCGGCAAATCTGATATTGTGATGCGGAGTACAGGACGTATATCTTTGTGAATGGCTGTTTCTGGCAAAGACGCGGTCTGCACGAGGTGCAGAATGAATAATTTTAGAGGGAATTTTGCTGAATGGCGTATTTTTGAGACTTTTTTTAGTATCTTTGCAGCGCAGATCAAACAAAATGATTATGAAGAAGTTTCTTTTACTGGCAATCATTGCACTCATTGCCTGCACGACAGTAGCAGGACAAAACATGTTCAGCGGCTCAACAGACCTGAAAGTAATAGCCAACGAATGGGAAGACAGGACCCTGAGCGGCGTAGCCAATGGTTCACTTGTCACTATGCTTGACTGCTTCAATAATAAATGGCCCACATGGATGCTTAATGCAGCCGTTAAGACCATGAAGAAAGGAGTGGTGGGCAGAGACACGTACAACAATGAACAGATTGTCGTACACAACAAACCTAATAACGGCTTTGTACAGGTTGACTGGTGGGGCGATGCCGAACGCCACGAATTCATGAGAGCATGTTACTGGAAGCGTTCCAATGGCAACCGCTTGCTCGCCATATACTTTGGTGGGACCGACAACGAGCCCAACATTCATTTCGTATGTTTCTACAACTACGACACAAAACGTCACACTCTTACTCCTGAACCACAGATTATTGATGGTTTCCGAACGACGGGAGACACGAAATACTACTATGACTTGCCTGAGGAAGGCAAGGAACTCAAGATCTCCGAATTCGGACCAAGAGGCCACTTCATACACACTTTCAAATGGGACGGGATGAAGCCCGTGCTATCGCATAGCGAGAAGATAGAAGATGAAGCCGACGGCGAACACTGCGATGAAGAAGATGAGTAAAGTGAATTCTCGCATCCCATCAATCCATGCGATCTTGCCAACTCCGCAGTAAATGCGTTCATAACGAGATGCAAAGGTAATGCCCGAAATGAGGACAAATCAGAACTGGAAATATAATCGGATATGGATGGTCTTACCCCACAGCAACGTCATAATAACATGGCGGCTATTCGGTCGAAGGATACGAAGCCGGAGATGATTGTGCGGCGTGGGCTGTGGAAAAGGGGATTCAGGTATAGATTGAACCATAAGCGGCTGCCAGGACATCCGGACTTGGTGCTTAGGAAGTATAGGACGTGTATCTTTGTGAACGGATGCTTCTGGCATGGACACAATGTGCAGTTGGAAACTGCACAAATTGACAATGGACAATTGATAATTGAGAATTCTGAGTGTTGCAAGATTCCAAAGACAAATCGGGAGTTCTGGGTCGCGAAGATTAGAAGGAACAAGGAACGGGACAAGGAGGAACAAAAGAAACTGGCAGAGATGGGGTGGCACTGCATCACGGTATGGGAGTGCGAGCTGAAACCATCAAAACGAGAGGAGACATTGGAGTCGATAGCTTTTACGTTGAACCATATATGGTTACAGGACCACTGCAGGCCACGAATTGCACGAATTGGAGATGCACCGGAAACAACAGGCACGTCTTATCCGCAGATCAACGAGGATGATGTCAGGATGCCAATGGCTGCTGAGGATATCGAATCAGACGAATAGATGACAAAAAGGATGTGCGATTGCACATCCTTTTTGTCTTCTTCTGTTCCAATGCATTTCTACAGCGAGAACTGCAGCATGACGAAGGAGTAGGGGGCTACATCGATGGTCATCTTCTTTGAAGCCTTGACGTTCTCAGTTACTGGCGCTATAGGCTGAGCGTCGTAGTTGTTCTCGTCGTTTGGCTGACCCTTCAGCGTGGTCTTCACTGCCATCTTCTTCAGTCCCTTGAAACGGCTGAGGTCAATCTTTGCCGTCTTCTGCACATCACCGGCATTACAGATCTTCACGAAGAGCTGACGTGTCTGCGTGTTCAGTATGACTGACTGACCGTAGCGGCCGTTCTCAACAGGCTGGCATACACCAGGTGCATCGCCATCGAAGGTAACGCAGTCGCCATAGTAATAGTTTCCGCTTGACAGTCCGAAGAATTGCTGCACGTAATAGCTACAGGTAAGGTAAGCCCTCTCGTTGTCGAAGTAGATGAGGTCTGGATCCCAGTTGGTAGCGCCTTTTCTTGCAAAGAGTGGTGCATAGGATGTCATGGTGACGATGTCTGCGTTGCGCTCTACATGTAGCAGGTAAAGGCCCTCTGCCAGTGCGTCAATGAGCTTCTTATCCTTGGCAGCATACTCACCTAAATAGATCTTTGTGGGACGGGTGCGTGGATAGTTGTCGTATTGGCGACTGTTCAGGAAGTAGTCACGCTTCTCGTAGTAGTGCTCGTCGATGATAGGCATTGCTACTTCTTCTGCCAGTTTCCAACCACTCTCGTAGTCAGGATTGCCAGGATGAGAGCCTGGTCCTGCCGTACCTACGATAATGATTTCGGGGTGTGCCTCGCGTACCTTATTATATATATACTTGAAGCGTTCTGCAAACTCTGGTGAAATCTTCTCTTCGTTGCCGATGCCAAGATATTTCAGGTTAAAGGGTTTGGGATGTCCTGCCTCTGCACGTATGCGCCCCCACTTGGTGTTGGCGTCGCCATTGGCCCATTCTATAAGGTCAAGTGCATCTTGTACCCATTCATCCATCTCAGACATGGGGCAAGCGTCCTGTGCCTGTGTGGGCCACATCTCCCAACCACCATTGGCTCCCTGACAGCTGACACCACAAGGCAGAATGGGTACTGGCTCCATGTTCAGGTCTTCACAGAACTGGAAATACTCATAATAGCCTAATCCCATGGACTGGTGGTAACCCCAGGTGTTCTTCATTTGACGGCGCTGTTCCTTTGGACCTACGGTTGTCTTCCAACGATAGGTGTTCCAGAAACCGTCCCCACCACCATGGACGACACATCCACCAGGGAAGCGGAGGAACTTGGGATGCAGGTCTGCCAATGCCTGTGCCAGGTCAGCACGTAAGCCATGACCTTTGAAAGTCTCTTGTGGCATGAGCGACATCATGTCAACATCGAGTGTTCCGGTAGTGAGTACCAGCAGCTGCAGCACAGCGTTCTGACAGGTGCTGTCTGGTGTGAGCACTGCTTCGTATTTCTTCCATGCCTTGTCTGTAGCACGGAGGGTGGCTTCTGCCAGCAGTTTCGGGTTTTTACCCCATCCCTGTGGTTCGACGAGTGCTATGCGTATGTCCTTGGCTACGTTGTCCATGTTACGCAGGAAGACAGAGAAGTCGTACTTTGCACCTGCCTTGACGGAGATGCCTCCGAAACCGTCGTTCTGTAGTCCGAAGCCTTTCCATCCAGAGTAGTCATAGAACTCTTTGACACGCTCAGTGAAGAGTCGCATGTAGGTTGGGTTGTTGGGGTGTATGGAGTTGTCCTTTCGCTCCTCAAGGTAGCCTAACGAATGGCCAGGGCGTATCATGCGCCAGGAGGTGCCTGCGCCCCATCCGTCACGTTCGGTAGCATTATATTCGAAGCTGCCGTTTTGCAACAGTTCTGCATATAGACCGCCATCGGCAGAGCTACTGATATCTTCAAAGAAGATACCTATGAGTTCGTTACTGATGGCTTTGCCTCCTGCAGGGGCCTTGATGGGTTTCTGGGCATGTAACCCAATGGTGGCTGCTAAAAGTGCAGCGGCAATTGTAATACGATGATTCATTGTCGTTGTTATATTAGTTAATTACATCTCTTTTATGTTGGAGAGTTTTGTCCACTTCTTATCGGCTTTGTAGAGCTTCTTGCTACCGTTGGGAATCCAGAAGGTACACGATGCTCCCTTGAAGGTGTTGCCGGAGATAGAGGGTGGGTTAGGTGACTTGACATAAACTTCGCGCAGTGAGGGACACTTGGCGAAAGCAGAACTTCCAATGTCGGTGAGCGATACTGGCAGGTCGATGGACCCCAGCATGGCACATCCCATGAAAGCCTCGTCTTCAATCTCCTTCAGTGCTGCAGGCATG
>Ga0310694_10002972_pt1 | contig 16824 bp, 13 predicted proteins | sample 174DNAGHGhighgp2_FD_203884 | JGI IMG/M metagenome (GOLD analysis project Ga0310694, IMG submission 203884) | Sheep rumen microbial communities from Palmerston North, Manawatu-Wanganui, New Zealand - 1742 DNA GHGhigh gp2 (v2) (version 2) | ecosystem: Host-associated > Mammals > Digestive system... | reverse complement strand
CTGAGCAATGGCACCCCACGCCCCTCCAAAGGAAGAAAGACCGTCGGATGCTTCAAGTTCTTCACAAAAGAATCCCCCCTGCTTCCATCAGGATTGTTGGGTTCTATAGAACTATTGACTACGAAAAGTATTTCATATAAACCTAATTAATTTTTATTCATCTTCATTCTCCGGACTTGCGGCCTTCTGCAGATTCAAGACGATCTCCTTAGCCTTACGCTGATTGGCATTGCGAATCATAGGGGTATAATCCTCGATGATATGACGCCAGTCGTTGAGCGCCATATCAGGATATCTATCTCCATAAACCTCTATCACTTCGCGTTGCAATTCCATATCGCTGACATCCGCATTCATCTGCAGACGATTGAAAACAAGATTTCTAACATCCTGATCGTTTTCAACTCTCTCCAGTTTCCTCTCGATATAATTATCCTCATCATCTGCCCATTTGTTGCACTGAGCCATCACGGTTTTCAAAGCCTCTTCCTGACCCTCGGGTGGATAATGGTATTTCTTCAGCAGACGCTTCACCAGCACACGCATCTTAGCACGGGCTGATTCTTTCTTATTCCAATCGATGGTTCGATTTCTGCGCAACTGTTCTGTCAGTTCCTTTGTCAGCGCAATAAACTCCTCATTGCTGTAGGCCTCCTTAATTCCTTCAGGCGAAGTCAGGGCATCATAGAAGGCTTTCTCCTCTACGTTCAGCCCCAGTTCATTACCCTCTTCCTCGGTCTTCTTAATCTCAGCAGCCATCTTCAGCAGCTCCTCGATCACCTCCTCATTGGTGAGCATACCTTTCAGATAGTTCGAGAGGGCATTGTTCATCATCTCGCTGAACTTCAGGCTCTGCACAATGTTTGTGCGCTCATATTTCCGAATCTGTTCTTTCACCAGACGTTCCAGCAGCTGCACGGCCAGGTTCTTTTCCTTCATCTTCTTCAGCTCCTGAATAAAGCCTTCGTCGAAGAGTGAGAATTCCCTTTCGGTGGTCAGTTTGATCACACCCGTACTCTGTATGCTCTGCTCCAACAGACTGGCAATCCGTTCGTTAATATCTCTTCTGGAGATAGGCCCATGACTCTGCGTAAACCTGATGAGCAACACCCTTACGGCATCCATAAACGCCACCTCCAGTTTCTCCTTCTGAGGAATAAGCGAACGACAAAGTGTCAATGCATTGTGCAGCAACTGACTCTCCTTGATATAGTCCTTCCGCTTTTCTTCTCTTTCCGGAGCCAGCATATAGTTCAGACCACCCCTGATCATCATAGAGCGCCCTGTGTCGGTGCCCGTATAGAAGCCCTCATAGTCGAAGCCGTGCAACAGGTCACGACAGATTTCCATCTTTTCCTGGAACTTCACCTTGGCCGTCTTCGCAATATCCGGATCACCAAACTGCTTGCGGTCACGGCTGGTATAGTCCTGCATGGCCTGTTTCAATGCCTGGGCAATGCCCACATAGTCCACGATCAGTCCTCCCTCCTTTTCCGGGAACACACGGTTCACTCGGGCAATGGCCTGCATCAGGTTATGATCCTTCATGGGCTTGTACACATACATCGTGGCGAGGCTGGGCACATCAAATCCCGTCAGCCACATATCCACCACAATGGCTATCTTCATGGGCGAATTGTCTTCCTTAAACAGGGCTGCATATTCGCGGTTCTTCTTGGGCTGGATCACATCGGCCCAATCAGGATTGTCCGTATTGGCAGCACTGGCCACCACATGCATCTTGTCAATCCACTGAGGGCGCAACTCCAGCAACTTGCGATAGATTTTCACCGCAGCCTCCTTGTTGTAGGCCACAATCATGGCCTTACCCGTCAGTTCATACTGGCGGTTCTCCTCATAGTGCTGCACAATATCCTTACACAGACTATCTATCGTGTCCGGATGACAGAGTATTTCTTTCAGTCCGCTGTTATCCCTGCGCACCTTATCGATCTGTTCCTCTGTGGCACCTTCTTCTGCCAATAGGTCAAACTCCTCATCGAGTTTTTTCAGCGCCTCTTCGTTCAGGTTCAGATTGATCACACGACTCTCGTAATATACGGGCTTCGTGGCACCATCAGCCACAGCCTGCGTCATATCGTAGACATCGATATAATCTCCAAACACCTCCTTCGTGTCTCTGTCGCGCTGAGAGATTGGTGTACCTGTGAATCCAATAAACGAGGCATTAGGCAAGGCCTCACGCATCAGCAGGGCATAACCCTTCTTCATCTTCTCGGCCTTCACATCCCAATGTTCTTCACCATATTGTGAACGGTGGGCCTCATCGGTAATCACGATGATGTTCTGTCTGTCAGAGAGCAATCCTGTGCCTTCTTCAAACTTCTGGATAGTGGTAAAGATGATGCCACCTGTCTGCAAATCCTTCAGCTTACGCACCAGATCTTCGCGCCCAGCGGTCTTCGTCAGTTTTCCCTGCGCATTCAGGTCAAAGCCCACACGCTGTGGCTCCTGACGCAGGAACTTCTGACAGCCTGCAAACTGTTCGTACAGCTGCTGGTCCAGATCGTTTCTATCCGTCACCACCACAATCGTGCATTGTGGGAATTCCTGTATCAGGCGATGCACATAAAACACCATCGAAAGACTCTTTCCTGAGCCTTGCGTATGCCAGAACACGCCAATCTTACCATCGCCACCCACAGCCGTATGGGTATGCGTCACAGCCTTATTCACAGCAAAATACTGGTGATAGGCAGCCATAATCTTGGCCATACGTCCGTCTTTATGGTCAAAGCACTCAAAGTTCTGCAGGATATCTATCAGCCTGGCTTTCTCAAAGATTCCGTGGAAGAAGGTCGGATAGTCAGCCACTTCTTTCGACTCACTCTCTCCGTCAACGCTCTTCCATTCCATAAAGCGGTTTTCTTTGGCAGTAATGGTGCCAGCCTTTGTCAGCAGCATATCGCTCGTCACGCTGAAGGCATTATACACAAACAGGCTCGGACATTTCTGCTGATATTGTTTGATCTGGGTATAGGCATCATCCTCTTCTACCCCATCATTCGATGGCGATTTCAGTTCTATCACCACCAGAGGCAGACCGTTGACAAACACCACCATATCGCAGCGAATCTTCTCATGCTCTACCACGCTCCACTGGTTCACCACCTTGAAGTCATTCTGATAAGGCTCGCTGAAGTTCACCAGTCTTACCAGTGCTGTCTTCGAACGCCCGTTTTCGGAATACTTCACCTCCACGCCACTCTGGATATAGTCCATCAGCTGCTCATTGCGCTGCTCCAGCGTACCCTCATTCACATGAGTCACCAGTCGGAAGGCCTCCTCCAGCACATCCTCACTCATCATGGGGTTCATCCTGCGCAGTCCTTTCTTCAGATCTTCAGCATGGAACGGGTCTCTATAGTCACGCTCCACATCCGGACCATATTCATACTGATAGCCCATCTGCTGAAACAGCTCTATCAGCGTCTGCTCGTAGAAGTTCTCGTCAACGGGATTCTTGCTCATATCTTAATCCTCCTGTTCGTAATAATATGAATAGTCTATACCTTTCATAAAGATCTCGCTGTCATTGATCTTATCTGTCATAGCCTGTGTAAGCAGCTGTTTGATCTTGGTGCTGTCAGTCTGACTCTCAATCATCGCATTCAGATAATCCTGCTTACCAATCTTACTCCAATCCACGCATAAGCCCAGACGCGCCTTAAAGATCATATCGAGCCAAATACGAGTGCTGCGACCATTGCCCTCCATAAAAGGATGAGCCACATTCATCTCCACATATTTATCAACGATTTCATCAAACGTTGTCTCGGGCATCTGTTCGATAGCTTTCAAATTGTCGTGCAGATACTCTGCCAAACAGAAGATCGTGTTACCCTTCGAAATGGTCTTGGTGCGTATCTTACCAGCAAAGTCGTAAAGCCCACCAAAGATGTAGGCGTGTATCTGCTGCAAACATCTCACTGTGCCTGGCTTCAGCGAGTCAAGCAATCCACTCTCAATGAGGGTATATGCCTTTTTCTTGCTCTGACCATCGATACTGTTGTCGCTATACACAAACCAGTCGAGGAATGCACTGGCGCGGTTGTTAGGATAGTGCTTTGCCAACGTCTGCACGCATTCCGCATCTAATGCATCAGCCGCACGCAGCTTACCATCAGGAGCCTCGAATTTGAAGTGGTTAGTGACACTAACCAGTTGAATGCCCTCTTTGGCCATCTTACCCTTCAGGTATTTCCAATAGTTGCGGCATTTCTTATAGTCTGATTCACCATTCACTGCCCCAACAATATCCACCGCAGAGAACCACCATTTATCCTGCTCGTCATCCCAGACGGCACGAACCTCATGGTCATTATAGAATCTGATGGATTTCTTGCTCATATCTTATTGTTCGTTATCTGTTTTTTTCGGTTTACGTAACTCAACTCGAACTTTATAGCCTTTATACTCACCTATCTGGATTGACAAATTATCAGCATCCATGACTTTCATCTTCTCCATATAGTCAACCATCTGATCAAGTATTTCTTCCTTTATTTCCATACTTTTATTCTTTTATGTCATTAACACTAAGTTCCCCAGACATCAAGCGAGGCAGAAGCGTATCGCGTAACTCCGCTAGACGACGAGACTCTAGCTCATTTAATGCAATTATTTTCTTTATGAAATCAAACTTTTCTATTATAGTAGCATTCTCTAATGATGATGGAGCAGAGAATTTAAAATCTGCCAGATTACCTTTTGTGATAAACTTTATAACAGATCCCCTAGCAGCACTTGTAATATCATTTAAATGATATTTTACCGCATAGAAAAGCCAAGCAGTGTATTGGGGATTATAAGGAATTAACACGTAAGTACGCTGATAAGCTTCAAACTTACCATTATACATTTTAACATTAAAGTCACCATTTCCTGCTACAAGTATTGCATTCCCCTCAAAAGAATAATCATCTGTCCATCCAAAATCCTGCGAACAACTAAAAAACGGATATTGACCTCCTTTTGCTACATTTGCATCTTTTTTTCCAGTAACAACAGGCAAAAACTCTGAAAGGCAATATACTCTCCATCCTTGCGGAATCATACCAAGTTCTGACTCTACGAAAGGTTGATCTTTGAATGGTTCAAAATCCACAAACCAAGACTTAAACAAAGCCTGCCCCTGCTGCTCTAAATTGTCATTTATCCGCCTATTCACCTCAATTTTGTCATCAAGGGATTGGAGAATGGAAGCTATCTTGATCTGTGCTGAGTATGATGGGATTGATACAGGCATATTTAATAGGTCACTATTAGCTAAACTTGCTCTTGTACTCATTGAAGAAGCGAGTCCATAGAAAAGATCTCTGAACTTTGGTGATCGTAGGTAATAGCCGATGTACTCAGGTACAACAATATCGTTAATGGGTCTAAGACGCTTAGTAAAACCATTATAAGTTGCATTTGGATAATCTTTCAATGCCACACAACTCATACCTAATTCTTCTGCCGTTTCACTTGTACGTGTTATGAATACGTCGCCTCTTTTTATGTCAAAGTTACAACGTTCTTTTTCGCTGGTCTGCACTAAATCTGACAATGTATGTGGCAAGAAATAGTTATTAAAAACTATTTTGAAAGATAGGAATGGAAAACCAGAGCCAAAGAAATTTCCTCCCTTGCTCAACCCATTATGTACTTTGTACAAATCTCCTAATTTATATATCTTCCACTCTTCCATAAATGGGAATTTACATATTAATTACCCTCCTCTTGATTATCTTTGTTTTCTAACAGTGCTTTTACAGCCTTGTCGAAGTCGCTTTCCAGCATGCGCATTTCACGCTCACGATAGATTTCAAACTCTCGCTCAGCCTTTTCGATAGCTTCCTGATGCGATACGGTGCCTGTACCCTCCAGGATATTCTTACGCAAGCGCAGTATTTGGTCATCCAGAGCCGCAATCCAATCAGCCATCGTCATCGGATTCTGCTCTAAGGCCTGAAACTCCGCATAGTCCAAGAATTGTGAGGTTAGTAGATTCAGACGCTGGAGTTCCAATTCCGTCAGGTAATTCTTAGCTATCTTCACGTCGTCGCGAGTCACGTAATTTCCTTTGAAGTTGGTCATACCAACAAAAGGTTTTTCGTTATCCACCCGCTCATAAATCAGCTCTGCTGCCGTATGTTCATGTACAGCATAGTGCATCTTATTCTGCACCGTGGCAAAGAACATCTTGGTCATATTAGCTCGTGGGTCATAATCTGTTGCAGTTGCATAGATGTCGGTTACCTGCTGATAGAAGTTGCGTTCACTACTGCGGATATCACGAATGCGTTGCAACAATTCTTTAAAGTAACGATTTCCACCTTGTTTCAGGCGTTCGTCGTCCATCGTAAAGCCCTTCTGTATATACTCATGCAGTAATCTGGTGGCCCAGCGACGGAAACGTACTGCAATAGGCGATTGGACACGATATCCAAGGGCAATGATGACATCAAGATTGTAATGCTGTACCTCGTGAGTCTGAGTTTTACCTTCTATAGCACCATGTTGAGTGGTTGTTCGGAATTTCCGAACTACCACTTCCTTATCCAGTTCCTTATCAGCAAAGATGTTGGTGAGATGTTCACTGATGTTTGATTTGCTCGACTGATAAATCTCTACTAATTGGGCTTGCGTCAACCACACATCTTCATCGGCAAATAGGGTGTTTACACTCAGTTTGCCCTCATCGTCCTTATAGAGTATCAGCTTGTTTTCTTTCTGTGACATATTTAGTTTTTCAATTAAATCGTAAATCCGATACTCCCCAATTGTTTCTTGATCTCTTCCTCCAGACGATGGCTTTCGACAAAGAGTCCGCTCAGTTCTAAGGTCAGGCGATTCATCTTGTCTGCAAAAGGCTCACCATCGTCCTCTTGTTCAGCGATACCCACATAACGGCCTGGGGTAAGGATAAAGTCCTGAGCCTTAATATCTTCGAGAGTCTTTACGGCACAATAGCCAGCTTCGTCTTCAAGCGTGCCCTGACGATAACTGTCGAATGTCTCCGCGATGCGGAGAATATCTTCCTGCATCAGTTCACGAACGGCGCGTGTCACCATCGTACCCATGTTGCGGGCATCAATGAAGAGCGTCTTGCCTGGCTGCTCCTTATGACGAGAGAGGAACCAGAGCGACACAGGAATGCCCGTGCTATAGAACAGCTGCGAAGGCAGGGCAATGATGCCCTCTACCAGATCAGCTTCAACTATCTTCTGGCGGATATCACCCTCGCCTCCTGTCTGACTGCTGAGTGCACCATTGGCTAGCACCAAACCGATGCGACCTACAGGCGAGAGATGAAAGATCATGTGCTGCATCCAAGCAAAGTTGGCGTTGCCAGCAGGAGGCAAGCCGAATTTCCAACGAGCATCCTTCTCCAGTTTGTCTGCGCCCCAATCGCTGAGGTTAAAAGGCGGATTGGCCATGATGAAGTCAGCTTTCAGCGTGGGGTGCTGGTCGTTGAAGAAAGTGTCGGCATACGACTGTCCCAGATTGGCCTCCAGTCCTCGAATGGCTACGTTCATGTGGGCCATCTTCCAAGTAGAAGGATTGGCCTCCTGTCCGTAGACGCTGATGCTGTTGATATCTTTCTGGTGGTTATAAATAAACTTGGCGCTCTGCACAAACATACCGCCTGAACCGCAGCAGGGATCATAGACTCGTCCTTGATAAGGCTGCAAGATCTCGACAATGGTACGCACAATACAGCTGGGCGTATAGAATTCGCCAGCGTTCTTACCCTCCATCGAGGCGAACTTCTGCAGACAGTATTCATAGACACGGCCCAACAAGTCTTTCTCATCGCCGGATGCCAGCATGTGGATATTCGTAAAGAGATCGACCACTTCACCCAGACGACGCTTATCCAACTCCGGACGGGCATAGTTGCCTGGCAATACGCCTTTCAGTTTGGGGTTCTCACGCTCAATGGCCTGCAGGGCATCATCGATCACCTTACCTATCTCGGGTGTGTGTGCCATCTGTGAAATCACCTGCCAACGGGCATCCTGAGGCACAAAGAACACGCCATCGGCCTCGTACTCGTCTTTATCCTCCACATCAGCATATTCGTCTTCCGAAAGTTCCTGAAACTTGGCTTCAAACTTGTCACTGATATATTTCAGGAAGATCAATCCAAGTACCACACCTTCATATTCCGAAGCGTTCAGATTGCCGCGCAGCTTATCCGCCGCCCGCCATATTGCATCCTCAAATCCTATCGAGGTAGTATTCTCTTTCTTTTTAGCCATGTTTTCTGTTTTGGTTTTTATATTTTGCAAAGATAAGGTAAATTTTCCAGAAAACAAAGAATTTCGGGAATATTTTATAGAATAAAATAAAAAACGCACCATTCTTAAGACTCGCTGCGCTCATATAAGCGGCAAAGCCGAGCGCTCACGAACAATGCGGAAATAAAAGTTAGGGTAGTACATTTCCTAAAGTGGCGACAAAGCGACAAAGCGACAAATGGTCTGTTTTTAAGTAAAAAATATAAGGAATCGACAAATAAACTTATATAATTATATATTATATTATATATTATTTATAATATATAATATAATAAAATTTTGTCGTACTTCTTTTGGGTAATTTGAATTTAGGTTTTGTCGCTTTGTCGCTTTGTCGCCAAGCATGTACAAAAGAAGAAATAATACACTGATTATCAAATAGTTACAAATAATTTGGTGTATAATAATCTGGAGTCTAATAAAAAGCGGCTCCCGTTGAATGACGAGAGCCGCTCTGTAGTTTAGACAAATGTGCTTATTTAAAAATAAGCGCCACTTATTCTCACGGCTCTCCTAACTGAGCATAAATGAGCTGTACCTCAGCTGGCGTGAAGGTGCGACGACGCAGCTCACGGAGATGTGAGAGGGTCGGATTGATGGTGATCCACTGACGGAGTTTGTGCCAGGCTGCCTCCGGGCAAAGCTTGGGGAAGTACATTTGGGCGAGCTCCGTACGCCCGAGAGATTTGGCCATTGAACATTGACCATTGAACATTGAACATTTATTGACCATTGAACATTATAAATTAAATTGTTGTTATTATACTGCAAAGGTACAAAAAAAATTTGAGAAAAACGAATGAAAATAGTTTATAATGTATCATAACAGATATTGAAGAAAATATTTTTTGTAATTTTGTAGCGTCAAAGGGAAAATCCCTGAGACAAGGTAACAAACAATTAAACAACAAACTATTTAAAAATTTTACAAAATTATGATTGAACTTTACATTTCACAGAACAAGAACACTCAGAGTGAGGCGTACGGTAAGTACTACCCCCGAGTAAGTTACAAGCAGACCATGAACATCCATGACATGGCGGTTCATATGGCTGAGCACAACACCCCGTTCTCAGAAGGTACCATCGAGGGTATCCTGCGAGACTTCGTGAAGTGCGTGCGTGAGCAGACACTGAATGGTAACACCGTGAAGGTGGACAACCTGGCGATCTTCAAGGTCAGTGTGATTGGTAACGGTTGCAAGGAACTGTATGATGCAGACCTCGACAAGACCATCACCGCCAGTATTGGTAGCATCGGCAAGACCGACAAGACGGGTCCGGCTGTGAACAGCCTGAAGCTGTTGGCACAGGCGACGGGTGAGTATACTCGTGAGGAGCTGAACAAGGACGGTAAGCTGGGCTGGACCGATAAGGCCGCTGCTGAGATCGCGGCTGCAAAGGCGGCTGCGCAGGGAGGTGGCTCTTCGAATGGCGGATCTTCGCAGGGCTCAGAGACCGGTCAGGGCGGTGACAACAGCGGCTCGCAGGGCGGTCAGAATCAGGGCGGCTCTTCGACAGGCTCAGAGACCGCTCAGGGGTATGCGCTGAGCATTAGTACCAACGGTAGTGGTAGCGCAAGTGTAACCAAGGGCGGTAATGCCGTGACTTCTGGATCAAACCTCAACGAGGACGACGAGGTGGAGATCAGTATTACGCCTGCAGAGGGCGAGACACCTACTGCAACCATCAACGGTTCGGAGATTGAGCTGACTGAGAGCGAGGGCGTCTACTCAGGTAGCTTCGCTATGCCTGGACAGGCTTCGAGCTTGGTGATCAATACCGGTGGAAGTTCCGGTGGTAATGGTGGCGCAGACCTTGACAAAGACTAAACGCTCGCTGCGCTTCGCTAATGAATAGTGAATAGTGAATAATGAATAAAGACATTAACGCACAAAAGCTATGAAAAAGAGGATCATTGAGGTGGCGGTGAAGGTGATAGTAGCCGCGCTCACGGCATTCTTGACAGCGATTACGACCACAAGCTGTATGGGCCTAGGGCCCTTCGGGCAGTGAATAGTGCGCTCGAGCTCTGCTCGCTTGCTACCGCAGGGACGCAAGAATAACGAATAGTGAAAAATGGACCGACATCGAAAAGGTGTCGGTCCTTTTTTAAAATAACGACGGAAAATTTTTGTATATTCAAAATTATTCACTATCTTTGCAGCAGAAATAAGTAAAAACCATGATAGGAAAGATAATTATCTGCTGCCTGTTATTCTCATTGAATACAGCAGCACAAGAACAAGAAACTACTGACAGCCTAAGTACACAGGAAACCAAACCGACCCTGATGACACGGTTTCATCAGTTGCAACAATTCCTGGACGATAGAGCCAAGAAGAAGGTGGATCCGAAATATATCGAAGTGCCCGACAAGCCCTGGCGCGTGATCCTGCGTTATAAGGAGAATGCGGTTGACGTGGACTATGAGCACAGTTCTGACTACCCGGAGGCGAACGAACACTTAGAATGGAAACTCTACTTCGAGCCGCCCGTGGCCGCCTCCGTCGGCTTCTGGGTGGGCTATCGCGGTACGGGAATCTCATTTTCCAAGTCGCTCACCAAGAACGCAGGCCGCTATTGGTCGTTCAGCACCACTGGCGCCAAATACGGCTTCAACTTCCGACTGAGACGGTTCAAGACCGACGACGCCCAGTTTTCTGCAAAAGACTACATCAACGGGCAACTTGAGGGCGAACCCTATGACACGGCATTCAGCATGCCCAGCCCCGTATGGATACGCTCTGTGTATCTCAACGGCTACTACGTGTTCAACGGGCGCCGCTACTCGCAGGCTGCTGCCTACAACCAGTCGGTCATCCAGCGCCACTCCGCAGGCTCGCTCCTGTTAGGCGCCACATGGTATCAGTCTTCATTCGACTATTCCGACATTATGAATGGCTATTTCATGATCTTTGGCGACGGCACCAGCCGCATCAAGGTGCACCAGGCCAACATCGGTGTGGGCTATGGCTACAACTGGGTACCGTTTCGGGGCTTTGTGGTCAACGTGATGGCCATGCCTACCATCAGCGTCTATAACCGCGTGAAGGTCGACAAGTACGACTTCAACTACGTTCTGGCCCCTATGGAGGCTGTTGACGACTATGGCGTATACAACAAAGAGACGGACCGCTGGGCCAATGGCAAAGCGGACAAACCGCTGACCATGCTGAAAGCAGAGGACAACGACATCTATTATTGGGAAGATGACTCAGAGACGAGCTACAGTGCCCTGCATCTGAACCTGGACCTGCGCCTCGGCATCGCCTACAACTGGAGCAATTACTTCATCGGCCTTCAGGGACAGTACAACAATTTCATCTATAAGAAGGAGAAGACGAAGGTGAATATCTTCGACGCTTACGCCCGGCTTTCCCTGGGTGTGAGACTGTAGACGCCTGTTATTTCAGATAATCCGCGATAAACTGTTCACGGGGGTGCAGGAAATGCGCCTCCCAATAAGCACGCCAGCGACCGGAAGGCCAGGCATGGGTGCGGAATGGCACGCAGTTGACGGTCTTCTTGCCTGGCGCACCGTTGAGCGACGACCAGACGGCGGAAGGCGGACAGGTGGTGTCGATCAGGCCGATCTCGCAGTAGATCTCTGCCTTTGAATGACGGATGAGCAGGGCGCCATCGAAATACGGGAGCGTGGCATCGAGCATGGCGGGCGTGATGTCCTGATGGGTCTCGATGGGATGCGGCCAACCACCACGACGGCCCACACGCGTACCACCCAGATCCTGCATGGCAGGCACATTGAGCACAACAGCCGTGACACGCGGATCCAAGCCCGCTGCCGCGACGGCCTGTCCCCCACCCTGACTCTCACCAATGACGAGGATGCGCTGGCCATCCCATTCGGGTTGCTGCGTCATGAAGTCGATGGCCCGCAACAGACGCAGGTACATACCACGGAAATAATAGGTCTCGCGATCGGCTGCATTGTGATCGAAATAGTTGCGCAGCTGCCCGTCTTCCAGCATACGGTAATAGTCATCGGTCTGTCCGTTCAGCATACCGTGGGCATTGAGGTCGAGGCTAAGAGCACCATGGCCAAGCGCAGCATTGCCCACACACTCGCCCACCTGACAACGGCACCAGTTGCCACTCACGCCTGCAGCACGACACAGGATGACGATAGGCAGAGAGCCCTTTCTGGCATCGGCAGGCTTAGCCATATAGGCCCGCACGGGAGCCGGACCGAGACAGTTGATCTCGATGTCGTTGCAGACGTACTTCCCCTGATATTGTTGTGGCACATCAAGCGCGGTCTGCTTCACCTGCATGGGCAGCGCCCGCAACAGTGCCTTCTGGTTGTTCCAATAGTCCATCAGATCGGCAGGTTCCTTATAACCGGCCCTGAAGCCCTCAGGGGCCACCACAAAGCCGATACCCTCGGGTTCGCCCTTGCCACTCACCTCGAGGCTGACGGCACAGGTGCTGTCGATGGCGGCATCGAAGAGGGTAATCATCGCACGCTGCGGACAGATACGCTCCTCGCGCTGAAGCTGATTGTTACGACTTATGCGAACGGTGAGTGAATCGCCCGTGAGCGAATCCATACGGCATGTGACCACGGCCCTTTCACCCTTGCGGTACACCCCACTTTCCTTGTTGAGTGAGAGTTGGAAGGACTGAGCCATCAGACACACGGGCATGATGGTCAACGAGAAACAGAATGTGATATTTTTGAGGTAGTTCATACATCTTTTTTATATGAAACGGAAAATTTTGAGAATTATTATCATTTTAATTTGGGTAGGTCGATTTTTTTTAGTAACTTTGTAGCCCAAATTGTTCAAAACCAAGAAAAGATATGAAGAAACTATTCATTTGCACAACCATCGCACTGGCCTTTGCCACTGGCGCAACAGCCGCTGAAAACGTGAAGGCAACGGTTCATGCCGACAAGGCAGGAGCCAAGATCAACAAAGAGATTTACGGTCAGTTCTCCGAGCACTTAGGCAGCTGTATCTACGGCGGTCTCTGGGTAGGCGAGAACTCAAAGATTCCCAACATCAACGGCTACCGCAAGGACGTGTTTGAGGCTCTGAAGGTGCTGAAGGTGCCCGTGCTGCGCTGGCCGGGCGGCTGCTTTGCCGACGACTATCACTGGATGGACGGTATCGGACCCAAGGACAAGCGTCCCTCGCTGCGTAACAACAACTGGGGTGGTACGATCGAGGACAACTCATTCGGTACGCACGAGTTCCTGAACCTCTGTGAGATGCTCGGCTGCGAGCCGTATATCAGCGGTAACGTGGGCTCAGGCACAGTGAAGGAGATGGCCCAGTGGGTAGAATACATGACTAGCGACGGTGACACACCTATGGCCCGTCTGCGCAGACAGAACGGCCGCGACAAGGCCTGGCACGTAAAGTACTTCGGTATCGGCAACGAGGCCTGGGGCTGCGGTGGCAACATGACACCGGAATACTACTCAGACGAGTTCCGCAAGTTCAATACCTACCTGCGCGACTATACGGGCAACAAGCTCTATCGCATCGGTTCGGGTGCCTCGGACTATGACTACAATTGGACGGAGGTGCTGATGGACAAGATCGGCGACAGGATGCAGGGCGTGAGCCTACATTATTATACATGTTCGGGCTGGAGCGGTTCGAAGGGCTCGGCCACGAAGTTCGATACCGACCAGTATTATTGGGCACTGGGCAAGTGCTTAGAGATCGAAGAGGTAATCAAGAAGCACAAGGCCATTATGGACGCGAAGGATCCGAAGGGTAAGATCGGTCTGCTGGTGGATGAGTGGGGCACCTGGTGGGACGAGGAGCCTGGCACCATCGCCGGACACCTGTATCAGCAGAATGCCCTGCGCGACGCCTTCGTCGCCTCGCTGAGCCTGAACGTGTTCCATAAATATACGGACCGTGTGAAGATGGCCAACATCGCACAGATCGTGAACGTGCTGCAGTCGATGATCCTCACCGACCAGGAGGGCACGGGCCACATGGTGCTGACACCGACCTACCACGTGTTTGAGATGTACACCCCGTTCCAGGAGGCTACCTACCTGCCCGTCGACCTGACAAGCGAGGTGATGGCCGTGAGCAAGGAATACTTCAAGGAGAAGAAGGGCGCCAAGGATCAGGGCTACCGCCCCTGCCCCATGCTCTCGGCTTCAGCTGCGAAGACCACAGACGGTAGCCTGGTGCTGGCAGTGACCAACGTGAGCCTCGACAAGGACCAGACCATCGACTTTGCCATCGACGGCTATAGCGCCAAGAGTGTTTCAGGCAGAATCCTGACCTCGAAGAACGTGGCCGACTACAACGACTTCCAGCATCCCAACGTGGTGGCTCCCAAGGCCTATAACGAGGCCAAGCTCAACAAGGGCGTGCTCACCGTGAAGGTGCCTGCAAAATCGATTATCGTGCTCAATATCAAATAAAGCTATAATAAACAACAAACAACATTTATTATCATTATGAACGACAACAAAGTTATGAACATGGCAGCGGACAATATCCGTATTCTCGCTGCTTCGATGGTTGAAAAGGCAAAGTCGGGTCACCCCGGCGGTGCTATGGGTGGTGCTGACTTCATCAACACCCTGTACAGTGAGTTCTTAGTGTATGACCCCGAGAATCCTGCATGGGAGGGTCGCGACCGTTTCTTCCTCGATCCTGGTCACATGGCTCCGATGCTCTATAGCCAGCTCTGCCTGATTGGCAAGTACACACTCGAAGACCTGAAGAACCTGCGTCAGTGGGGTTCTGTCACACCTGGCCACCCCGAGCGCGAGATTGAGCGCGGCATCGAGAACACATCTGGTCCTCTTGGTCAGGGTCACACCTTCGCCGTAGGTGCCGCCATCGCAGCCAAGTTCCTGAAGGCTCGTCTGGGCAACGTGATGAACCAGACCATCTACGCCTACATCTCTGATGGTGGTGTGCAGGAGGAGATCTCGCAGGGTGCAGGTCGTATCGCCGGTAACCTCGGTCTCGACAACCTGATCATGTTCTATGACGCTAATGATATCCAGCTCTCTACGAAGACTGAGGTGGTGACCAGCGAGGACACAGCCAAGAAGTATGAGGCTTGGGGCTGGTACGTTCAGAAGATCGACGGTAACAACGTGGACCAGATCCGCGAGGCTCTCAAGAAGGCTCAGGCTGAGAAGGAGCGTCCTTCACTGATCATCGGTCACTGTGTGATGGGTAAAGGTGCCCGCAAGGCTGACAACAGTTCTTACGAGAGCAACTGCGCTACCCACGGTGCTCCCCTCGGTGGCGACGCCTATATCAACACGATGAAGAACTTGGGGGCTGATCCTGAGAATCCGTTCCAGATATTCCCCGAGGTGAAGGCGCTGTATGCAAAGCGTGCTGAGGAGCTGAAGAAGATCTGCGCTGAGCGCTATGCTGAGAAGGCTGAGTGGGCCAAGGGTCATCCCGTACAGGCCAAGCAGCTGGAGGAGTGGTTCAGTGGCAAGGCTCCGAAGATCGACTGGAGCAAGGTGGAGCAGAAGGCTGGCAGCGCTACACGTAGTGCTTCTGCAGCTGTGCTCGGTCAGCTGGCTGAGCAGGTGCCCAACATGATTTGTGCTTCTGCAGACCTTTCGAACTCTGATAATACCAACGGCTTCCTGAAGAAGACCAAGGACCTGGTTCGTGGCGACTTCAGCGGTGCTTTCTTCGAGGCTGGTGTGGCTGAGCTCACGATGGCTTGCTGCTGTATCGGTATGGCCCTGCACGGTGGTGTGATCCCCGCCTGCGGTACCTTCTTCGTATTCTCTGACTATATGAAGCCCGCCGTTCGTATGGCTGCCCTGATGGAGCTGCCCGTGAAGTTCATCTGGACGCACGATGCCTTCCGCGTTGGTGAGGATGGTCCTACCCACGAGCCCGTGGAGCAGGAAGCACAGATCCGTCTGATGGAGAAGCTGAAGAACCATCACGGCAAGAACTCTGTACTCGTGGTTCGTCCTGCTGACGCTGAGGAGACCACCGTCTGCTGGCGCATGGCTATGGAGAACATCGACACTCCGACCGCACTCATCTTCTCTCGTCAGAATATCGAGATGCTGCCCGAGGGCAACGACTACAGCCAGGCCACCAAGGGTGCTTACGTTGTAGCTGGAAGCGATGAGAACTACGACGTGATCCTGCTGGCTTCAGGTTCTGAGGTTTCTACACTGGAGGCTGGTGCCAAGCTGTTGGCTGCCGATGGCATCAAGACGCGCGTGGTGAGCGTGCCTTCTGAGGGTCTGTTCCGCAGCCAGTCGAAGGAGTACCAGCAGAGCGTGCTGCCTGCAGGCAAGAAGAAGTTCGGTCTGACCGCTGGTCTGCCCGTGAACCTCGAAGGTCTGGTAGGTGCCGACGGTACCGTATGGGGTCTCGAGAGCTTCGGCTTCTCTGCTCCTTACAAGGTGCTCGACGAGAAGCTTGGCTTCACTGGCCAGAATGTTTACGAACAGGTAAAGAAACTGCTTGCATAATATGGAAGTAAAGACTGTAGGTGTAGCCTGTGATCACGCAGGCTACCC
>Ga0310694_10002971_pt1 | contig 16826 bp, 14 predicted proteins | sample 174DNAGHGhighgp2_FD_203884 | JGI IMG/M metagenome (GOLD analysis project Ga0310694, IMG submission 203884) | Sheep rumen microbial communities from Palmerston North, Manawatu-Wanganui, New Zealand - 1742 DNA GHGhigh gp2 (v2) (version 2) | ecosystem: Host-associated > Mammals > Digestive system... | reverse complement strand
GCTCCCGAAGGCAATCTTGCGATTGTCGAGGGGGCGGGCGCAACGCGAGACGTGCCTATGCGCAAGGGATAGCGAGGTTGGCGCGTTATCCGCCACACGATGACAGGCAGCACACACACGCTGACAGGCAGCACACAAGCGAGCGCACGGCACCGCACACACCACACGGCAAGGCACCGCACACACCGCACGGCAAGGCGGCTCAACGGGACGCCTCGCCATACCATGGGCCGGCAGCGGTCTGGCGAATGTTCGGAATGATTTCCCGCCGATTTTCGGAACGAGCGCTTATTAACGCGAAACCCTTGCAATTGAAGGGCGGAAATGATATACTACTCCGCTGTTTTTTCAACCAACCAAGGGGAATGTTGTTCCATGGCAGACAAAAAGATGGAAGATCTGGCGGCAGAGCTTCAATTGAAGACCGAAGCGCAAGATTTTGCCGGCACGTTGCAGATCATAAAAAATAACAAGGATGTTCTTACCACAACTCTCCAATCCGCCGGCGTGCGGGAAATCCTGAAGAAGGCGACAAAGGACCGCCTTCTTCTTTCATTTGTGGACTCGGTCGGGTTCGGCGTGCGTTCGCTCACGGAGTCGCTCGGGCGCCTGGAGCGGCTGATCTCCTACACGCCCGGCACACGTGTGCTGAACCCAACCTGGGGATTGGGCACAATCAAGACGCTCGATTATTTCTACCGCAGGATCACGGTTGACTTCGAGACGCGCAAAGGGCATCAGCTTACGTTTGACGCGGCATGCGAAATGCTCGTGCTCGCGCCGGAAGACCATATTCTCGTGAAGGCGGCGGCAGATTCGAACGCAGTGGCGAAGATGATCAAGGAGCAGCCGGGAGATTTCATCAAGGCCATGCTCCAGAGCTTCGGGGACATGCCGATCACCCGCCTGGAGGAGGAGTGCGCAAAGCACGGATTCGTCAAGCGCGCGAACTGGAAGGAGTTCTGGAACCAGGCGCGCGAGGCGCTCAAGAAGGAAAAGCTTGTCGAGATACCTACGCGCCGCGCGGAGCCGCTTCACCTCAAGGCATCCGCCGAGACGTATGGCGACGGGTGGTTCACCGCGTTTGCGCAGATTAAGGATCCGAAGTCGATCCTCTCGTCCGTCAAGGAGCTGGAGGGAACAGGGAGACTGAAGACCCTGGGCGATTCCGCAAAGGCAAAGTTCTCCGACCGGCTGAAGTTCGCGCTGAAGGGTGCGCGCGGCGTGGACGATGCGCTCTATGCCCGACTGGCGTTCTGCGTGGACGGCCTGAAGCTCGAGGATCCGCCCACATCGAAGTGCCGCGCATATCTCTGGGAGAACAACCGCTATCTTGCCGCCGCCCGCAACATGCCGGCGCGCGACATCGGAACGCTGGTGGTGTTTCTCACCGCCGAAAACCGCGAGGAGACTAAGCACAGGCTTTTCGCGGCCCTCCCGGAAATGTGCTTCGCGTTCCTTGTGGAGACGCTGAGCTTCTTCTCGAACGACGCGGACTGCGAGGATGCGGTATCGGCGCTGCTCAAGACGCCCCACCCTCCGGCAACGCTCGTGACGTGCGTGCTTGGCCGCTACGACAATTTCAATCACTGGAAGAACCTTCCGCCGCTTGTCACAATCCTCCAGCACGCCATCGCAATCGGCGAAGGCAAGCAGGCGGGAGAGACGCTTCGGATGCAGAACATCATCAGGCGGCTTTTTGCGGACAGGGCTTGGCTTGAGGGGATATTCGGGCAGCTCTCCCCGGATGAGCGCGTACTGCTGTTCGAGCGGTTCCAGGCGTCGATCGCATGGGATCCGGCCACGCACCGCACGATTACCGTGCGCATGACGAAGCTGGACGAACGCCTCGCTTCACATGTAGTCAAGAAGGTCGAGAAGAAGGTTGAGGAGCGCGTCACCTCGCAGCGCAGCTACAACGAAAAGAAGGCCGCCTACGAGAAGCTTGTCACGGTGGACATGCCGGAGAACACGAAGCGCATCGAGTTTGCGCGCGGCTACGGCGACCTCAGCGAAAACGCGGAGTACCAGTACGCCAAGGACGAGCAGCGCGCCCTGCTGCAGAAGCAGTCGCTCATGCAGAAGGATCTCGATGAGGTCAAGCCGACGCTCTTTGAGAACGTCCAGGCCGATGAAGTGCGCCCGGGCACCATTGCGGTGGTGTCGGTGAACGGCGAGGAGAAGCCGTTCGTGATCCTTGGCGAGTGGGACAACGACCCGTCGCTCAATGTGATTTCCTCCAAGACGAAGCTTGCGGCGAACCTGCTCGGGCGCAAGGCTGGCGATGCGGTTGAACTCGCCGACGCCGACGGCAACGCCATCGCGGCGACGGTTGTGCGCATCGAGCCTCTTACGGAAGAGCTCAAGGTCTGGATCAGGGGATAAGGAAAGGGATTGACACAACATGGCAACAGCAAAGAAGTCAGCATCGGCGAAAGCGGCGAAGAAGGCAAAGGCGCCCGGCAAAAAGCCGGCGAAGCCTGCGACAAAGAAGGCGGCTGCACCCGCAAAGAAGAAATCCGCAAAGGTTGCGGCAGCCGCAAAAGCGAAGCCGCCCAAGAAGGCCAAGAAGCTTACTCCCAAGAAGAAGGTGAAGAAGACTCCGCCAAAGATGAAGAAGATGGTCATAAAGCCGGTCCAGATTCCCGTTCAGGAGGAGCTGTTCGTCAACGACTCAAAGGATTTCGCCTTTGCGTTTGCCGAATCGATCAAGCAGGAGCAGATCATCGCCGACGAGAAGAGGGCGCAGGAAATGGAGGAGGCGGCAAATGCCATCAAGCTTTCCAAGCGCCCGACATCGCGCGTGAAAGGCATGGACACTCAGCGGTTCTCGGACAACGATCTCGCGCAGTTCCGCAAGGCACTTATCGCGCTGCGCCATTCCATCGTCGGCAAGACCGCAACGCTGAAGACGAATGCACTGGAGCAGACCATCGACCGCGCAGGCGAGGATGAGGATGGCACCGACAGTTTCATGCGTCTCCAGAACCTTGGCCAGGTGGGCGAGCAGAACAAGACTCTCCAGAAGATCGATGAGGCGCTCCACCGCATAGAAGACGGCACGTATGGAATATGCAAGGTGTGCGGTCAGCTGATACGCAAGCCTCGCCTCCAGCATCTGCCTTTTGCGCAGACCTGCATGGAATGCCAGAATGAGATGGAGTCGAACACCGACCCCCGCGCATAAAGCGATCATACGATGCGCCGCTTCATCTTCTCATTCGCCATCGTGACGAATCTGCTCCTTCTGGATCAGGTTGCGAAGGCGGTGGCGATACAGAAGCTGAAAGGAATGCCGCCCGTGGAGATCCTGCCGGTCTTTAACCTAGCGTATGTCGAGAACAGGGGATGCGCATGGGGCCTGTTTCAGGGGCAGGTGTGGCCATTGGCTGTTTTTGCCGCGGCTGCGCTTGTTTTGCTTGTGTGGAAGCGCAAGAGCATATTTCCGCATGGGGCGTGGGGGTATGTTGCGGAGCATCTGCTGTATGCAGGCATTATCGGCAATCTGATAGATCGGGTCTATTACCGCTTCGTGGTGGACATGCTTGATTTCCACTGGGGGATTCATCATTTCCCGTGCTTCAACGTGGCTGATTCGTGCATAACTGTCGCCGCAGGCATTCTTATTGCCACATCGTTTTTTCAGAATAGACCAAGGAGCAGCGACACATGAGCGAGAACAGGGAGAATGGTTTCCGCCGCATGAGCGGCAAGGCTATAGGGTGCTTCACCAACGTGGCGCTTGTGATTCTTCTGAGCTGCATGCTCAAGGAGGATACGATGATCAGCGCCACCGCTTACATGATCGTGTTTGGCGGAATGGCGCTAGTCGGGGGCTGGATCGTGTGCAAGCTGTTCGATCTCGACGAGCTGCTGAACGGAACCGTCTTCAATCTTGCGGTGCTTGCATTGCTGGGCGGCTCCACTTTCATGGCGATCAAACATCCGCTCACGGTGGAGGACGAAAACGGCAAGGAAGCCCCCGCCACGCCACATAACGTAAGCGGAAAAATCGCGGATAAGGTCGTGGGGGCGGTAGCAGGGACCAATGGCGCACCTGGCGGCGCCTCCACCAGCGATGTGCCGCACTGGGAGCTTCCGCCGCCGCCCGGCATCAAGTATGTGGCGGCAAGCACGAACAAGGTGACCGTTGACGAGGCGCTGGCAGAGCTGAACGAGCTGATCGGCCTCAAGCCGGTAAAAGAGGAGGTGGAGCGGTTCGCGAAGTTTGTGCGGGTGGCGCAGCAGCGCAAGGAGGCCGGGCTGAAGGTGGCGCCCATTTCCTACCATATGGTGTTCACCGGCAATCCCGGCACCGGCAAGACGACAGTGGCACGCATTATGGCGAAGATATACAAGGCGCTGGGCGTGGTGAAGAATGGGCATCTTGTGGAATGCGATCGCGGCGGACTTGTGGCGGGATACACGGGACAGACCGCAATCAAGACGGCCAAGGTGATTGATTTTGCGCTTGACGGCGTTTTGTTCATCGATGAGGCATATTCGCTCGTGAACGGTCCGCAAGACAGCTTCGGCGACGAGGCGATATCCACGCTCCTGAAACGGATGGAGGATGACCGAGACCGCCTCGTGGTTATTGTGGCGGGGTATTCGCACGAGATGAAAAAGTTCATTGACGCCAACTCCGGCCTTGCTTCGCGTTTCAACCACTACGTTGAATTCCCCGACTATACCGCCAAGGAACTGGCCGAAATGTTCCGCTCCAACGCGAAGAAGAGCCAGTACGTCCTCTCGGCGGATGTCGAGAAGTATTTGAATGGCTTCATGTCAATCAAGACCGAAAAGCGAGACCGCAAGTTCGGCAACGGCCGGTGGGTACGCAACCTTTTCGAGCATGCCATCGAACGGCAGGCGGTGCGCGTGGCGGACATCAGCAATCCCACGAAAGAACAGCTAATGACCATCACGATGAAGGACGTAGGCATAAAGCTCAAGGATCCCAATGCGTCGGTCGAGGATTAGGCGCGCGCTTTCATCTTCCAATGACGGCGAATGACATAATAGGAGATGCGCGCGTCGCGCGCGTGCGCGAACTGAAGACCGCATTGGCGGCGGCAAAAGCGCAGCTGGCGCAAGTTGAGGCCGAGCGTGACGCATTGCTGGCGCACACCCATCTGGCAGCCATTGTGCTTCGGGACTTTGAACAGCTCGCTCCCGATGGGCAGTTCCGCATCATTGATGGCTGGAACGCCATCCTGCGCGGCCGGAACGTATCAAAGCTTACCTCCGAAGACATTTCCAGGCTCAAGGCCGAATATCTTGCCGGCCTCGGCATTGCGCAACTCGTCAAATCCTCCAACGGTCGCCATTCGCCAGCGCCAGCCTCGTCCGTCGCAGATGAGCGTGACCTTCCTGCCGCCGGCAGCCACTTGCCCGTTGCCAACTGGCTCGTATTCGATGGATCGGAAGAGAACTCCTACCGGTCTGGATCATATCGCGTGACCTATACCGGAGGAACGGGCCCTCATCGTGCCGACCGGCTGATTCTCGACTATGTGCATGCCGCCAAGCTACTCGGCTTCGACACGTCTCGGATCGCCGTTGAGACGGCGGATAAGCCCCTTGCCAGGAAAGTTGCCGCTCTTGGGGCTGTCTTGGCTGTTGGGTGTCAGCACGGGGCATCGCAACCTGAACACCCCAAAACCTCAGAACGGATTACGCCAAATCGCCTTGCTGGCCGAACCATCCAGGACGGCTGATGCCCTTTTCGATGTCGCGGAAGAAGAGGTTGTTGGTCAAAGATGAGGCAACGCGCCCGATGTAGTAGGCTCTGACCTTGTCGTTTTGAATCGTCACCTGTTCGCCAAGCTCCTTCCCATTGAACTTTGGCTGATGGGACATGACCGTGCGCTGGATCTCCTTCGTCTCCCACTGCTCCTTGGTGTACACGCGTCCAGCCTCGTTGAGCTTCATCGCGTACAGGATTGCATCGTCGAGGCGCTTCACCGCCGCATTGTACTGCGGTGTGCCGTCCCCGAGACGCGCCTTGAGGTTGTTCAGGTGCGCCCTGCGCGCCGCGCCACCTCTCAACGCAACCAAGCTGTCGTATAGGTCCTTGTCGATATCCTTCGGGACTGCGAGCGCCTTCGCGCCAAGGGCGCAGCGGGTGATGTGCGCGAGCATTGGGCTCTTTATCTTCGAGAGATCCACGATTATCCCTCTGCCATCGTCCTCGATTCCGGGATCGTTCCGCAACGCGTTGTACACGGCCTGTTCGCTGCCCTTGAACGAATTCGCGTATCGCGACAGCTCTTTGTTGAATCGCTTGAGCGCTTCATTATCTGTGATGCGGAACTTCCTCAGCCCGATGCGGAAGATGCCGAAGCTCGCGTCGTTGTCGATGCCCTTTACCGTGACCGTGAGGTCTGCGTCAACCTGCACCATGTAGTTGTTCCCGTGGCGGTCGCCCTGCCCGGTGATCGCGTCAAACCATTGCAGACGGTTGCACTGGCGCATAATGCGCCCCACGACCTTCTCGTAGTCGGCGTCCGAAAGATTCTTGATGGCTTCCTTGTCAAGTATCGCCGTGCCGGATTTATCTTCTGCGCCATCCCTGAAGTTGGATGCGGTGACGCCAGGGGCCTTCTCCATGAACATGCCGAACGTGCCCTTGTGCGTGCCGGCCGTGGTCTTGACCATCACGTCCTCTAGCCCCAGCGCATCTGCCGTCTTCTGCACTGCGCCGTTGATGCGCGTGATCTGCTGTTCGTCGGCAATGCCGACATGAAGCGGCGAGCCATCCGCCACGAGACGGCCCGCCATCTCGGGCTTGAACACGTATTCGCTGCCGTCCTTGAACTTCACGAGCGTAACGGTGTTGAATTTCCCGGAGCCCAGCTCTTTGGAATCTTCAACGTTTACATCGTCCAGCGCGGCGTTGATGTCGCTATCGTCGTATCCGTGAACGCGCGACTCCACGAGCGAGGTGAAGTTGCGGTCGCCCTTGAACACGCCAAGAAGCGCGCCGGACGAACGGTAGGACTCATCCTTGAGATTATGCGCCTTCCAGGCCATCGCAATCACATGCTCGACCGCCGCGTTGATGCTATAGAGCCGATCATTGATGAAGGCGCTCAGGTCTTTCGCGTAGTTCTTGTCGGCGGCGCATTTCGCGATGAAAGCATTGTACGCCTTCTTGAACGCCTCAGACGCGTTCGCTGGCGGAGGGCTCTTGGCGATGTCATTTTTGGAGAGCTCCTTCACGGCGCGGGATATGAGATTGCCGCAAATGATGTCGCCCATGATCCTGAGCCGCCCGATGGCTGCCTCTTCTGGCGAATTGACGACCGCCCGCATCGCATTGCGAAGATTGCCGAGCCCGGCGGCGAGGCTTGAGAGCGCGCCAAACTTGACGGGAAACAGGTCCCCCAACTCCCTGGAAAGCTCTGGCGCGAAGAGCGGATCCTTGAGCCACGGCATGTCGTTGTCTATGAACTTCCGCGTCGCTTCGAGGCCGACGTTCTCGCGCAGGTTGCCGAGCTTCTGCGCAGCCTCTTCCACAATCTTCGCCGCCGCGTCGAGGAACGTGCGGTCCACAAACACGTCCACCATCGCCCCGTTCCCGTTCGATACCTTGACGATGCCCGTCTTCGCCGCATTTGCAATCGCGTTCTTCGCAGCGGTTATCTCACGGACGAACGTCTTGAGTTCGCCGGACGAAACTTTGGCAGTCGTATTCGCGGCATATGCGTCGATCCGGGCGATCAGCGGCGCCAGGTTGTCCTTCACGGACTTGAGAGCCCTGTCGTTGTCGTGCATGGCAAGTGCCTTTTCGCCCGCAAGTTCGCCAATCGTGCGGTTGAGCCGCGCCTCCGTCTCGAAGTCCACGTTCCCGCTGTCAAGCCCGATCTCAGCGATTTCTGTTATCTGCATGACGATCGTCTCAACCTCGCCCATGCGTCGGTCGGCCTGCAGCATCGCCTCCTCAAGCGCGGCCTGTACGGCAGCCGGTGCATTCTTCGGGAGCCTGTTGATGGCCTTGTTGAGCATGTCTGAAAGTTTCTCCTGGGCGTCCATCGCCTCCTTGATCGCCTCACCGGCCGGATTTCCCTCGTCCCAATCGATGATGCCGCCATCCTTCTTGACCATCGCCTTGGCTAACGCGGCGCCCGTAAAGCTGTCGAGCCTGCGCATCGTCTTGTTCGCAGTGGCAGCGGCTTCCTTGAGCGCTGCTGCGGTTTCCGCATCGAACTTGGCCTTGCCCGCAATCTTCGCCATGTCCTCGCCGCTCGTGCCGACACGAGCCTTGGAAGCAGCCTTCGCCAGCAAAACGTCCAGCTCCTTCACAAGCGAGGTGGCCTTGAACGACTTCTCGGCGGCGGCATGGAACTCCGCCTCTGGCTTGGCCTTTGGAGCGTCGGCCTGGGCAATCTGGACGTTGTTGTCAACATGCATTTCGTTAATGACGTTGACGTTCGTCTGCTGCACACCTCAGATTGGCATGAATCCGCTGTGTCCGCTCATTTTGTGATCCTTCTCTTTATCTGACTCAAATACTGTTCATCCTGTTTACACGCTCACCCCCAAAAGGTTACAGCAAAGGGAATGTTCATGGCGCAAGTCATCATCTCTCTCCCATTATCCGCATCTTTCCATTTTCCTTTCTTTTCATCTCTGCGTCAATAAGCAGCGTGAACGATAGAAGGATTCAGGTTAAACCTTGATTGTCACGATCTTGCGGATGATTAGCCATCCCACGGTGACCAGCGTTGAGGCAACAAGCAGACAGATTATGCCGTGCAGGGAAGTGAGGAACGGAATCATGATTCCGGGTTTCATTACGGTCATTATTACGCAGAGCAGGAACGGCATTAGGGATACGATCAGCCCCTGCAACCGCCCCTGTACGGTAAGCGTGCGCACCTTGCGCTCAATGCGCATGCGACCGCGTATCGTTTCGGATATGCGGTCGAATATCTCCGTGAGGTTGCCGCCTGTTTTGCGGGCGATGTCAATCGCGGATACCACAAGCGTGAGATCGTCCGAGGCGATACGCTGTTCCATTGAGGCGAGGGCGTCGTCAAAGCTCATGCCCACGCGCAGCTGCTGCAGGAGAAGCGCGAATTCGTCTGAGATCGGATGGAGGTCGGCTTCCGCCACCGACTCGAACGCCTGACTAATCGAGAAGCCGGCGCGGAGTGCGTTCGACATGGTTCCGAGCGCGTCGGTAAGCTGCTCGTCGAACTTCCTCACGTAGCGGGCGTTGAGCCATTTGGCGTATGCGGTCTTGCCGCGCCGCCCTGCCTCAATCTCCATCTTCATGAGGATGAAGGCGGTGATGCACCCCGCGAAGAGGGCGCAAGTGGCGATTATGGCGATCTGGAGAATCACGGCTGGAAGATTTTGGGGTCGAGTGTTATTCCGCGCGAACGGAGCGTATCGAAGAATGTTGGCATGGCGCCAGTTGGCTTGAATGTGCCGAGGATTCTGCCTTTGTCGTCAATGCCTGTCTGGCGGAATGCGAACAGATCCTGCATGACGATCTGCTGCCCTTCCATGCCTGTCACTTCGGTGATGGCCGTGACCTTGCGCGAACCGTCGGCGAGGCGCGATTCGTGGATGATGATGTCGATTGCGCTGGCGATCTGCTCCCTGATGGCGCGCGAGGGAAGCTCCATGCCACTCATGAGCACCATCGTCTCAAGGCGCGAAACCACGTCGCGCGGCGAGTTTGCGTGGACGGTGGTGAGCGATCCGTCATGCCCTGTGTTCATGGCCTGAAGCATGTCAAGCGCTTCGCCGCCACGGCATTCGCCCACGATGATTCGGTCTGGCCTCATGCGCAGACAGTTCCGCACAAGATCTCTGATCGTCACCGCGCCCTTGCCCTCCACATTGGCCGGGCGGGCTTCGAGGCGCACGACATGCGGCTGCATGAGCTTCAGCTCGGCGGCATCCTCAACCGTCACGATGCGCTCGGTCTCCGGGATGAAGGACGAGAGGAGGTTGAGCAGCGTGGTCTTGCCCGAACCCGTGCCGCCCGCAACCACGATGTTCTTGCGGAGCTTCACGCACACTTCCATGAATGCCGCCGCGTCCGCGTTCCAGGTGCCGAACCGGATGAAGTCGTCAACGGTGAGCTTTTTCTTTGCGAACTTTCGGATCGTGATGGAAGGGCCGATGAGGGAGAGCGGCGGGATGATCGCATTTACGCGCGAACCGTCTTTGAGGCGCGCGTCAACGTACGGCTGGGATTCGTCGATGCGCCGCCCGAGCGGAGCCACGATGCGCTCGATGATTGCAAGCACGCTCGCGTCGTCCGAGAACTGCAGGTCCGTAAGCTGGAGCTGGCCGTTGCGCTCCACATACACCTGATGCGGCCCATTGACCATGATTTCGGTGACGGTATCGTCTGCGAGCAGATCTTCCAGCGGACCGAGCCTGAGAGCTTCGTCGAACACCTCCTTCTTGATGCGTTCCGCATCCATGTTATGAGGCAGCTTGCCGCTCTTCTGCACTTCGGCCACGATCTCGGCAATCTTCATCCGCGCCTGCCGTTCGAGACCTTCGCGGTCTATGCCGGAGGCGGTCAGCCGTTTGAGATCCATGCGCACTATCAGCTCTGCCTGAATCTGCTCGCGAATCTTTCTGCGCAGCGTCGCCTGCGGATCCATCCGTCTGGCTGGAGCGGGAGCGTCGTGGCCGAACGTCGTCGTCGCGGCGGCGGAATGCCTGGATGTGTCAGCCGGCGATGGATCTGCCGCTATGCGCGGCGCCGTCTCGGTGATGCGCAGGATGGTGGAGCCTATCTGCACAAGCGACGAGGCGGTGAGGGGTGTGATGCGGTTGATCTGAAGCGCGTCAACATACGTGCCGTTGGCGCTCTTGAGATCTTCGATTGTCGCCTTCCTGTCGCGGATGGTGATTATCGCGTGGCGTTCCGACACGTCAGGATACGGCAGCTTGATCTTTGCCGCCGCGCCACGCCCTACGATGTAGTTGCCATCGTTCAGCGTGATGGACTCTGGCTGGGACTGGCCTGATTTGAGGATGGTGAGCGTCATGGTGGATTACGGCTATCTGCCCAATTTCTGCTGGCGCTTGATGTTCAGCTCTTCAATCTCGGACTGGATCTTGTCGAAGTCCACCTTGGGCAGCTCCTTCTCGTAGGATACGTCATTGCGGTTGCGGAGCGAGAGAGTGAGCCTACCGCGCATCTGCTCGGCGAACGCAAGCATCTCAGCCTCGCGCGGAGTCACTTCGAGGGTAACTGTTGAATATGAGCCCTGCGGCGAATTGTCGCTGCCGCGCCCCGCCATCTTCGCGGTGATCTTGCCTGTCGCAAGCACCAGCACGTTCTGGAGGATGGTGCAGGTGACGAGTTTCGCCTGCTCCTTGCGTCCGGATTCATCAGGGAAGGTGAAGCAGCCAATCACGTCCACATGGTCGTTTGGATTGACCATGCCTGAAACCGCAGCCGCGCCGGACGCATTTATCGAGACAGCTCGCATTCCTTTCTTCACATCCGCCGCCAGCCCCACATCGCGCGGATTGCCGCCCTCGATATCCGCCCAGAACACGATGTCGCCCGTGCGGTGCCCCAGCATGATCTTGCGGCCGAGCACGTCGCCAAGGTTCTCAAGGGTGAGGGCCTGGCCGCGCAATCCGGCGGCAGGGACGTTCTTTGTGCCGAGCTGGCTCTTCGATATCAACGTTCCGCCAGGAACGTTCTCCGCATAGCAAAGAACCTCCATTACGCCGTACCGTTCGGCGAACTTTGCCTTCATATCGGCGATCTCCGAATCCTTGGAGACGAGGTAGAACCGCGTAAGCACGGCGGCGACAAGGCCGGCAACCACAGCGGCGATCAAAACGATTTTCTGTTTCATGCCGCAATTATATCATATCTGCGACATAAGTGGAATTGCTATTTTAAGCGCGGAAATGTATAATTGGCGGGCATGGAAATAAAGGAATATGAACTGGCCGGCATCGAGACAATCGCGCGCGGCGTTTGCGTGATGGACGGCAAGGTGCTTCTGTGCCGCGCAAAAGGCGGCAAATCGTCGTACCTTCCGGGCGGACACATTGAGTTTGGCGAGACGGGGCGGCAGGCGCTCGTGCGCGAGGTGAGGGAGGAGCTGGGCGTAGCATCGGAAGCGGGTGCGTTCCTCGGCGCCGCCGAGAACTCCTTCATGCAGCATGGAAAGCCTCATGCGGAAATCAATCTGATCTATGAACTGAAGATTGATTCGGCGGACGTGAAGTCTCAGGAGGACTGGATCGAGTTCGAGTGGTGCGACCTCGACAGGCTTGATGCGGCAAATCTCCTGCCAGCGTCTTTTCGCGCCATCTCATCCTGGCCAGACGTCCACTTTGAGTGCTGAACCTTTTCCTCCGCTTAATGTCAAGGTGCTTGAAGGAAAGTTGCAGCATTTGTGGTATAATTCGCAAGCGTGAAATGCAATATCTCAGATGCGGTCAGGCGTTCGCTTGAGGCGAACCGCGCGGCGTACGAGGCGATCCGCAGTGGATTGCGCGTAGGCATGACCGAAAATGACGCCCATGCGCTTGTCGCGGCGGCGGTTGACCGCGTGTGTGGCGAAGAGCCGCACAAGTTCATCGGCGACTTCGTCGGTGGCACGCGAACTGGAGCAATCGAAGGCCCTCCCACCGATTATGCGTTCAAGGAGGGGGATCTGTTCATTCTCGATCTCTCCGTCCTGCGCGGCGAGGTGTGGAGCGACACGTGCCGCACGTTCTTCTTGGGAGCGCCCACTCAGCGTCAACGGGATGCATATGCCGCCGTGCTGGCCTGCCAGGACGAAGGAACGCGCCATGTCCACGCGGGCGTTGTGGCGTCTTCCGTGCGTCCACCGATGATGGAGGTTCTGTCAGCGCTCGGTTTTGCGGGTTTGATGCCGCACCACGGCGGGCATCTTGTCGGACCGGAGCCTTACATGAAGCCTGCGTTCGAAGATGGCTGCGACGGCATCGTCAAGGCGGGCGACATCTGCACGTTGGAGCCGGGAGTATATGTGCCGGGCGAATGGGGCATGCGCGTGGAGAACGATTATCTTGTGACGGCGGATGGCGTTGAGAATCTCTTCGACTATCCGCGAACGATTGACTATTTCATCATTGGAGGAGGCGGCAAATGAAAGCCTATGTCTGGGAAGGTGTCGGAAAGCTGAGATTGGAGACGGATTATCCCGATCCGATATGCCATCCGGGGTGGGTTGTGATAAAGGTGTTGAGCGCGGGAGTGTGCTCTACGGACGTACACATCATCGACGGGCGCATCGACTGCGGCAAACCGCCAGCCGTGCTGGGGCACGAAATCTGCGGCGAGATTGCGGAACTGGGCGAGGGCGTAACCACTTCGGCGATCGGCGACCGCGTGGTGGTGGAGACGTCGATCGGCTGCGGACATTGCCGTGCCTGCCACACGGGCAACAAGCACCTGTGCCGCGATTTCACGGAAGTGGGATTTCCGCCGGTGAATGGCGGCTATGCGCAGTATGTTTCGGTTCCGGCCGGATGCGTCCGGCGCATCCCCGACGCGATGAGCAACGATCAGGGCGGCATTCTGGAAGCGTCGCTTTGCCCGTTCGGCGCAATCTACCGCAATGGAATGCAGCTCGGCGAGACGGTGCTGGTGCAGGGCGTCGGCGTGGCGGGGCTGTCGTTCATCCAGGCGGTGAAGTGCCATTCGGCGCGGAAGGTCATCGCGGCTGCGCGCAATCCGCACCGGTTGGCGGACGCTAAGCGGTTCGGCGCGGACGTAATCATCAACACGAAGGAAGAGGACCTGCGCAAGCGCGTGATGGAGGAGACGGATGGCGAGGGCGCGCAGCTTTCCATCGATGCGGCTGGCGCGGCGGCGACAATCGAGGCGGCGGTGGAGCTTACCGCCAAGGGCGGTCGCTGCCTGCTTTACGGAATCCCGTCAGATGATGCGAAGATTGCGTTTCCGGTGAAGACGATGATCTTCAGGCAGATCTCTGTTTCCGGCGGCACGAACAATGAGCTGGCATGGGATCCGCTCATTGACCTCGTCGCGAAAGGGAAGTTCAACAATGCGGACATGGTTACGCACCGTTTCGCGTTCGATGGTCTGCCCGATGCGATCCAGCTTGTAAGGGAGCGTAAGGAAGGACTGATCAAGGCGGTCGTCCATCCGTGGGAATAATCTAAACCGTACAGAAGTACAGAATAGGAGCGACATGAAGATAGTAAAAGTAGAGGCTATTCCCGTCCGGCAGAAGGGCGAGATCAAGGAAATCAACGACAGTGCGCAGGACGGCATCATCGTCCGCGTCACGACCGACGAGGGAATCGTCGGATATGGCGAGGTGGACTCCGCGCCGTGGGTCATAAAGTCAATAATCGAGTCGCCGGTCTCGCACCGCACGTGCCAGGGGCTCGCGAATGTCGTGGTCGGGCGCGATCCGTTCGACTACAAGAAGATTTGGGACGACATGTACCTGCACTGCAACTTCTACGGCAACCACGGCGCGGCGATTCAGGCAATGAGCGGCATCGACATCGCCATCTGGGACATTCTCGGCAAGGCGCTCAACAAGCCGATCTGGCAGCTTCTCGGCGGGAAGTACCGCGACAAGGTGCGCTGCTACGCGTCCGTCCTCATGCCCTACACCGAGGCGGAGGCGAAGGAGGAGGCGCTCAAGTGGAAAGATAAGGGCTACACTGCCATCAAGCTCGGATGGGGCGGCTTCGAGCAGGACATCAATACGGAGGTCAAGCTCGTCAAGGCCGCGCGCGAGGCGGTCGGCGACGACATCGACCTCATCTTCGACATCGGCTACATTCCGTCCGACAAGGTGACGATAGACGTCGCTTCGCGCATCCAACTCGTGAAGGCCATCGAGAAGTACAACCCCTACGCAGTGGAGGAAGCGCTCTGGCCGCACGACTATCTCGGCTACAAGCGGCTGCAGGAATCCACTTCCGTCCGCATCGTCTGCGGCGAGAACGAGACGACGCGATTCGGGTTCAAGCAGCTCATCGACTACTGCAAGGTAGGGTTCATCCAGCCGGACATCACGCGCTGCGGCGGCATTACGGAGGCGTCGCGCATCGCGTCCTACGCAGAGGTGAACGCCATCAACGTTGTCCCGCACTGCTGGAGCTCGGGCATCGTAGAGGCGGCATCGCTCCAGATCATCGCTTCGATCCCGAACGCCGAGCTGCTCGAATACTGCGAGCAGGATACGCCAATCCGCCACGACCTCGTTCCGGATGACATTCCAGCGGTCAACGGCTACGCGGATGTTCCAACCAAGCCAGGTCTCGGCATTGAGGTTTCGGACGAGGCGATAGAGTTCTACCGCTGCGACAACTACTGACGGAGTATCTGCCATGAAGGGGAACAGGCTGACGATTGCCGTGATGTTCGGCATGGTGTTCATGGTGGGTTTCGTCACCATGTTCACGGGACCGCTTGCGGCGGTCGTCAAGGCGCAGTTCGGCGCATCGAACGCGCTTTCGCAGTTCGGCTCCTCGGCGAACTTCCTCGCCTACCTCTTCATGGGTCTTCCGTGCGGAATGGTGCTGAAGCGCAAGGGCTACAGGTTCACGTCGCTTGCGGCTGTGTCAGTCGGCATTGCGGGCGTAGGCCTGCAGATCCTTGCCGGCTTTGTCGCTTCCTTCGCCGTGTACGTGATAGGCGCGTTCGTCGCGGGCCTTTCGATGTGCATGCTCAACACGGTTGCGAATCCGATGATGAACACGCTCGGCGGCGGAGGGAAAGGCGGCAACAGGCTTGTGCAGTACGGCTGCACGTTCAACTCGGTCGGCGGAATGTCATCGCCACTCATCCTCGGCTTCCTGATCGGCAACGAGGTCTCAAAGGCGAACGTCCTTGATGCCTTGCCGGTTCAGGTTGCCGCGCTTCTCTTCTTCGCGTTCGGATTCGCCGTCATACTGAAGGCGGACATACCCGAGCCGCATCTCGAACCAGACGCGCCTTCGCCGTGGCAGGACGTGATCGCCGCGTTCAGGTTCCGCCATTTCGCGCTTGGCGCAATCGCCATGCTCCTCTTCGAGCCGGTCGAGTGCGGCATATGCAACATGGTTAACCTCTACCTGACGGCGGAAGGGACGCCGGCCTACGCGGGCGCGGTCGTGGGCGGCGCGATGGTTTCCGCCTATTGTGCGCTCATGATGGTTGGGCGTTTCGGCGCAGGGGTGCTCGGAAACCGCATTTCGCCGCAGACGATGGTGGGAACGGCTGCAGCTGTCGCGATTGCGCTTCTCTCGGCGGCGGCGCTCGTGCCGTTTGTGAAGGTGTCCGTGCCGTTTGTCTCGGTGGCGCTGCCGCTTTCGTCTATTCTCATGGTTGCGTGCGGACTCTGCATCTCAGTGATGTTCGGTGGTATCTTCAACCTTGCGACGGACGGTCTTGGGCGGCTTGTGCCCGTCGCTTCTGGCATTACGATGTCGCTCGTTGCAGGCGGTGCGCTCCTTGCCGTCATCGGCGTGGTCACGGATCGCTTCGGCATCCTCTCGAGCTGCTGGGTATTTGCCGCCTTCCTCGCCTACATCCTCTTCTTCGCCCTTTGCGCCGCCCCGGCAGGGCGAGCGTCCCAGCGAGCCGCCGCACGGTAGGGCGGTTTCTTGAAACCGCTGCCTACGGTGGGGCGAGGCGTCCCGCCGAGCCGCCCACGGTAGGTCTCGCGTCCCCGTTGCCACCCATGAGCAAAGCGCATTGATGGCTCTTGCGCCAATCTCGGGAGGGTCGCATTTTATTGCGACCGATCTGCGACCGGTTTCGGACGCAAAGGATTGCGTCCCTCCCGTTGCGTGACCATGTGCCTTTGGCACACGGAGCGCGTCAGCGCGAC
>Ga0310694_10002970_pt1 | contig 16826 bp, 7 predicted proteins | sample 174DNAGHGhighgp2_FD_203884 | JGI IMG/M metagenome (GOLD analysis project Ga0310694, IMG submission 203884) | Sheep rumen microbial communities from Palmerston North, Manawatu-Wanganui, New Zealand - 1742 DNA GHGhigh gp2 (v2) (version 2) | ecosystem: Host-associated > Mammals > Digestive system >... | reverse complement strand
GTAACATATCGATAAGCGAAGTGACGTCGGCGATACTTACCTCATCGTCGCCATCCACATCGGCTGCTGCCAGGTTGATAGCACTGGCATCCCCGCCCAGCAGATAGTCGATAAGGTCGGTTACATCGCTGATGTTTACCTCGCCGTCGTTGTTCACATCACCGAGGATGTAGTCACTGCCGCCAGCCTCGTTGGTGAAGTACATGTCCTGCACTTCGGCCAGGGCGATGGTTGCTGTGCCCTCGACATTGGTGACGGTCACGTTGGTATTATCGTAGGTGAGCTTGAGGCCTTCTACCGAGTAGGTCACGGTCGTTCCGTTGGTCTTGGTGAACTTCAGGTAGTTATAGGTCTCGGCACTGGCGACCATGGCCACCAGGGCGATCAGCATCGTTATAATTGTCTTTTTCATAATGTTCAATCTTTTTAATGATGATATCATTGTTTATAACTACTTGATGGTTACCAGTTACTACTTGAGTACACTGAGAGAGACACTTGCGAGCCACCCGTGGCGCTGGTAGCGCCCTTGCCGTTCCAGATGCTGGTGCCGCCGAAGGTTACACCCGAGTAGAGCTTGGGTGTCGATGGTGCCGTGACAACCATGGTCCTGCTGCCGGACGAGCTACCGCTGCCAGGCCAGCCGCCTCCACCTCCACTGCTGGAGAAGGTGGGCGTCAATGCTGCAAACGCAACATTGCTGCCGCTATACAGGGCATAGCGAGCATTGGAGCTCACGGTACCCTTGTAGCAGGTCTGGCTGATGCTGGCACCACTCTCAATAGCACCCATGTTGCCACCAATGGCCATCAGGTTAGCGCCGCTCTGGATATATACCTTGTAACCATCCTCTTTGTTAGCATCGAGACCCTCCTCGCTGCCGCAGCAGAAGATGTGACCACCGCTCAGGTACATGTTGCCGTTGGAGTCGATGGCGTCATTGTTAGTGGCTACGGCATAGACGTAACCGCCTTGTAGGTACATGTGGGATTTACTGTTGAGAGCGTCATCATAGCTGGTCACCTCGATGTAACCACCCTTGATGTACATGATGCTCTTGGACTCAATGCCCTCGGCACCCTCGCCACCTGTTGCGCTCACGGTGATGGTGCCGCCATTGATCGTGAGGTTACCCTCGGCACGGATGCCCTTGGGTGACGAGCTGGTATCGGCTTCGTCTTCCTCCTGATTTCCCCAGCCTGGCCAGCCGCCAGGACCTCCTCCAGGTTCGCCACCGCTACTGCTGGTGCCATAGCGGCTACCGGTGGTGCTCACCTTGATGTTGCCGTCGTTGATGGTGAGCGTGCCGTTGAAGTTCATGCCCTTGCCGCCTTGACCAGTGGCCTTCAGGTCGAACGTACCGCCATCGATCACGCAGTTGCCCTTGCCCTTGAAGCAGGATGAGCCCGAAACGGTCTGATCACTGTAGGTCTCACCGCCGCCACTCACGGTGCCGCTGATGGTGCCACCCGTAATGTGCAGATCGCCGGTAGGCTTGATGGCCTTGCTGGCAGGACCGGTAACGGTAAAGTTGATGGTACCGCCAGTGATGTCCATGTTGCCGTCGCTCTTGATGCCGTGGTCATAGGTGTTTAACGTCAAGGTACCGTCGCTGATGAGGACGGTGCCCTCGCTGTGGATGCCTTCGGCCTCATCCCTGGTGGTCGTGCACTTGAAGTTGGCACCGTTCAGGATGAAGGCATAGTCGGCCTTGGCGCACTTGACGTTGCTGGTGTCAACATCGTTATAAGCCCAGGGCAGTCCCGAGCAGTTGATGTCGATGCTACCAGCGGTGGCGGTCATGGTGCTGTCACACTTCATGCCGCGGGCACCGTTGCCAGTCATGTTGATATTGATCACAGCGGCGTCACCGTTGATGGTGATGTTGCGGTCGCTACCGATGCCGTTGGGTTCTTTGATCTTGCTCTTGCTGTCGTCCCAGGCGGCTGCACCGGTGTGCTTGAGCGTCAGGGTGCCGCCCTCGATGTTCACGTTGCCCTCGGCCTTGATGCACTTGGTGGCATCGGCGCTGGCGTTGATGGTGAGTGTGCCGCCCTTGATGAGCACGTGGCCGTCGAGTTCAGGATCGGCGGTGTCCTCGGCATCAACCTGGATGCCGTCGTCGCCGCAACTCTGGATATTGATGGTACCACCGTTCATCTGGAAGTACTGGGCCACGTTGATGGCATCGGCCACGGCACTGGTGATGGTGATGGTGCCCACGGTTTTCTTGACCTCCATGTACTCGTTGCAGGCCAGCGCATGCTTCTTGTTACCCGTGATGGTCAGTGAGCCGCCCTTGGCAAACTCGGCATGGCCCTTCACCAGGAAGGCGGCCTTCTTGGTGTTACCACTGCCGTCGGCCAGCGTGTTGGTTGTGCCGTCGGCCAGTTGCACAGCGATGCGCTTGCTGTTCTGGATATTGATGGCAGCACTGTCGGGGTTAACCAGGTTAACGCCATTCAGTACCATGGTCATCTTGTAAGAGCCTGCATGATAGAAGCAGCCGCTGCTGCTGGTGCCTTGCAGGGTGTAGGTGTACTCGGTGGCGACGCTGGCGTCCTGTATCACGGCAACGCGTGCACCGGTGACCTGTGCCGTGATGTGGTTGGCAATGTTGCCGGCTACATACACGTCGGCCACGTTGTTGTTGTACTTGACCAGGACATTGTCGTCGGCAAACGAGTCACTGGCGACGGTAATGCTGTCCACATCGGCTAGGGTAAACCCTTTCTCAAGCACGGTGAGCAGGCTGGCCGACGAATACGGCATCGTGCCCACCGACTCGGTGTTATAGGCCCAATGCACATGACCCGTGTGGATCCACATGGTCTGTTGTGCATAAGCCATAACACCTGCTACAGCAATCAATGCTGTCAATAGGAATCTTTTTTTCATAAATGTATTATTAAAGTTGTGTTTTGATGTGATTAAAACATGATTATTTCGCAAAACTATGTATTAAGGTGATAAATCGCAATTATTTTCAATTAACGCCCCGTTTTATTCGGTTAAGAAGTGAAATAGACAAGTAACAACCACCATGTTGCATGAGTCAGATGGTGAAAAATGGTAAATGCCTTGTGACGATGCTTGGTCCCATTTTTCACAAATATTCCTTAAAAAAGGATAATTTGTTATTATTTCATGCCGCAATTGTTGGTTTTCGATATTATTCAAGTAATTTTGTGGAAAATTGTTTATTTTTAGATTTTAATTATTAACCAAAATTTGTAATGCCTTAGTGCAGTTGATGCTCTCTGCTGGCAAGGCTGACCAACATGAATTCAAAATCATTCAGACAATGAGACAATCAGTACGATTCTTGGCTTTGTCGATGGCTATACTATACTGCGCATCGGCGGTTGCGGTCGTTGACCCCTATGAAGTGATGCAGGTCACTCCTGCCGAAGGCAGTGTGACCAGCCTGCAGCACTTCACCATCACATTTGGCGACCTGCCTGTAGTGGTAACGCCTGGTGCGGTTCCCTCTTTACAGAAAGGTGGCGGTGGGTCTTATGACGGTAGCATGATGGCCAATGACGAGGGTACAGCGGTGCTGGTCGATTTTCAGGAGTGCTATACCGCCCCTGGACAGTATTTCCTGAACCTTCCTCAGGGCTCCATCACCGTCAATGGCCAGACACTGCTGCCGTTGTCGCTCAGGTTTGTCATCAACGGGAGTGTTGAATCTTTCTATGAGCAAATCACCATCGCTCCTGCCGAGGGCGAGGTGGAGAGCCTGCAGAATTTTGTCATCTCGTTGCCGCAATATGTGGGTGAGATTGAGTATGGCAGCATGGCCACGTTGACCAACACAACGACAGGCTCGACCTGGCAGGCCGAGATGTTCGGCGTGGGCTACAATGTGCTGATGTACTTTTCCGGCGAGATCACCGAGCCTGGAGAGTACACCTTGACAATTCCCGCGGGTGCGGTTATCGTCTATACGCTGGGCGAGGACATCCATGAGCTGACGTTCAATTATACCATTCCTGGCGGCTCGGCACCCATTCCCGGTGATGTTGACGGCGATGGCACTGTGAGTATTACCGACGTGACCGTTCTCATCGATATCCTGCTGGGAGGCGATTCCGCCCCAGTGAGTGCCGATGTCGATGGCGATGATGTGGTGAGCATCACCGATGTGACTGTTCTTATAGATATGCTCTTGAAAGGCTGACGGGTCACGACGGGTGACATACTCTGATTGCTGAACCCCGGGTTATATCCACATTCACTTTGCCAAAATCAAATATTATATAATAATGAGAAAAGCATTAAGAATCTTAGCTTTGCTGATGGCTGTCGTGTATAGCACATCGGCACTTGCGGTCGTTGACCCCTATGAAGTGTTGCAGATTACTCCTGCCGAGGGTGACGTTACCAGTCTGCAACACTTCACGATTACATTCGGTGACTTGCCTGTCGTGGTGAATGCCGAGGCTGTGCCCACCTTGCAGAAAGGTGGCGGAGCGACCGATGAGGGCAGCATGAGAGCCGATGATGAAGGCAAAACAGTGCTCATCGACTTTGAAAAATGCTATACAGCATCGGGCCATTATTACCTGAATATTCCCGAGGGTTCCATCACCGTCAATGGCCAACGGCTGCTGCCCTTGACGCTCAAGTTCAACATCAGCGGCACGATGGAGACGTTCTATGAGCAGATCGCCATCGATCCTGCCGAGGGCGAAGTGGAGAGCCTGCAGAATTTTACGGTCTCTTTCCCGGAATATGTGGGCGAGATTGCCTATGGCAACAGGGCAAAACTGACCAATAACACAACGGGCACTGCCTATCGCGGCGAGATGTTTGATGTGGGTTACAATGTGATGGTGTACTTTGACGATGAGATTACCGAGCCAGGTGAATACACACTGACCATTCCCGCCGGTGCTGTCATTGTATATACGCTGGGCGAGGACATTCACGAACTGTCGTTCCATTATACGGTAGTCGGCGGCGGTGAGCCTTCGTTCTATGACAAGATCACGATTGACCCTGCCGAGGGCAAAGTGGACACGCTGCAGGATTTTACCATCACCTTCCCCGAGGATGTGGACCGAATTGCCGACGGCAGCAAGGCTGTCTTAGCCGACACCGCCACGGGCACGACCTGGCAGGCCGATATGAGCGCTGATGGCAATCATGTGAGGGTCGCTCTTGACGAGGAAGTGACCGCTCCTGGCGATTACTGGTTGACGATTCCTGCTGGCGCAGTGGTTGTGAGCTCGCTCGAGGGGCCCATGGTGGAACTCAACTTTGACTACTCGATCAGGGAGAAACAGGAAGCGGGCTTCACTATCAACCCTCCTGAGGGGGAAGTGTACATGTTGCAGAACTTCACCATAGCCTATGGCACTCCCGTCGAGGTGGATGAGGAAGCCTTGCCCGTGCTCGTCAATGATGAGACGGGAGAGTCCTATGAGTGCCATCTCGTGGAAATCGGGCACAATGCCTTCGTCTATATGGAGTATCCCTTGAGCATCCTGGGTAACTACACGCTCACTGTCCCCGCCAACTGTATCGATATCCTGGCCACGGGTTTGACCAATCCCGAGTATGTGTTCCACTACACGATTGTGGAAAAAGAAGTCTATATCCCGACGGTGATCGAGGAACAGCCCGAGGGTGACCTGCGGCTGTATAACCGCGCTGGTGGCGTAGTCAGGGAAGTGGAGGTGTCGTCCGATGCCCCTGATGGAGTGAATCCCTATGAGATTATCTATGAGGAGCAGGACGGTGCAATCAGTATCGTGTTTGGTCCCGACAACAAGGTTTACATTCAGCATCCGGTTTCATGGTCCTATTACAACGGCTGGATAGAAGGTACCTTGAGTGATGACGGCAAGACGATTACCGTGCCCATGGGACAGTATGTGGCCTATGCCAGGTCCTTGGAGATGGCGGTGCAGGTCGGCGTCTTTGTCTATGACGCCGAAGCGGGCACCTATGTCTATGACGCATCCGTCGAGGAATTGACCTACACGATCGGTGACGACGGCACGATCACCATGAATGGTACCGACACTAGCCGGATTCTGGGAACGATGAACCGCGCCTTCGGCAGCCAGTTCCAGTATCTGGACTACGAGTGGTTGCAGTCTGGCGATTACCAGTCGGTTTACGTGCCTGCGGCCGAGCAGCCCCTCACGCCTCCCGAAGACTTGGCGACCGAGAGTTTCTATCTGACGACTGTCGTCAACGACGGCATGGAGTGGGATCCGTTCTCCGCCATCGTGACCATGGGCTTTGACGGCGATGACGTGTGGATGAAGGGTATCTCGGAGTACCTGCCCGAGGCATGGATCAAGGGTAAACGCGAGGACCGCACCATCACGTTCCCCAATAGCCAGTTGCTGGGTGCCTATGAGGTGATGGTCTATTTCAAAGCCGCCGATTATAATCCTGTCAACGGCAACACGACCCAGAAGGATATGGTGCTGACAATCAATGAGGACGGCACTTTCTCGACCTTCGATTATGTCTTCATCACGACCGACAAGAACAATCTGGACTACATCAATTATTATCAGGGACTGACGATATCCAGGTATCCCGATGTTGTGGTGATGGCCCCCGAGGATCTGGAACTGAAGGATTATATATTCACGTTCAAGACTAGTGCCACCGCTCCTCCGACAACAGGACAGACCCGTGTCAAGGTCGGGTTCTATGAGGATCTGGTGTTCATCAAGGGGCTGTGGGAATATATGCCCGATGCGTGGATTGCCGGTCGGCTGGTAGATGGCCAGTTAGTGCTGTCGCTTGCCCAGTACATGGGTAATTTCAAGGTAGAGTATTCACCGGTATATCCGATATTCCTGACGGCATTTGACCTCAATACGGGTCTGCTGCAGCCTCAGGTGACATTCAACTACGACGCTGATACCCGCTCCTTCAGTAACCCGAGTTACCCGTTGAGCATCAATATCAACAAGACGGGCTACCTGAGCCTTCAGGATTTCCACGACTGTGCATTTATCCCCGAGAATTCAGGCATCAGCTCGGTTGTGGCCGACGATGCCCGTGTCATCGGTTATTATGACCTGCAAGGCCACCGTCTCGAGACGGCGCCCGATAGTGGAGGCATTTATATCATCAAGTATTCTGACGGTACCTCCGTCAAGATCTTGAAGAAGTAGCATAGCATGAGGGAACCTAGATGCTGTCGAGGTGGGTGATGGTGCGCAGTACGCTCAGGGCTGTGCTCACGCTGGTAATGTTGCTGATGACGATGCTGCGGCGACCGTTTTTCTGGCTCAGGTTGCAGCGCTTGGGGTTCTGCTGCAGGTAGTTGAGCAGGCGTCCGAAGGCCGGTGACTGGTAGTAGGCCACATTTTCCTCGCCCACCATGAAGAGGTGCATGCGCGTCTGGCGGATCACGAGTTTCTCGATGCCAAGCGTGCGCGCCGTGCGGCGCAGCGGCACGATGCGGATGAGTTCGCTGGCCATCTCGGGGATTTTCCCGAAGCGGTCCACCATGCGTTCCTCAAAGGCCTCCACTTGGTCGTCTGTCTCCATGTTATCTAGTTCGCGGTACAGGCTGATGCGCTCGCTCTCCTGCGGCACATAACTAGCGGGAAACATCAGTTCCAGGTCGGTGTCCACCACACAGTCGGTGATGAACTCGGCGTTGTCGTCTTGCATGTCACCGGAGGTGTGGGCAAACGTGTCGGCAAACTCCTCGTTGCGCAACTCGGTCACGGCCTCCTTGAGCACCCGCTGATAGGTCTCATAGCCCAGGTCGGCAATGAAACCGCTCTGCTCGGCACCCAGCAGGTTGCCTGCTCCGCGGATGTCGAGGTCCTGCATGGCAATCTGGATGCCGGAACCCAGGTCGCTGAAGCTCTCGATGGCCTGCAGGCGTCGCCTGGCATCGGTGGCAAGCGGTTTGCCTGGTGGCACAAGCAGGTAGCAGAATGCCTTGCGGTTGCTGCGGCCCACGCGGCCACGCAGTTGGTGCAGGTCGCTCAGGCCATATCGGTCGGCATTGTTGATGATGATGGTGTTGACATTGGGCATGTCGATGCCGTTCTCAATGATAGTGGTCGAGAGCAGCACGTCATAGTCGTGGTTGCCGAAGTCGATAATCGTCTGCTCCAGGAGCTCTGGCGACATCTGGCCGTGTCCCACGGCGACGCGGGCATCGGGCACCACGCGGTGTATCATGTTCTCCAATTGCTCGAGTTGTTCGATGCGGTGGTTGACAAAGAAGACCTGACCGTTGCGCGACAGCTCGAAGTTGATGGCCTCGGCAACGATGTCGTCGTTGAGTGTGCCCACCGTGGTGAGGATGGGATAGCGGTTGGCTGGCGGAGTGGTCAGTGTGCTCAGGTCACGGGCTCCCATGAGCGAGAACTGTAGTGTGCGCGGAATGGGAGTGGCACTCATCGTCAATGTATCGACGTTGAGCTTCAGTTGCTTGAGCTTGTCCTTGACGGCGACACCGAACTTCTGCTCCTCGTCCACCACCAGCAGCCCCAGGTCATGGAACTGCACGGTCTTACCGATGAGTTTGTGGGTGCCGATGAGGATGTCGATTTTTCCTTCTTTGAGGTCGGCGAGCAGTTGCTTCACCTCCTTAGGCTTGCGGGCACGGCTCAGGTAGTCCACGCGCACGGGAAAGTCCCGCAGACGCTCGCTGAAGGTGCGGTAGTGCTGGAAAGCCAGCACCGTTGTCGGTACCAGCACGGCGGTCTGCTTGCCGTCGGTAGCCGCTTTGAAGGCTGCACGCACGGCAATTTCGGTCTTGCCGAAACCCACGTCACCGCAGATGAGGCGGTCCATCGGCTTGCTGCTCTCCATATCGGCCTTGACGGCTTGGGTGGCTGTGAGCTGGTCGGGCGTGTCCTCATAGATGAATGATGCCTCAAGCTCTTGCTGCAGGTAACCGTCAGGCGTGTAGGCAAATCCCTGTTGCTCGCGGCGGGCCGCATACAGGCGGATAAGTTCGCGGGCGATATCCTTGAGGCGGCTCTTGGTGCGCGATTTGATTTTGGACCAGGCGTTGCTGCCCAGGCGGTTGAGCCGGGGCGGTTCACCATCCTTGCTGCGGTATTTCGAGAGTTTGTGCAGCGAGTGGATAGACACGTAGGCCTCGTCACCGTGCAGGTAGGTGAGCTTGATCATCTCCTGGGGTGTGCCGTCCATGTTGATGCGCAGCAGGCCACCGAATTTACCCACACCCAGGTCTTCGTGCACGATATAGTCACCCTTCTCAATCTGGTTCAGCTCCTTGAGTGAGAGGGCCAACTTGCCCGAGCGCGCACGGTCACTCTTGAGGTTATACTTGTGGAAACGGTCAAAAATCTGATGGTCGGTAAATACGCACAACTTGAGGTCATCGTCAACAAAGCCCTCGTGTAGAGTCCTGAGTACCGGCTCAAAACTGATATCGTCCCCGCGGTCTTCAAAGATGTTGTGCAACCTCTCGATCTGTTTTGCGCTGTCACTCAAGATGATAAGTCGGTAACCACTGTTAAGGAAGTCGGTAAACGATTGGCCGATGAGGTCAAAGTTCTTGTGGTAGATGCCCTGTGGCTTGCAGTGCAACGTGAGGCGCCTGACACCCCGTTCGGGTGCCGCCTCACCGTTGACGATGGCGATGCGGCGCAGCTGGTGCAGCCGCTGGACAAACAAGTCGGCATCGACGACCTTGCTGATGGCCTGGGTATCGCCCTCATCGGCGATGATGGCACTGGCCGACATGCTCTCGTGGGCGATTTCACTGATGCGCACGGTGAGCCACTGCTCGCTGCGGCACAGCACGATGGTGTCGTCGCCGACGTAGTCCAGCAGCGACACATTGTTCTCCTTGCCTACTCCCGAAGATGAGCTGTTGTTGAGGATGCTCACCTTCTCCAGGCGTTCCTCGCTCAGCTGAGTCTCGACGTTGAAGGTGCGTATCGAGTCGATGTCGTCGCCCCAGAAGTCGATGCGATAGGGCAACTCGTTGCTGTAAGAGAACACGTCGAGGATAGAGCCTCTCACGCTGTACTGCCCCGGCTCATAGACATAGTCCACTGCCATGAAGCCCAGTTCACGCAACCTTGCTGCCACCTCGGTCAGGTCGGCGGTACCGCCAGCGTGCAGCTGCACGGTGCTGGCTTCCACATCCTCGCGGCGGCGCACTCGCTCGGCCAGTGCCTCGGGATAGGTGACCACCCAGTGCACGTCGGGGTCATCATACCAGCGGTTGAGTACCTCGGTGCGCAGGACTTCATTGGGTGCATCCACTTGGCCATACTTGATGTCTCGCTTGTAGCCCGACGGGAAAATGAGGACCTCCTTTTCACTTGAGATTTGGCACAGGTCATTGTACATATATCCCGCCTCATCCAGGTCGTTGACCACAACAAGATAGGGGCAAGACAACCGTGGCAACCTCGCCAGCAGCATCGCCGCACTGGACCCCGCCAACCCGTCGATTACCGCATTACCCGTACCGGCAATCAGCTTCTTGACCGCCGCCACCCGGGCCTTCCCGTTAAACACCTCACACAACTCCCGTATCTCCATTGTCCTTCTTTAAGTCCTGCAGGGGCCTCTCCACAACTTAATCTCACACCAAGCCGCCCCGCCCCTATTTTATAAATGTATTGATTTACACCTCTATGAAATATGGATACAAATAAGAAACCGTTATTTTTTCTTTTTGGTGGCGGGTTTCTTGGCGGGTTTGGTTTTGAGGTGGAGGATGCGGGCGTATTCGCCGGGTTTGTCAAACATCTCCTTGGCTTTGTCGAGGTACTCGTCGTCCTTGATGGAGTTCTCGACTTGTCCGCGCTGGTAGTAGAGGCGGTCCATGATTTCCTGACCGATGAGGTAGGCGATGTCGCGGCGGTGCAGGTCGAGGTCATGGTCGAGGTCGTGCTTGAGCAGGGCCTCGAGGCGGTCGAACTGGGCTGCGGTGGAGTCGTTCATGTATCCCTCGGCCGTGGCGGTCTTGCGCAGGGCGGCCAGTTGCTGTTCGCACACTTTGTCATACTCGAACTTGTCGGCATTGATAAATGACTTGAACTCGTTGAAGATTTCATCGGTCACCTGGAAGTCGGTGGGGTTGGCAATATTGTTGCCGTGCTCGGCGACATACTTGGTGGCGAAGTCAAAGTCCCAGTGGTCGCGCATGATGTTATAGACGATGCGCTTCAACTCCCGGGGCTCTACCTTGAGGTCGGGATCGATGCCGCCGCCCTCGCGCACCTCGCGTCCGCGGGTGGTGTAGAAGACGCGGGCTGTACTGTCGGCTGTGGTCTTCTTGTAGGAACCGTCGGCGTTGCGGTTGCCGTAGTCCACTTCCTGGATGAGGCGTCCGCTGGGTATATAGTATTTGGCAATGGTGACCTTGAGCATACCGTCATAGGGCAGGTTGCGTGTGGACTGCACGAGTCCCTTACCGAAGGAGCGTGTGCCGATGATCACGGCGCGATCCAGATCCTGGAGTGCACCAGCGGTGATTTCGCTTGCACTGGCCGAGCCGCCGTCGATGAGGACAGCCACGGGAATCTCGGTGTCAACGGGATCGACAGTGGTCTTGTAGGTGCGCTCACTGGACTTGTCGCGTCCTCGCATCTGGAGCACTTGGGTACCCTTGGGCACAAAGCATCCCACAATCTGGATGGCACCCTCGACGATGCCGCCGCCGTTGCTGCGCAGGTCGAGCACGATATTCTTTACCCTGGGATCCTTCTTGAGTTCGATGAGGGCGTCGCGCACCTGCTGCGCGGACTTCTCGTTGAAGGTCGTCAGGTCGATGTAGCCGATGTTGCCGCGTGTCACACCGTAGTAGGGAACGGGGTTGACGCTGATAGTCTCGCGGTTGAACGAGAAAGTCTTGATGCTGTCTTCGTCATAGGGACGCACTACGGTCACCGTTAGGTGGGTGTTGGCTTGCCCCTTGAGGTGCTTGCTCACCTGGTCGCTGGTCCAGCTGGCGGTGCTGTCGCCATCAATCATGATGATGCGGTCACCCGAGCGTAGTCCGGCTCGTGCCGCCGGGCTACCCTCATAGGGGCCGCTGATATAGACGCCCTTCTTGCCATCGACAGTGCGTTCCATCAGGTAGCTGCCGATGCCGCCGTACTCGCCGGTGCTGATGGTCATGAACTCATCAGTCTCCTTGGCCGGGATGTACTCGGTATAGGGGTCAATGTCGTCGAGCATCGCGTTGATAGCGTTCTCGATTGACTTCTGGGCGTCGATGGTGTCGACATAGAATGTGATCAGCTCCTTGTAAAGGGTGTTGAAGATGTCCAGGCTGCGGGCCACAGCGGCATCATCGTTGACAGCCTTGTCGTCATCGGCTAAGGCGACGGGGGAGGCGAGAGCCACGGCAATACAAGCCCATGCGAGATATTTTAGCGTCTTTTTCATTGTCTAGTCATGTATTTGGCTGCGAAAATACTATTAATCCTCCAATTTGTGCCGATTTAAAGGCTTAAAAAACCATGAATCGACGAAAAAAAGCAAGTTTTTTCATTTTTTTATTGCACAGTTCAATTATTGGCAGTAACTTTGCACCGCATTTTTCGGCAGGGCTTGCCGTTAAGGTGCTGAAAAAGCTTCTTTAGCTCAGTTGGTTAGAGCATCTGACTGTTAATCAGGGGGTCCTTGGTTCAAGTCCAAGAAGAAGCGCGACATAATAGATAGATATTAAAGAGAGAGGATTGCTTCTTTAGCTCAGTTGGTTAGAGCATCTGACTGTTAATCAGGGGGTCCTTGGTTCAAGTCCAAGAAGAAGCGCCAAAGCGAGACTGCGTGAGCAGCCTCGTTTTTGGTTTCTAAGGGAAAAATCACTAACTTTGCCCCCAAACAATATTAATACTACTGTAGACCGATATGGAAAACATGCTCGATGCATTGAGTGAATTGATTGTGGCCGTGAGCGATGCTGTGTGCGGCTACCCTGAGTTTTTTCTGCTGATTGGCGGCGGATTGTTCCTGTTTATTTTCTCGGGCGCGGTGTCTATCCGGCGTCTGCCGTGGGCGATGCGTGCCTTGCGTGACAAGCAGGCTAGTGACAGCGGCAAGCAGTCGGGGCAGATCAGCTCGGTGCAGGCACTGTTGAGTGCTATTGCAGCCACAGTGGGAATGGGCAACATTGCGGGTGTAGCCATCGCATTGTCGATTGGCGGCCCGGGCACGGTCTTCTGGATGTGGGTGAGCGCCCTTGTGGGCATGAGCACCAAGTTCTTTGAGGGCTCGTTGTCCATCATGTACAAGGGACGTGACAGCGCCGGCGAGGTGCAGGGTGGCCCCATGTATATTATCACCAAGGGCCTCGGCGAGAAGTGGAAGCCGCTGGCTGTGGCATTTTCCATCTTTGGCCTCGTGGGCACGCTGTGCTTCATGCAGGCCAACCAGCTGGTGGAGTCGGTGACGACAGTGTTCACTACTCCCATGGGCATCGAGAATACCTTGACGCTGCGCTTCATCATGGGCGTTGTGATGGTGGTCATAGTGGGCGCCGTCATCTTGGGCGGTATCAAACGCATCGCTCTGTTTGCGTCACGCATCGTGCCTGTGATGGTAGTTCTCTACCTGATGCTGGTGGTCATTATCATGGCTATGAACTTCAGGGAGATTCCTGGTGTGTTCGGCCAGATCTTTGAGGGTGCCTTCGATATGCGAGCTGGCTTTGGCGCGTTTGCCTATGTCGCCCTGACAGGTGCGCGGCGTGCCGCCTTTGTCAACGAGGCTGGCGTGGGTACTGCCTCGATGATGCACGGAGCCAGCAAGAACACCGACCCCATCCGCGAGGGTCTTATCGCCATGCTGGGGCCTGCCATCGATTCTGGCCTGGTGTGCACATTGACCTCGATTCCCATCATCATCGCCGGCAACTACGTCGGCCTGACCGACCCTAAGGGCCTGTATGTCGCCCTGGGAGCATGGGGACAGCTGCTGCCGGGCATCGGTCACCTGCTGCTCATGGTGATTGTCTTCTTCTTTGCCTTCTCGACGATGTTCTCCTACAGCTACTACGGCCAGAAGTGTACCAACTACCTCTTCGGCGCCCATAACGTCAAGTGGTACAATTACTACTACCTGGCAATGATTGTCGTCGCTGCAATGATTCCTCTCAAGGTCATGGTCAGCATCATGGACCTTGCCTTCGCCCTGATGGCGCTTTGCACCATGTTCACCATCATCGCCCTGTCGCCCAGGGTCAAGGAACTGATGAAGCCCTATTTCCAGAAGAAACAGGGCTGATAGGCTATTCCATTACAGTTTGATGATTGCTTGAAGGACTACTTGGGCATGCCGATGATGTTCAAGGATCCGTCGCTGTTCTTGATGATGTCGGCGCTTGCTTGTGCCTGGCCGGCATAGACCTGGGTGCGGCCATAGGTCTTATTTTCTGTTGTCGGTGAAGATGGCTTACAGCTGCTTGGGAAAGCGGGCATTGGTGGTGATGAAATCGACACCCATGGCCTTGACACGCTCAAAGTCTTCCACCTTGTCCACTGTCCACACGTTGACCTTGAGTCCGGCGTCATGCATGGCGTCGACGGCCTCCTTGGTAACGATGGTGTGCACCACGTCCAGGTCCATGTTGTACTGCTTGCACCACTCGACCCACTCCATGATGGTGCCATCTTCGTCACCGGCCAGCACCTGTACGGTGAGGTCGGGGTAGTGGCGATGGATAAAGTCCACCACACCGGGCATGAATGAGATGATGACAGCCTTGTCGGTGAGACCCTTCTGGTCGATGAGGTTGACAAGGGCGGGTATGCCGTCATACACGGGCTCGTTCTCGGCCTTGGTGTTGCTGTGGATGCTGGTGCAGACCTTGACCTCGACGACAGGTACGACGTTGTACTGGTTGCAGATGTCCAGGAATTCGCCCAGGGTGCAGGGCGTGCCGGCGTAGGTGATGCCGTGACGCTTGCTGGTCAAGCGGGTGGAGAGCACGTTCTCGGTGGTCATGTCGGCAATCTTGGTGGCGGGACCGCCCAGGCGCTTGTAGCTGTCATCATGGCTGACGACAAAGGTGCCGTCGGCGGTGACGCGGATGTCGCACTCCAGGCCCCATGCGCCGGCCTTGGCGCCGTTGATGAATGCGGCGCGGGTGTTCTCGACTCCCCATTGCGAGCCGCGATGGCCCACGATGAGTTGGGCTTGCATGCCCAGCGTGCCGACGATGATGAGGGCTGCGGTAAAGATACTCTTGAGCAATGTCATGATGTTCACGTTTTTATTCTTGTTATTGAGTAGGTCCTGGATTTCGTGTGCCTCGGCCGTGGCATCGAGACGCTGTGCCAGTGGCAACAGCGACCGCAGCAACTGTTCGGCAGCGGCACGGCGGTTGATGAGCCGCATGAGCGCCTTGGCCAGGCCGATGGAGAGCTGCAGGTCGCGGTGTCCCATCTTCTCACCGAGTTTCTTCTGGTACCGCAGTGCCTTGGTGTAATACTTGACGGCATTGCGACCGTTACCCATCTCGAGCATGATGTCTCCCTCCTTGCCCAGGGTGTCCACCAGATTGGACATGGCGGTGCGTGTGGCATTGGCATCGCCGCTGTTGAGCTCGCTCATGTAGAGCTCGCTGGCGCTCTGGTAGTGTGCCAGGACGTTCATCTGCTTGGTCTTGGACTTGATGACCTCGGTCGAGGCCTCAACGGCCAGCAGTAGGAGTGCCGAGAAGCGTGCTTCGTTGCGCTTGGAGAGGCGTTCCAGAATCTGTTGCGCCTTGGTCAGCTCCTTGGCAGCTCGGCTGTTGTCGCCCATGTCGTGGTGGGCGAGTGCCAGGTTGAAGAGCAGGGATGCGACAATGGCGTTGAAGTCCTCGGTTTTCTTACCCTGATGGTCGGACAGGACAAGCAGCGTGTTCTCGGCGGCACCGAGCGATAGCGAAGGGCTGCCGCTGTCGATAAGCAACGCCATGCGGGCTAGCCACAGCCATGCGGCATACAGCTTGGGCAGTTCCTGCATCCTGTCGTCATCATAGATGAACTCCTCGATGGCCTGCTCGGCCTCGATATCGCGCTTGTTGGCAATGAGGTATTCGATATAGGTCATCTGCATCTCGTTGACGATGTCCTCATCAAGCCCTTTGCTGGGCGGCATGGCGCCACTCGTGGCCATCTGGGCACGAGCGATGGTCATGTCATTCTTGAATCTTGGCAGGGCAACGGTTATGGGCAGGGAGTTCATTGAGTCAAATCAGGAAAAAGTAATTGTCAATAGCAAACGGCTTGCGGCTTAGTATTTCGTGCCCTTGGCGATGCTGCCCAGGTAGCCGCCGTGGTGGCGCAGGGCATAGTCCTCGCGGGTGAACCCGGTGACACGCATGGTGTTTACCACTAGCACGTCGCCGATGACGGTCATCACCGTAGTCGATGTGGTGGGAGTGAGGCCCAGGGGGCACACTTCCTGGGTGTTGCCGGTCCACAGGCAGATGTCGGCCAGGTGTGCCAGCTCGCTGTCCTTGTTGCCCGTGATGACCACAATCTTGAGCTGCGGGTACAGGTTATGGGCCAGGGAGACAAGGGCGCATATCTCGTTGGTGCGGCCCGAGTTGGAGAGTAACAGCAGCACGTCATGGGGTTGCACTACACCCAGGTCGCCGTGCTGCGCCTCGCTGGGATGCAGGAAGATGGCGGGGATTCCCGTCGATGAGAACGTGGTGGCGATGTTGTCGGCAATCTGGCCGCACTTGCCCATGCCTGAGGTGACAAGCTTGCCGCCCTCATGCTTCACTTGCTCGACGATGAGGTTGACAGCCTGCTCATAGGCATCGGTGACGGGTATGTTGAGGACGGCCTTGCTTTCGGCCTCCAGAATTTCGCGCATTGATTGTTGTATGTCCATTTTTT
>Ga0310694_10002965_pt1 | contig 16848 bp, 12 predicted proteins | sample 174DNAGHGhighgp2_FD_203884 | JGI IMG/M metagenome (GOLD analysis project Ga0310694, IMG submission 203884) | Sheep rumen microbial communities from Palmerston North, Manawatu-Wanganui, New Zealand - 1742 DNA GHGhigh gp2 (v2) (version 2) | ecosystem: Host-associated > Mammals > Digestive system... | reverse complement strand
TTACCCCCGTTGCAAGCCACCCTGACCAAACTGGCCTACTCCCAAGCCGGACAACCGTTTTTTCTAATTGCCGCAGTCAGCAATAAAACCCCTTACGTCAATGAACCTGTTGAACTGGCTATTCGGTTTTATTACTCCCGCGCCTTTCACGACGCCCCATATCAAAAACCTAATGTTTCCAACCTCTTTATGGAAGATGAGGGCTCCAGTGAAGGGTCCCAAACCATTAACAATACTTTGTACCGCTACCAAGAGCAACGCTACCAACTGACCGCCGCCGCCCCCGGCACTGCTACTATTGGCCCGGCCTCGGTGCGTTATCACACCGGCTCGTCGGCGTTATCGGCTTTTGACCGGATTTTCGGGGGCTCCACCGCCGGGCCGGAAAAAACGGCATTGTCTTCTCCCATTACGCTTACGGTACGCCCGTTGCCAACGGCAGAGAGGCCCGGTTCTTTTTACGGGGCGGTAGGAAGCGGTTTTACGTTGCAAGCCAAAGCCGAACCGCAAGAAGTACGCGCCGGAGAGGCGGTCAATGTATCCGTTACGGTCAAAGGTCCGGGCAATTTGAAAGCCACGCAAAATTTAGAATTTCCCCCGCTAGACGGTTTTAAGATTTATCCGGCGGCTACCACCTCCGGCATAACCCGTACAAGCAGCCAAGTGCAAGGGTATAAAACGTTCAAAGCCGTTTTTGTACCGGTTTCGTCGGGTATTTACTCGTTGCCGCGGTTTACCTGGTCGTACTTTGACCCCGCCACAAAAACATACCGCACGTTACAAACCGCGCCTATTCAAATTACGGTCGGTGCGGCGGCAAAATCGGAGAGCGGATTTAATTTTGCAGATTCCAACCCGATGGGTAACGGGGTGCAAACACTCACGCAAGATATTACGTATCTGAAAACCGCTTCTGCCCCGGCCGAAAATATACTAGCCCGGATAAGCCGCTACCCCGTCGTTAATTGGATATGTCTGTTTGCGGTGGCCCTGATTGCACTGTTTGCGGCCTTGGGCCGTGCGCCGCTAGCCAAAAAGAAGGCCTTTTTGACGGCTAAAAACCAACTTAAAAAAGCTAACTCGTCTCAAGCCGTATCTGATATCATCAGCCAATATTTACAAGTCAAACTGCACCGCGCTACGGGGAGTTTGTCGCTTAAAGAATTAAACGCGCTCTTGCGCGAACAAGGGGTAACACCCGCTACGGCCGAATCGTTTTCGCTATTGTGGCAACGGTTGGAGGCAGAACGGTTTGCTCCGGCGGCTATTCATACATCCAGTGCTGTTAATTTACCGACCCAAGCATTAGATATTTTGAAACTTATTGAGGGAGAAATGAAATGAAACGCCTGTTACTCACGGTTTGCATGTGCTCGCTACTGGGAATGGCTTACGGACAAGCCCCCCTCCAATCGGCCGAAGAATTATACCGGCAAGGAAAATTCTCTGCCGCCTTACAAGAGTATGAAAATGCATTAAAAACCTACCCAAACAACCCCTTTCTTTACTACAATATAGGTAATTGTTATTTTAAGATGGGTAGCCGCGGACTGGCCGCCGCCAATTATTACCGGGCGTTCCGACTGGCACCGCGCGATAAGGATATCCGCCACAATTTATCCCTTACCCTAGAGGCCAGCGGCGAGAAATTAGTCCCATCCGGCGTACCGGTTGTGTTGCACGAGGCCTTTTTCGTCTTATCCATAGCGGAATTGGAAGGGTTGGTTTATTTGTTATTTTGGTTAGTTTGTGCCTGTGTGGCGGCGTGTCTTTTACGGCGCCGGTGGAATGCAATAGCCACTACCGTAGGGATTGTGTGCATTATTTGTGCCGGATGGTGGTATGCACGCGTGCAACAAGATAGCGAAAACCGCGCCGTAATTGCCGTACCGGTGGCCGAGATTCGCAGCGGACCGGGGACGAATTTCCCGGCTTCGGCTAACATCAGCCAAGGCCACTTAGTAACGGTTGTTGACGGAAAAGATGCGTGGTATGAAGTCGTGGTATCCTCGCAAGGAATTAAGGGTTGGGTAGAGAAAAACGCCGTAGAAAAAATTTAAGTTAAGGAGTAATTATGTTTGTAAAAACGCAAGCCGATGAACTGATTAGTGCGCTAAATTATGTAAAAGAAAATTTGGCCGGAAAAGTGGAAACGTTAGCCGCCGAAATTGTCAAAGCGTTTCAAAACGGTCACAAAGTTATTTTAATGGGAAACGGCGGCAGTGCCGCCGATGCCCAGCATTTAGCGGCGGAATTTGTAGGACGTTTCAAAAAAGAACGTCCTTCTTTACCCGCGTTGGCGTTAAACACGAACTCCTCTACGCTTACCGCCATTGGCAACGATTATTCGTATGATGTCGTTTTTTCCCGCCAGATTGACGGATTTGCCCAAAAAGGGGATGTCGTTATCGGCATCTCCACGTCCGGCAACAGCAAAAATGTTTATTTAGCGCTAGCCCTTGCCAAACAGAAAGGTTGTTTTACGGCGGCCTTTTTAGGCAAAGACGGCGGCACCATTAAAACGATTTGCGATTTACCGCTCATTGTACCGGTAAATAATACCCCTCACGTGCAAGCGTGCCATATTTTTATGGGACATTGTATGTGCGAACTGGTAGATGAGGCCTATTAAATGAAAGTAGCCCTGGGGTGCGACCACGCCGGATTTGCCTTAAAAGATACCGTAGCCGAACAAATCAAACGCTTAGGACACGAAGTGTTAGATTGCGGTACATTTTCGGCCCAAAGCACAGACTATCCGGACTATGCCGAAAAAGTTGCCCGGGCCGTGGCAAGTAAAGAAGCCCAACGCGGCGTACTCATTTGCGGTAGCGGCGTGGGAGTTTGTATTGCGGCCAATAAAGTAAAAGGCGTGCGCGCCAGTATTTGCCACGATGCGTACTCGGCCCAGCAAGCCGTGGAGCATGACGGCTTAAATGTGCTGTGTTTAGGCGCACGCATTATCGGGCCGGCCACTGCTGAAGAATTGGTAACGCGGTTTTTAGGTGCGCAGTTTTCTAACGGCGAGCGTCATTTACGCCGTCTTAATAAAGTATTAACATTGGAAAAAAACAATTTTAAATAAGGCCGTTTTGGTCTTTATAAAGAGGATGAAAAAAGTTATGCATACACAAGAAAACCCCTTAGCCGAAGGAATCACTCGGGAAGGTTTAATTAAGTTGGACAGTTTATCGTTTAACACGAAATTCTGGACTAAAGATGCTTCTTTGTGGAAACAAGACAAAGAAAGCCAAGCCTTTATTGTAAAATTTTTAGGTTGGCAAAAAGTCTACGAATTTACGCTGGAACATTTGGACGAAATCACTACTTTTGCCGCTGATGTCAAAGAACATTTCAAATATTGTATCGTTATGGGAATGGGCGGCTCGTCGCTCGCGCCGGAGGTGTTCCGCACCGTGTTTGGTAAACAAAACCACTGGCCCGAACTGATTGTCTTAGATACCACCAACCCCGATTGGGTAGATGCCGTACGCACCCGTATTAACCCGGCCGAAACGCTTTTTATTTTTGCCAGTAAATCGGGTGGGACCGTGGAGCCCTCCTCGCAATTTGCGTACTTTTTAGACGAAGTAAAAAAAGCCGGTGTCAAACAACCGGGCCAAAATTTCGCCGCCATTACCGACCCGGGTACCGGGCTTGAAAAACTAGCCAAAGAATATAATTTCCGTCACATCTTCTTAAATCCGTCCGATATCGGCGGTCGTTTTTCGGCGTTGTCTTTCTTTGGTATCGTTCCGGCGGCTCTTATGGGGATAGATGTTAAAAAACTTTTGTTAATTGCCCAAGAGGAAGCGCAAACCTTCGGTCCGCAAGCCCCGGTAAAAGAAAATGCCGCGCTAAAATTAGGCGCGTTTATGGGGGCGTGCAACGTTAACCACAACCGCGACAAACTCACCTTGCTTACTCCCAAAGATTTAGCCACATTCGGTTTATGGGCCGAGCAACTCGTGGCCGAATCTACCGGTAAAGAGGGCAAAGGCATCGTTCCGGTAGCGGGCGAGCAACTGCACGAAAATTTTGATTACCGCGAGGACCGTTTCTTTGTTCATTTGGCTACTAACAGCGAAGATGACAAACTCGTCAGCGCAGTAGCCGGCCGGTTAGAAGAACACGAAGCCCCGCTGATGACCATTGACGTACCGACCCCGTATCATTTAGGGGCACTGTTCTTGCTGTGGGAAATTGCCACCGCGGCGGCGGGTGCGATTTTGGCTATCAATCCCTTTGACCAACCCAACGTACAAGAAGCCAAAACAATGACAAAAAACGTGCTTGCCAAATTGGCCGCCGGGGATATCCCCGCCGCTATCAGCGCACCGATTTTGGTATCTGCCGATATTGCGGACGAAGTCAAATTGGAAACACTTGCCCAAGATATCTATTCCATTTTGGAAAGTAATGACTATGTGGCGTTGTTACCCTATGTCTATCCGTCGCAAGACGTGGAAAAAGCCCTGAGCGAATTGCGCGATAAAATCAGCCAACGCACCAAACGTGCCGTATTGTTTGGCTATGGGCCGCGCTATTTGCACTCCACCGGGCAACTGCACAAGGGAGACGGCAACAACGGTGTTTTCATTATCTTCTCTGCCGACGCCCAGCACGATATCCAAATCCCCGGTCAACAATACACGTTCGGGCAGTTGTGCAACGCACAAGCATTGGGCGATTTTCAAGCGTTGGAGTCCAAAGGACGCCGCGTGATTAAAGTACACTTGGCCCAACCGCTTGCCGAAAGCATCCGCAAAATCAGCAGTTTGTTTTAACTAACGGGAAGGCGGCCTAAAAACCGCCTTCTTTTTTTATCTGTGGAAAACTTATGAAAAAAGTGTTTATCCAAACGTACGGCTGTCAGATGAACATTGCCGACTCGGAAGAAATGTTCGCCCACTTATCGGCGCGCGGGTATTTGCGCACCGATAATTTAGACGAAGCCGATGCCGTTTTGATTAACACCTGCACCGTGCGCGACCACGCCGAACACAAGGCCGTTTCGTTTTTAGGCCGTCTGCACGCTTGGAAAAAGGAACGCGCGGGACGGCGTATTATTTTTGCGGGTTGCGCGGCCGAGCGATTAGGAAAAGCGTTACAAAAAAAATATCCGTTTTTAGATATTTTATCGGGCGCCAAAGGCATTGAACATTTTTCGGATACGTTAGACAAAAGCGGACTTTTCGGCCCGCAAACCTCGCAAGGCGAAACGTTGCCCCCCGGACTAACGGGATATGTAACTATTATGCGCGGGTGTAATTTTGCGTGCACGTATTGCATTGTTCCCAGCGTGCGAGGCCCGGTTAAATGTCTGCCGCACGAGGATATTTTGCAAGAAGTTCGCCGCAAAGTATCAGCCGGGGCCAAAGAAATTATGCTACTGGGGCAAACGGTTAATGCGTACCAAGACGGTGCGGTTTCGTTTGGGGATTTACTTAATAAGGCCGGCGAAATCCCCGGCGTGGTGCGCGTGGGTTTTACCAGCCCGCACCCCATTTATTTTACGCCGCAATTTTTAGCCGCTATCAAAGACAACCCGAAAATCGCACGCCATATTCACTTGCCCGCACAAAGCGGCTCTACGAAAGTTTTACAAGAAATGAAACGCGGTTACACGCGCGAAATTTTACTGGAAAAAATCAAAGCGTTGCAAGCGGCGGGATTTGTAATTTCCACCGATTTAATTGTCGGTTTCCCGACGGAAACGGAAGAAGATTTTGCCCAAACGCTTTCGCTCGTGGACGAGGCGGCTTTCAGTACGGCCTATTGTTATAAATACTCCCCCCGCCAAGGCACCCCGGCCGCGCAAATGAAATTGCATCCGCAAGAAATACTGGAACAACGGCTTGAAAATTTGTTAAATAAAGTAAGAGGTTTAGCCGAGGACGCGTACCGCGCGCAAATCGGCACAACACAAGAAGTGCTGTTTGAAACGCCGGATAAAGGCCGCTCATCAGGTAGTTTTTGGGTGAAAGCCGCAAGCGCACATCCGGTAGGAAGTGTAGCCAAACTGACGGTGGAAAAAGCCGTCGGCACATTACTTATTGCGAGGGAAGAACTATGACCAAAAAAAATGTAGCATCCGAAAGACGCCGTCATCCGCGTATGCCGGTAATTAGCAATTTAATTGAGCCCGTCAACTTGCATTACAAAACACCCGACGGAAAAGAAGTTTCTCTAGTCGCGATTTTGGCCGACTTATCTGCCTCCGGTATGCGGATGATTAGTTTTTTAGGCGCGCCGCTGGCCGACCATTTTTCTATCAGTTTGCAACTGCCCGGCACCGAAAAAATGGAAGTGGAAGCGCGGTTGGCGTGGGTAAAAGAACGCGAAAACGTTTATACGATTGGTATTGAATTTATACATTTAGCCGCCAAACACGCTAAACTGATTAGCGAAATGGCCGACGATTTTAACGATTGCGACACCCGCATTTTGTTAAAACTGCCCGAGCCGTGCGTCAAGACGTGCAAGTGCCACAAAATCTGCAACAAAATTCAAAAAGACGAAAGTTTATTTGAGTAGTTGCGGTTATATTACCTTCGCAAAAAACACCCCTGCAACATGTTGTGGGGGTATTTTTTTGAGATTACAATTTGTAAGTATATCCTATCCCGTAATCTTGTTTAGCATTTTTAGAAAAACTGCGGCAAATTTGGTCCACCAAATCGGCCTTAGGATCCTCTTTACCATAATAACAAAATATATTTCCTGCCGTAAAAATACCGTTAGAAGATAACGAAGAGCCCCAAATAAAATTAGGTAGTTCTGCCCGCCGCGCCCCAATATCAAGGGTCCCATTTGTTAGGGTAAAGCGATAATAGAGGGTTTGAATTTCGTCATTATCCACCGCCCATGTTGTTAAACTTCCCGACGGAATTACACTCAGAACATCGTACGAGGCAGGGAACGTTCCATTTGCCAAAATATATTCCTCAATAGATGATTTTAGAGAGGACATAATAGACAATGCCTCCGAAGCACGCGCCTTTGCTACCGCTTTTTGATATTGCGGGAGTGCCACCGCGGCGAGGATTCCGATGATGAGAACAACGACGAGTAATTCTATTAGGGTAAAACCGGAGCGAAGCGGAGCCCCGGAAGGCCGGAGTCCGGGGCCTACTCCTTTAAAATTAGTTGTCATCCCGCAAGGCTTATGGCGGCCCGCAGGGTCGGGATCTTCCGCCTTCCACATAAAACAAGGCCTCTTTTCCTTTTTTAATAACAACATCGGATAAGGAAGATACCCGACAGAAAATTTCGGGTATGACATACTTTTTTTATAACGACTTCTTTGATTTTCTATTCTCATAACATTTCTCCTTTTCTGATACACTTGTATCATTAAATAAAATGTAGCAAAAAAAAAAACGGTGTCAAGTAAAATTTTTTACCGTCGGAGAAATTACAACAAGGAAGTTAATTGAACATAGCCGTCCGGCGGGATTTGTTCCGGGCGTACAGTAAGCGGCAAGTGCAACTGCGCAAGCGCGGCGGAAATTTTTTCCTTCTCATATCCCGCCAAACAAAGCGCATTTAATAACGTTTTACGGCGGTGTAAAAAGGCCCCCGTTACCACGTGGCGCAACTTTTCCCACAACACGTTTGGCGGCACCATTTTTTCAAACGCCAGTACCGCGCTTTCCACTTTGGGTGGCGGCGCAAAACAACTGCGCCCGGCCTTGCAAATTAAACTCACCCGCGCGCGCAACTGGCTGAAAACGGAAAGCGGGCCGTAAAAATCGTCGCCGGCGTTGGCGCGTATTTTTTGCGCGTGTTCTTTTTGAAACATAAATACTGCCGTCTTAAAATGTGGCCACGAGAGCACTTTATCCAAAATTTCCGCGGCGTCAATATATGGCAAATTGCTGATAAATGTGGTAGGCACGTTGGCAAGCGCGGATAAATCAAACCGCAAAAAATTTTCTGGCACGATTTTTATTTGCGCTTCTTTTGGCAAATTCTCGCGCAAATATAAAACCATTTCGGGGTCAATTTCCACGACGGTAAATTTTTTCAGTCCGCGCGCAATTAAGGCGTTTGTCAGCGCGCCTTTTCCGGGGCCGATTTCCACCACATTCTGCGCGCGCAACAAAAGCGCGGCATCCACAATTTGTGCCACCACGTTTTTATCTATTAAAAAATGTTGTCCGTATTTTTGCATAACTAATCGGTTAAAATTTTCAAATTGCGTTTGGCGGTTTTATTATTCGGCTCCAGTTCCAACGCGCGGCGGTAATACTGCTTGGCTAGCTCGTCGTTATCGGCGATAACGGCGGCCGTACCTAACCCCAACTGTGCAAGTGCGTCCGCCGGCGTTTGCGCGGCGGCCTGTTCAAAAAAAGTTTGCGCGGCGCCTGCGTTTCCTTTGGCAAGTGCGGCCAGCCCGTTAAGAAGCAAACACATATCCCCCCCGCACGTCATTTCGGCCAGTTCTTCCTCGGCCTCGCCGACAAATTTAAGCCAAGTTCTCCCCATGACCCACAGCCCCATATCGTTGCCGACGATACGCGGGTCATACACGGCTTTGGGGGCGGTAGGGCGGTTTTGCGTAAGCGCGTTGGGCGCGGCGTAATCGGCGGTGCGGCCCTGCAAAGATAAATTTACTTGATACCCTTGCGGGGCTTCGCCGACAACTTGACGCACGGCGGCGGAAAAATCTTCCACTTGTTTGGCGCGCACGTTGGCCGATACGGCAGGCAGAGTAAAGGTACGCTTAAATGCACGGGCCGTCGGAGCTGCTTCGTCCAACGTTGCACCGGACGAGGCGCGCATTTTTTGATATTCGCGCTCAAAACTGTTAGAGGTGCGGCCTTGCGGCTGAGTATCTTGCGCGGGCGGCACATATTCCAAGGCAACTTCAATTTGCACCGGCTTTGAAGCCGACACTTTGGCTAAACTTTGCGTAAATTGCTCTATTTGTTTTTCAAACGCTTGGGCCGACGAGCCGCTCGCGCGGTAAGCCACGTTAAGCGCAAGACCCTCTTGATTAAATTTGGAAATGGAAAACGCTTCTTCCAGCACCGCGCGCGCGGCTTTTTCGTTTCCTTGCCGCACGAGTAACAGCGCATAGCGAAGCCGCGCCACGTAATCGCCGGGTTTTGTTTTGACGGCTTTTTTGTAAAATTTCAGCGCGTCTTGTTCACGTCCTAAATTTTCATACAGCGCGGCTAAACTGAGTTGCGCGTCCTCGTACGCGGCAAAATAGTGCAACGCTTTTTTGAAAGATTCTTCGGCTTGCACGTCGCGCCCGAGCAGTTCATACAATGTGCCTAATTGATAATGATACAGCGGCTCGCGCGGGGCGAGTTCACTGGCGCGGCGGAAGTGCTCTAACGCTTTTTCCAACTTGTTTTGCACGGCGTAAGTGGAGCCCAAATTCATATTCGTGTCGGCCTTGTTGGGGTCTAATTGACTAGCGGTTAAAAAATAATCTTGCGCTTTTGAAATATCGCCTTTCCACCCGGCGGCAATTCCTAAAAGTTGATAGGCCATGGCGTTGTTGGGGTCAAGGCGTAAGGCCTCGTTATATTCACTGATAGCGTCGTCCACTTTTCCCGCCCAGTACAAGGACGCTCCCAAAAGCAAATACCCCAACGGGTCTTTTGTATTTTTGACAACGGCTTTGGCAAAACTGTTGGAGGCATCTTGGTAGCGCGCTTGGCTCATTTCGCTCATACCGCGGCGGATATCCACGAGGGCTTGGTCCTGCATAATTCTATCCCAAACGGTTTGGGAATAATCGGTCCTAATGGTGGGCTTACTAAACGAAAACGGAAACCGCGCCCGCGCCGGAATTGACGCCACGCACAAGAGCGCACAAACGCACAAAAGAGTTTTTTTCGTCATAGATATATGATAGAAAAAACAGCGCACGCGGGCAAATGGGGATTTTGTGCCCCGCTATATTCCGCTTTTTCGCTGTTGCCGTATTAAATAAGAATGTCATTCCGTACTTGATACGGAATCTTCCACGTTTGCCGTTTTGCAACGATAACAACCACGACAAGCGTGGAAGACCCTGAAACAAGTTCAGGGTGACACTTAATTGAATGATAAACGCCACCCCCGAGGGTTACTCGGGGGTGGAAAGTTTGTTACTTACATTATCACGTAACGGATAAAAACATCTTCTTAATTGTAATTTATTTTATCCGTCTTTGTGCCGGTAGCCGCGCCACGCTTACTGCCTTTGGGGTCACGTTTGCCGACATACCCCTTGGCTACCTTTTTATCTGACACCGGTTTCATCCGCACGCCAAACTCACACAACCGGCTCACATACTCTAGCACGTCATCGCGTTTCAGGGTAACATTTTCTCCATACTTACAAGGCATTCTGCGTGTCAAGTCGTCATACTCTTTTTGGAAGCGCAAACGATTTGACTCGTCTATAGAATATCCTTTCATCGCAGGGGAGGTAAACCGCGTCCCGCTTTGAGCGAGCGGCTCACGTGCTAAACCGGCTAACGGTAACCCATGCCACGGCCCTTGCGGGTTATCAATTTGCTTAAAGTAATGCGCATGTTCTCCGTTTTCCATATAAGCCGCCCAAGAGAATAGAGGTGTTTTTCCCGGTATTGTTACAGGGCTATACCCACTTTCATAAGACCGTTCGCTATGGAAACGATAGTCAGTCCCCTGTGCTTTATTCTCATCATATACCAACTTGGCAGGACGCGCTACCGCATCGTACGTAATGAACGCTAAGAACGCACCGAACAAGTTATCATACTGCGGATAAGTCGGGTCGGCAGCGTTCGCGCCAATAGTTTTACCGAGCAAACAGGCGGTGTTAGCAGGGACCGTATTTTGCGGATTCATGTTAATCGCATCAACTAGTTCCGCAATAGTTAACTTATTGATATCATAACTGAGCGTTACATTTTTATCCGCATTCGCCTCATCAAAGGCCTTCTTTGATTCGGCCACATATTGTTCCGTTTGTGGGTCCATATCCAACAACGGAGTACCATCCAAGCCCATTACACAACTCTGCCACCGTTTGGCAGGGGTTTCTTCATCGCTATCGTAACCCGCACGGCCGACAGGAGAACGGCTACCTTTTGCCACCGGGATATTCGCTATTGTGCCATAGAACGGAACGGGAGAGGGCGTCATTTCCGCGTTCGTGTGTAATCTTTTTTTCTGTCCGCTCTTTCCCTGTTTTTTCGCTATACAATCGGGGTCATCTGCAACATCGTTATATTCTCCCCATTGTCCGTCAGCGCCACAAACACGTACTTGTTGACATTTCCCCTCTTCTTTTTGCGCAGGTAGAAAGTCCTGGGCGTTTGGCTCACAACTCGTGGAAGATATCCACCGATTGACAACATCTTTTCCGTCGTAATACGTACAAGTGGCTTCGCTGACGACAAATCCGGGGAACGCTTGCCCCAACGACTTTTTATCGGCATACACTTTACCACCGGAGCAGTGCCCTGTATTGATACCGGTACCGTCGGTAGCAATATCGCACTGGCTGATTTGCCACGTAACGACCATGCGTTTTTTATTCACTGTATAGTCACTCAAGTTTACCTTGGAGGCCATGACTTGATATGACCCGTCTTTGGACAATTTTTTCCGTTCCGTACCTAAAGAACCGCTCTCGCATGTAGCATTTTTCCACGTACCTTTGCAGGGTTTTACATCGTATACCGGTTCTTTGAAATAATTGCCATGTCCCGTCCCATTATCAGTACCTTCTGCGGCGGCATCCTCGTTATCGCCGCCTTGTACATTATAAGAGACTCTAAAGCGCGTCTTCATTTTATCATACACGCTTGGGTCTTTCATATCTCCGTAGAAAGACAAGTGAGCATACGGTACTGCTATTGTTCCGGTACTTGTCTCAATGTTGGCAATTGCGTAGTCATCGCAATCAATGCGGGCTAAGGGGAATTCGCACTGGGCACCTAACACATAGCCCGTTCCGTATTCCAAGTTCTTTTCCGCATTGCGGTATTTTTCCGGGTCTTTATCAGTACCGTTCCCGGAAACAACCATTCCGCCGGCCCCGGCAATCAGTTTGCCTCTAAACTTGCTATAAGACATACCTTTTTGCAGTTGCCAATATTTCTCTTCATTGTCCCGCATAGAACCGTGGGCATCTTTCTTCTCAACGCCCGTACCGTCTTTACTGCCGACGTTATACCAATGGTCGCGGACAGCCACGCTTTCAATGAAGAACGGGACACCCGTAATTTTTTGCACGGATTCATTGTTGCGGGTATATTTATTACCGCGGCCCACGTACAAGATTTTTAACATCTCTAGCTGTGTATCTGCCGGGGCTTTATAATAAGCGTCTATTTGCTTAACATCTTCCAAACCGACGATATAATACCATTGAGACCATTTTTTACCTTTGACGCTTTCAAACTTGGCCTCATAAACATCGGTTTTGGCGAAGTTACCACAAGTATCACCGCCGACGAACTCACCTTGGTCTTTGCGTAATTTTTCTTTGGCTTTGGCTACGTTGACCCCTAAACAACCAAAGCGAACACCAAAGAAACCTAAACTGGTATCGGAAGCAGATTTCCCGGGTTTGTATTCCTGCGGACAAGACGATACTTTTAAGTCGTCCATCATTTTGTACCGCAAACTTTTGTTTTTACAGAGAGCTTGCAAACTGCCACCTGCTTTTTTAAGCAATTCGGGATCTATATCCTTGGCTTTTTTACCACAACATGTTTCAGCAGTTTCCGAACCGCTAGAGCCAAAGAACCCCCCTACATCGCCGCCGTCGTCACCCGTCAGTAAGCAGTTGAGTAATCCTTTGCCAATGTTAATGAGCACATCATCTAACGCATCAATATATTTCCATCCGCGTTTGAAGCGTGCTTCCCATTGCATTTGGGAGCGGGTTTTCATCAAGTCCCACCACCACGGTTTTTCGCCGTGATAGTTGAACTCGCGGTGTAAGTTGCCGTTACCGCCGCCCGGGCCGCCAAAATCGCCGCCCGTAATACCGCCCACACGTCCCGGGTCAACGGGTTTCATTTGGGCGTCCATAAGGGCTTGCATGGCGTTGCCTTTACTCATCGCGTCTTTAGAACGGCGCGCTTCAGCCGCCGCACCATTACCAAAGTACGAGCGCGACGGTTTACCCGCCGCTTGCAACGGTTGCAACGATACCGGTTTAGGACTGTTGACCGGGCCGTTACTGCGCACTTTGTTGGCCGCATTTTTCAAACTGCCGCCCCACGTAAATGGCACTCTGCCGCCGCTACCGCGGGCTACGCCGGCACCGCCTAATTTGTTAATTTTGGTAGTTGCACGACGCACCGACGCCCTCGTTTGGGCCGGGGCTTTTTTGCGGACTTTATAGATGTTAGTGGTATTGGTTTCTTCGTCCATATCGTTACGGGCATAGGACGAATTAGCCGACGAGTCCGACAGGCCGTTGCGGTAAATCTCATCCAGCGAATCTGCCGATTCCTCCTCATTACTATGGCGTTTACCAAACCCCACAATCAAATCCATAGAATCACGGCCTGCCAACTGCGCAATTTGCCCCTCGGGGTCGGTTCCGGTAAAATCAAAGCCGGAGCGGTCCGGGTTCAAAATAGCGTCGTCGTAGGACGGAGTAACCATGGTCGGCTCGTCCTCTACTTGGCCGCTGTACTTATACAAAAACGGCAATAACAACAGTGCCACCAACGCCGCAATAAAGAACGGCGCATCACGTTTCGTGCGCTCAAAGAGCGTTTGATGCGGCTTACCGTCGCTGCCGATTTTGGAGGTAATACGATTACCGAAAGATTTAGAAGCAACTTGTTTGCTGTTCTTAATCTTATCGCTAAAGGTGAAACTCTCCTTCTTTTTTTCCTCTGGCATAAGTGCCTCCTATAAATTAAAAACTGCGTACTCTTGGGGATTTTTTCCCCGCGGAAAACGGCTTGTTACAGCGTCCGATTTCCTGTTTTTACGTCTACTACCATAATAAAAAGTTCGCTGTTCGGAGATGGACACCCACTCCGTAACAACTTACCCTGTTGATACTGCTTACTATTATTATACAAATATTTCTCATTTTTTCAAGCCCTTTTTTATTTTTCTCTCGCTATATCCCGGTTTTGCCCGTGCGGCGAGCACCGGGATGACAAGCGAGAGAAAAATAGGAGTCCCCTTGCCGGGGTCCTTGCCGGACGGGCAAACTCGCCCGACCTATCATTATTATTAACCTTTGGAGACCCCGGCCAACAGCCCGCCGGGGATAACCAAAGTTTTATAAAATCAGTTCTTTGCCGGAAGGTTTCTGTCCGGCATCTCCCTTTTTTATAACCGTTACCACCGAGAAATAGCCACACGCCTTTACTGATAATAAGGATGAAATCCCCCTTGTAAATCTACACCTAATTCATCCCATAAATTCCGCCACCCCGGATTAAACTTATTGATTAACCGAACTTTCCACGAACGATGCCATTTTTTCAACCGATATTCTCGTTCCAATGCATCCCGCACATCCGTAAACTGCTCATAATATAACAATTTTTTTACATTATAGCGGTATGTAAAACCGGGGACCATTCCCTCTTTATGTTCATAGGTGCGCCGAATTAAATTCTTCGTGAAACCTACATAAAACGTACTATTATTTTCATTGGAGAGAATATACACATAATACATATTTTTCCTCTCTGAAATACGGCAACAACAAAATAATTTGGAGCCCCCGGCCAACAGCCCGCCGGGGATAACCAAAGTTTTATAAAATCAGTTCTTTGCCGAAGGACTTCTCCTTCCCGCACACTACCAACGGACCGTGCGTACACGGATACTTTCGCCCCAATCCACCCCGGGGAAATAATCGGTGTTCAGACGGCCGCGTTCGTCGTACAACTGCCCCAACACTTCGCCGTCATCGCCCTCTAAACGCTCAGCATTATAGGAGCCACCGACGCCGTCGGGGAAATCTTCATGGGAAGGTTGGTCATGTGCTGACTTCACACATAGTGCTTGTTCTTCAGGGTCTTCCAAGGCGGCGCAAGCATCCTCTAATGATTTACAGTATTCATCAAACGCCGTATAATGCGCGTGTAAGTTTTCAAATCGGCATTGGTTATTATTTAATACCAGCGAAAGCGTACCGCACGTACGTTGGGCGGCTTCCCACGCGCTTTTCATTTGCCGGCAACTGTTCTCAACGGCTTGCAAGAGGTTAAGATAATTACCCGGGCGGGCGCCGCACGTCGCGGGGAAAGCGCCCGACAACTGATTAATTTGGTCGTACATAGTTTGACTGGTGGGCATTTGTTGTCCGGCGCGTTGTACGGCATCTTCACAATTTTTATCTTGGTCCAAATAGTTTTGCACATTCGTCATATCGGCAAGGACGTCGTCTGCGTTAATCGCCACGCCGCCAAAACCGGAGGAAGTAAACACACTGCGCGGCATTTCGGCCCCGTCAAAACTAGCCGAGGCCAACGTCTTTTTAAGGAGCACTTGCGGCGTGCGGTGGGCGGCGCGGCCCATCATCCACGCCCAATACATATCGCGCGTGGCGCGCGTATCGCCGACGCGGGCAATAGAGCCGATTTGGGCGATAGATGTACTGCTACGGTCATTTTTTTTAAGAAATTCGGATAAATCTACTTGTCCGTACGCGGCCCGCTCTACGGCGCGGTCAAACCAATCGGTGCCTTTGGAAACGCCGGCGATAGGCAATTTGGCTACTTTTTTTAAGGTATTGACGGAGTTGAACGCATCATTTTTATCGCGCAAAACGGCGTTAGCGTCCTCGCCGAAAAACACTTCGGTATTTTGGGCCGCGTTGGCTTGGGTTTGTGCAGATACACCGTCTTTGGTTAAGCGCACGGCACTTTTGTCACGTTGGACAGAATTACGGGAATTTTCGCCCCTTGCAGCGGCAGTTGGGTCGTCGTAAACTCCGGTTATATAATCGCCTTTTTGGCCGCGTTTGGCTAAGGCCGCGTTGACCGAACGGATATCAATGAGTTTATTTTCGGCTTGCGCTTGGGTGGAATTAAACGAGCCGCCTTGTGCGCCGAAAATGTTTACTTCGTCGGGGTCGGGGATTTCGCCGCGGACCATTTTGTTATGTTCGTTCCACGAGAAAAGCGCCTTGAAAAAAGAAATCCCTTGTGCTTCGTCTATACTGTAGCCCATGGCATAGACCAAATTGCGCAGTAGCGGAATTTTACCGACGGGCACAAGCCCCCCAATTCCCAACAAAAACAGCAAAATCACCACCGCGCTCCATAGTTTTTTGGAGCGTAGCCACGCACGGGCTTGTGGCGAGGGTGATGTTTTTGGTGTCGGCGTATTTGTTGTCATAAAAAAATAGGGGAACACGCCCTACGGCGCATTCCCCCTGTTATATTATTTTTTGTTATCGGTTTGGTTGGTTTGGCTGTTAGGGTTCATTTCTTCCTTGATGACATCTTTGAGCACACTTCCACCTTTGGCTAGCCCTGTTTTAGCGGCCCCTTTAACAAGATCTGCTCCACGCTTTTGGAAAAGTTCTTTTATTACATTCTTTTTCATACCAAGACTTTTCCAAAATTTTGTCCACTTTCCATCTCCTTCCAAATTTGAGAGGGCATTTGAACAACCGGACAACCAAGCAAAAACCAATCCGCCAACTACGAGTCCGCTTAAACTCCACATAACCGGCGGAATCCAACCATCTCTCCCATACGATAAATAATAATCACGCGCTAAAGCAAAGGTATTTCCCGCAAAAGCAAGAACAAAGGCGGTAATCAATCCGGCAATTGCATAGCCCCAAAAACCGCCAGCTTCTGCCAAGTATGAAATTGCAACCATACCGATTAGCAATAACAAAACAGTAGCAATCATCAA
>Ga0310694_10002964_pt1 | contig 16848 bp, 13 predicted proteins | sample 174DNAGHGhighgp2_FD_203884 | JGI IMG/M metagenome (GOLD analysis project Ga0310694, IMG submission 203884) | Sheep rumen microbial communities from Palmerston North, Manawatu-Wanganui, New Zealand - 1742 DNA GHGhigh gp2 (v2) (version 2) | ecosystem: Host-associated > Mammals > Digestive system... | reverse complement strand
TTCATCTACAAATGCTTATGCCCCTACAGGGCGACTATGAACATCTTGACACCCAAGGCGTTGCCTTGGGCTATGTGCTTGCAGGCCTTTCAGGCCGCCCTTCGGATACAAGCGGATAATCATTTTAGAGAATTGGCGAATTTCTTCGAGGTACGGTTGGCAATGAACACGAAACCTTGAACAACTGACAACGAATAAGAAACAGTCGCGCTCGGCTCCACCGCTTTACTCGTCGAAGGAACGACCGATACCAAACCCAACGACCTTTACGTCCTTCCGTTTCAGACAAATAATTGAATTTTAGGGAAAATCAATATTTTTAACTTCATAACAGGCAAACATCTAACAATCAACCATATACAACTGCCTATAAAACAAAGGATATTGACAAAAATGGCGTTAATATTTTTTAACTATGTTTTTAGGGCAAAAGAAAAGAAAAACACTTGCAAGTATTAAAAAAAAGCATTAACTTTGCACGGATTTTGAAATTGGGTCAAATTGGCTCAACATGTCTAAATGGCTTGACAAAGCTACTCTCGCTTGCCTAACAGCAGCATTGAAAGATTCTCACGGCACCATGCCGACCCTCTCAAGCAATGGGACATCCCTAATACACATCTTTCCAACACGAAACCATAAACACTTCAAGCAAGTAAATAAAACAAGAAGGACAAGGAAAGGGCAAAACCCACACAAAAAACAGTAAAACAATTAACATCAAATATCAAATTTTAATCATTTATGAAAAAATTATTTACATCTACCCTGATGATGTTCATTGCTCTTGCGACCTGGGCGCAACAGCCACAACAATTGTCTGAACACATCAAAGTAACATGGACTAGTCCGACACTTACCCTGGAAGTCAGTGAAGGTGTCAAGAAAGAGGAAGAAATTAACCTTTTGAAGCAACAAGAATGGTATGGCCAAGTAGAGAACCTCGTTCTCCAAGGCACTTTCACCAACAAAGAGTTGGGAGAAATGAATGATGTGCTACAAGGATGTGGTTCAGCCATGAATGTTGACATGTCTGCTTGCAGCGGTCTGTATTGCAAATATTTGGATTATGCCGAGGTTGGCGGTGAAAGTGGTGAGGAATACGATCAAATCAACACCACTTTCTATGTTGAATATCCTGATATGCACGAAGACCCAAACCCTAAGAATGTGGAAAAGAGAAGGCTTTTCTACTACAAAGGAAAGCTAATTAACTCTAGTGATGTCGTTGAAGATGAGAATGGAAGATATACCTACAACACTGGTAAATATGTTGATTCTGAAGGCAATGTATACAATGGTACTCCGCAAGGAAATGCTCAAACCGGCTATTATTATACCGGATTGTATGACTACGACAAAAATTGTGAATATGTAGGATCTCAAAATAATGCATACGAAGGTCTCATAAAAGAAAGTAGCACTGGGAAGTGGTTTTATTTTGATGACACCTATGTTATTTTAAATCAGGATGAAGCGCCACAAGTTAACGTCAATAATATTGTTTCTCAAATAAAACAAGGTCAAGGCCCAGGAGGAAATGGATCTGGTTGGGATTCTGAAGATCCTACTATTTACAATTATTATGATTACTATTATGATCCAAATCAATGGCCTAATGGACCTGTTCCTCTTAAAATTAAGTTTACCAAGCATTATATCGAGGAGAATCACAGATTCGATTTAACAGAACAAATCGTCTACCTCATCCCAAGTGATGTTTGGGTATATGAAGAACCAAAACCTGCGCATGAAGGAGGAGGAGTGAAATACATCGTTGTTCCCGAAGATGACGTGGACAATAAAGTAGACTCTGATACTTCAACAGAAGATATTTATGAATTAGGTTCCACTGGCACATATACCAAAATGATAGGTGGTGAGAAATTCGTACTTGGCAACTTCAAGTCGAGCATCAAGACCATCATTTTACCTGACAACGAGAACTTCACCTTCGTACCTGCAATCGATGTACTAACTTCATCAAACTGCCTTGAGAGCGTCACCTTGTCAGATAAGATTAGGGCGCTAGATATAGCAGCTTTCCTGAACTGCACCAATCTGACCACCATCAACTTCCCCGCAAGCCTTGAGCAAATCGGTGGCGACTGCTTCAATGGTTGTAAAGCTTTGACCAACGGCGACCTTTCCGCCACACAACTGGACAGGGTTCGTTACCACACCTTCAATGACTGCGAAGCCATTACTGAATTCTTCTTCCCCGAGGAAACGCTCAGATACATCCAGACCCAGGCATTCCAGCGTTGCAAGGGATTCACTGACCTCAATCTCCAAAACTGCCACGAACTGGAATTGATTGGTTCCAAGGCTTTCGGTGAGTGCACTTCGCTTGTCAATGTGAACGTCTGCTCTCACCCCAAGGTCATCAAGGGCGGCACTGGCGATGGTGCTTTCTACAACTCCAAGGCTATCCAACAGGTGAAAATCACTTATTGCACAGGAACCAAAGTTGACAAATGCATTTGCGAATTCAATGCTTTCGACTATGACGTCACCAACAGCCAGACTCAGGTGCAGAACGTGGATAAATGCGCCCGTTTGATTTTCGAGCATGGAGACAACGTCAACGAACCATTCATCGACGACTTTGACTTCTTCCAGGGCTATTACAAGACTGGTGTGTATCTCCGTCAGAGCAACCTGCTCAAATACTGGCGTAATGTCTGTAGTGACAGCAGGAATGGCCAATCTGGCAAAGCCCCGGACAACTACAACGCAGAAGCCAGCGGCGTTCCTGCCAACCAGCTTGGCAGATACGTCGACAATGGATGGATTGAGTTCATCAACACTGGCGACTTCATCCCCGTTGTTCCTAACAACGATGGACACTTCCTCCGCACCTACAGCCGCAACCTGGGCAGTGGCCCGATGCGTCTCACTCTTGAAGACGAAAATGGTAAGACCGTGGGCATGCACGCCTATCGCGCCACAGGCTATGCTGTAACAAAAGAAAGCACAGAACTCAAGGACAGCGAGGGCAACTGGCTCGTCCTCGGTGGATACATCGTGTTGAAAGAGATCACCACCACCATCAATGGCAAAACTATCGGATACGTGCCAGAAGGAACCGGTGTGGTGCTTCACTCCCAAGACTTCACAGAAGCAGGTGGTTTCATCGCCGCCAAGGATTTTGAAAATGGAAACACTTTGACAAAATATCCTAACACTGGCAAGGTGCTCCTTGAGGACAATCCTAACGTGAACATGCTTATAGGCTCTGAAGGCTATGAGCTTCAGATTGCTCCCACCGATCCTTGGATTTGGGGCAACTATGGTCCCAGCGGACAAGGTGGCTACGGCGCCACCCGCACCTTCCGTAACTTCGGTTTGAGAGGACCTGACTGCAGCACAGCCCTTTGGGTGCGCACCAAGCCAGGCAACCTGCGTGAGAACCGTGCTTATGCCCATATCCCCGTAGGTCTCTTCAATAACGAAAACGAGGCTGCTGAAACCAATACTCTCGAGTACACAATCAACGGCTTGCATAGCGAGGATGATGAAGGCGGCACCCAGCACATCGGCCTTGGACTCATCTTTGAAGGCGATGAAGCCACTGGCATCCATTCACACACCATCGAACCGAATGGCACCATTGCTGAAGACGACGCTTGGTATACTCCCCAAGGGGTCAGGGTCAATGTTCCAACAAAGGGCATTTACATTCACAACAACAAAAAAGTCATCATCCAATAATTCATAGGAGAATAAAAAATGCTTAAAACATATTCAAAGCCCAGGACTGAAATCATCAACATGGCTGTCGAAACAATCATGGCTATCGTTGACTCAACCGGAACTGATGATCCAGGAACATTCTCTTCCAACACCTCGGAATTCGAAGAGGACAATGAGATTGGAGGAATGTCCAAAAGTCTTTGGGATGACTAATGACCAAGTTGTTTGCGCAGCCGGTCTACCAGACAAGGATTTGACCTGGCTTCGCAAACAGCCATAAAAAACAAGTAGGAGGTGAGCACTTATCACTGGTGTTTATCTCCTACTTTATTCATTAATAGACTTGGTGTGCTAACATTCATTCATTGGTTAGCCTCACCTTAAATATCCACCCATATGAAACCATCCTATCCAATCCGACTGTCCTTCGTGCTGTCTCTCTTCTTTTTCAATTTGGCCACCTATGCGGATAACATTACATTTTCCGACCAAAAGGTGAAAGCGATATGTCTGCAATACTGGGATACAGACAAAGACAATGAATTGAGCATCGAAGAAGCGACCAAGGTCACCTCCATCAACCAAGCGTTCGCCAATACCGATATAGAAACGTTCGACGAGCTGAAATACTTCACAGGGCTCACCTACATCGCCAACCAGGCATTCTACAAATGCACCAGCCTGAGAAAAATAACGCTCCCGGAAACCATCACTGAAATAAAGACAAAAGCATTCTATGGATGCAGCACTCTTTCAGCCGTGACCATACCCAACAGCGTAAGCACCATAGGCAGTTGGGCCTTCGCCACTTGCAGGGGTCTTGCCACCATCGACTTCGGCAGAGGGGTGAAGACCATCGAACAGGAGGCATTCCAATACTGCAAGTTGCTCACAGAAATTCATCTACCTGCTTCGCTGACCAAAGTGTCTGGAGATGCCTTCGACCATTGCACAGGCATCACCACATTGACCGTAGATGAGGCCAATACCGTTTACAACTCAGGCAACAACTGCAACGCCATCATCGCCACCGCCAAAAACGAGCTGGTGATAGGTTGCCAGTCTACCGTCATTCCCGCCACTGTCACTTCCATCGGAGAGTCGGCATTCAGTGGATGTAGTTCTCTCACAGAAATCACAATCCCTGAAAGCGTAACAAAGATCGGAATCACGGCCTTTGCTTATTGCGATGGACTCACATCGGTTGTCATACCATCTAACGTCAAGACCATCGATTACGGAGCATTTTCCTATTGCTGGTCGCTGAAGAACCTTGTTGTGAAAGAGGGCGTGACCAACATCATCGACTATGCCTTTGAATCGTGCTGGGAACTAGAAACCGTATATTTGCCCAGCACATTGAAATCATTAGGCTATGCAGCATTCATCTCATGCAGCAACATAAAGGAACTGAGAGTGGCTGTTGAGAAACCCATCAACATCTCCAGCAACGCTTTCAATTGCTATGAAACAGCTGTGCTTTATGTTCCAGAAGGAAGTATCAATGCTTATCAAAATGCTCCCGTCTGGAAAAATTTTGCCATGATTGAAAAATTGTTCCGCTTGGGCGATGTCAACCACGACGGTTTCGTGAACGTCACCGACGTCTCGCTCAGTGTCAACTACATCCTCGGCAACATACCACCAGTGTTCTACAAGGAAAACGCCGACGTAGACCAGGACAATGAAATCAATATCACCGACATCACCAACCTCGTGAACCTGATACTGACGCAAAATTGAGATTTGAGATTTGAGGATTGAGATTTGAGGATTGAAAACCACACGCCAAGAATGGCGGTGCGACCGTAGGGGCGGGTCTTGTGCCCGCCCGAAATAAGAAACGAACACGCGCTCGGCTCTGCCGCTTGACTTGTCCAAGAAACGAACACGAAACAACACGAAACATTTGGTTTGTGCGCACTAGGAGGCGACGTCTCCGAGCGTCGCAACAACAAGAGGCCTGTGCACACTGTAGAGACGGGATTTTTCCCGTCTCAAAAGCGAAATGCCATACCAAGTACGCGACAAAAAATCTTCACTAAATTTGTGAATTTTTAAAAATATGCTTACATTTGCACACAAATAAAAAAGCCATATGGTAATAGAATACGAAAAAGACTATCTTGAAGAACTTTACAAAGACGGGAAATGCAGAAACAAAAAATATCGGTTCCAAAAGTCTGTCATCGCCAAATATCAGAAACGCATAGATACACTGATTGCCGCCACTCGTATAGAAGATTTATTTGTCTTCAACTCACTTAACTTCGAGGCATTAGACAATTATTTTTGTTCTATTCGCATAGACTACCATTTTCGCTTGATATTTAAGGTAAGGCAGGAAGGGACAGAACCCATTATAACCATATGCACCGTAATTGACATAACAAACCATTATCAAAAATAAAGATATGAACAGAACAACAACACATCCAGGAGATGTATTAAAAGAAGAGTTGGAAGCAAGAGGCATTTCACAAAAGAAATTCTCAGAAGTGCTCTCTATCCCTTATACACAACTGAATGAGATACTTAATGGCAAACGTCAGGTGACAACTGATTTTGCCTTGATGATGGAGGCTGCACTTGGCATCAATCCAGAACTGCTCATTAATATGCAAACTCGCTATAATATGTCTGTAGCACGACAGAAAAAGCCCCTGTTAGAAAGGTTGAATGACATAAGAAAAAATTGCGCCGCAGTATTTTAAGGTAGGTTCTACTATTTTTGTCGATTAGTTCATCTTAATAAACGCTAAAGCTTAAGCAAACGAAAAACGGGCGGAGACCGACCATCGGCTCCGCCCGCTCTAATTATCTGTTACTATTCTATTTCAAATGTGATATCCGAGTCTTATTTCTTCTCAATGGTGTTCTCGAATATGAATCCTGAAGCAATCAATGTTGCAAAAATCAATACAATTGTTGTGTTCATCTTTTTACCCTTTCTTTTTTTAAATTAAACATTGCGCTGCTGCCTCTCGGCATGAGGCGTTTCCTGAAAACTCTCTAACAATCTTTTTATGGTTACCTTTGTTATCCTGACTACATCTTTACCTTTAAACTATCATACCTTTTTTTCTTTGCGCAATATATCTTTATTTCCATGCTTTTTCTATGTTATCCTTTCCAACTTTCTTTCTACCTCAACCAACACCTTGACTGATCTTTTATCCTTTTGACAATGCAAAGGTACGACTGTTTGCGCACACAGCAAAGATTTTGGAGCATTTTTTCACCAAATACGTATGATTTTTGACATGCGTCAAGGATGGGCGAGGTAAGCACGAGGCACTGCCTATATATATAAGGAGAGACGATGAAGAAAGTAAAAATGGTCTTCTGGAGCGGCAAAAACACCAAGATTATTCAGGATGCAACCATAGGTCGACGTGCGGGTCCGGCAGAACATTTGCTTGCAAATCCGGCAGAACATTTGATCATTATTCGGGCGGGCACAAGACCCGCCCCTACGACTTCGGGAGAGTGTGTGCACCTAATTTTCAATTTTCAATCTTCAATCTTCAATCTTATTTAGGACCCGCCCCTACGGCTTCGGGAGAGTGTGTGCACCTAATTTTCAATTTTCAATTTTCAACCTTCAATCTTATTTAGAACCCGCCCCTACGACTTCGGGAGAGTGTGTGCACCTAATTTTCAATTTTCAATTTTCAACCTTCAATCTTATTTAGGACCCGCCCCTACGACTTCGGGGAAGGACTTGCAACGGGCATATCACCACGCATCTAAAAAACGTGGAGGCTTCTCGGAAGCCCCCACGTCATTCTTATAAAAAGCAAAAGATGCTTAGTTGTTCTCCGGTCTGAGTTTGCGTACGGTCTCGCCAGCACGCCACATTTCCTTGTTGCGCATGGCCTCCAGTTCTTTCTCGAGTCCTTCGCGGTAGTCTTCCTTGGAGTTGGCGTCGATGGAGATTTGCGCCTCCTTGCCCGTCTGCACGGAGAGGTAGAGCCATTCCATAACCGGCTTGATGGCCTCGCGGAACCTCGGTGCCCAGTCGAGAGCGCCACGCTGCGCCGTCGTGGAGCAGTTGGCATACATCCAGTCCATACCCTTTTGTCCGAAGAGCGGGCCAAGACTCTGTGTGAGTTCCTCCACCGTCTCGTTGAAAGCCTCCGATGGTGAGTGACCATGCTCGCGGAGCACCTCGTATTGAGCCTCAAGGAGTCCCTCGATGGCACCCATGAGCGAACCGCGCTCACCGGTGAGGTCGGAAGTGGCCTCGCGCTCGAAGGTGGTCTTGAAGAGGTATCCTGCACCGATGCCGATGCCGAAGGCGATGGTGCGCTCCTCAGCCTTTCCCGTAGCATCCTGATAGACGGCATAGGAGCAGTTCAGACCGCGTCCCTCCAAGAACATGGTACGGAGGGAAGTGCCCGAACCTTTGGGTGCGACGAGTATGACATCGACATCCTCTGGCGGCACCACGCCGGTGCGGTCGTTCCAGTTGATGGCGAAGCCATGTGAGTAGTAGAGTGCCTTTCCCTTGGTGAGGAATGGTTTGATGCGCGGCCACACCTGGATCTGTCCTGCGTCGGAGAGGAGCATGCACACGATGGTGCCTTTCTCGGCGGCCTCCTCAATGGAGAAGAGTGTCTTTCCCGGCACCCATCCGTCGGCGACGGCCTTCTCATAAGTCTTGCCCTGACGCTGCCCTACGATGACATTAAAGCCATTGTCGCGCAGGTTGCAAGCCTGTCCCGGTCCCTGGATGCCATAGCCGATGATGGCGATGGTCTCGTTTTTCAATACCTCACGTGCTTTCTCCAAAGAGAATTCCTTGCTGGTGACCACGGTCTCGATGACGCCACCAAAATTCATTTCTGCCATATAATAATATATTTAAAGATGTATCCCTGTAATTTTTGACTGCAAAGTTACGAATTAAAAGTGAATCCACAAAAAAAGTCACTGAATTATCGTTTCTTCTTTTTTTTATCACGAATTAGAGAATTGGAGAATCTTTGTTTGATGTTTATTTCTTATCACGAATTAGAGAATTTGAGAATCTCGCTTGTCGAAGAATTGGAGAATTATAGAATTCGGTGTAGTCAGGAGTTTTTTCTATAGTCAGGTCGATTGGGGTAGAATTTGAATTGTAGGCTGGTTGCCCCAAAATTGAGAAGTAAACCAAGCTGGTGTTTGCCTATATGAAGATAGTTGATGATTTGCTGCTCAAATACACCCGTTATCTCACCGTAAGCCTTGACTTCCACTCCTATTTTATCATAGCAAAAGAAATCATAGAAGAAATCGTGCTGAAGGACAACACCATGGTAAATCAACGATATATGTTTCTCTCGCTCATAAGGTATGTGGTTTTCTCTCAACAACACCTCGAAAGCATCCTGATACACTTTTTCCTTGAAACCACACCCTAATTCCCTATGCAATAGCATCGCAAGTCCCAAAAGAGTCTTTGATTCCTCTTCAAACAAATACTGACCCATTCCACAAATCATTTACTATTAACATAAATGATTATCCGCATCTTTCCGATAACGCCCCGAAGGGGCAATAAGCCTCCAGCCCAGGGCAACGCCCTGGGAAATTGGGAAGGAGGCAATCGCCCTGTAGGGGCATAAGCCTTTCATCTACAAATGCTTATGCCCCTACAGGGCGACTATGAACATCTTGACACCCAAGGCGTTGCCTTGGGCTATGTGCTTGCTGGCCTTTCAGGCCGCCCTTCGGATACAAGCGGATAATCATTTAACATAATTCTCTAATTCGCTAATTCGGGACAAAAAAACATTCGAGACAAAAAACATTCGGGATCTACTTGAACTTCACCAGAGCCCTGCAGATTTCCACTTCTTGACCGTCGTGGTCATCCTTGACCATCCTGACGGATGTGGTCAACCCGTCGTCGGTGTCGTGACGGTAGAGCTTGACGGAGTCGCCATAATGCGCCTCGGCGACGTATGCAATCTCCAAACGGTGGAGCTGATGGGATGCGTACCAATCGAGAGAGAATAGGTTGAGGATATGCTCGATGTATTTCACGCTGTTGAAGTGCCCGTTGACATCGATGTCGTTGTATTGCGTGACGATGGTGGCAGCGAGAGCGGCATCTTCGCCCACGTTCACCCTGGAACTTTTGGCGATGGGGCATTCCTTCTCCTTCAAGACATATTGGCTGATGGCGCCCTCGCAGATGTCGAGGAGATTGGCCGGTTGTCGCGTCTCGGTATCGATCATCGCCCACACAGAGCGGCCATAACCATACACCTTGCCGCTGTCAATGTCCTGCACCTTGAAGTTACGGTTGGTGAAGAACCGCATGGCCGTCTCCACCCACGTCTCCACTTGGAAACGTGCATACATCGGCGGCAATTCCTCCATCTCGATGGCCAATCGAGACAGCACCCATGTCTTCTTGATGCTGTTGAGGAAGGCCATGCCAAAGCCACGGTCCCGTGAATGGAAGTCGGCAGCGTTGAGCAGATGATTGCCCAGATGCCCCATCATCAGCCTTTTGTTGAAGTCGCAATGGAAAGGCTCAGCCCAAAACTCATAACATCCAATCTTATCCATTCCCTTTGGCATCTTGGTAGTCCTTTTCTTGTTGTTCGAGGAAAGCGCTCACCTCCTCCTCCGTACTCCTGGTGATGGCGATGCGTCCGCTACGAGTGTATTGGAGGACGCACCCGAACTCGTTAAGAGCCCTGTAAAGCGAGACAATGTCCTCGGTGATGCCGCTTTTCATCACAGCCACATAGGTGGGATTCACCTCGGTGATCATCGCGTCGTAGCGCCGTATGATGCGAGACACCTCGGGGTTGTCGAGCACCACCTGCGTGGAAAGTTTGTAAAGACCTGTCTCGCGGATGAAGAGTTGGTCGTCGGTGTAGAACTTCGCCTTCACCACGTCGATTTTCTTCTCTATCTGCTTGGTGATTTTCTCTATCTGGTCGGGGTCGCTCCAGGCAGTGATGGTGTATTTGTGTACGCCGTCGATGCTCGATGCCGAGACGTTGAGACTCTCGATGTTCACCTGCCGGCGGGTAAAGACGGCCGTGATCTGGTTGAGCACACCGGCGATGTTCTCGGAATAGACGAGCAGGGTGTAAAATGTTTTTTCCATAATGTTGTGTTTATACTTCGAGCATCATCTCATCGACGCTCATTCCCGGCGGTGTGATGGGCAGCACGTCGTCATCCTCGAGGATGGCACATTCGAGGAGGAACGGCCCTTCGGTGTCGAGCATCTCCTGGATGGCATCTTTGAGGTCCTTGCGCTCCACGACGGCGCGGTATCCTATGCCGTATGCCTGGGCGATGAGTGAATATTTCGGGTTGAGCATACGAGTAAAGGATTTTCTTCTCTGCCAGAACATGTCCTGCCACTGCCTCACGTTGCCCAAGTAGTTGTTGTTGAGCAGTATCATCTTCACCGGCGACTGTTGCTCCATGATGGTGCCCAATTCCTCCAGAACCATCTGCATGCCACCATCGCCCATGAAACAACAGACGGTGCGGTTGGGAGTGCCGAAGGTGGCACCGATGGCAGCCGGCAGCCCGTAGCCCATGGTGCCGAGGCCTCCGCTGCTGACTATGGAGCGATGCCTTTTGAACTTGAAATATCGGCATGAGAAAAGTTGGTTCTGCCCCACGTCGGTGACGAGGACGGCCTCCCCCTTCGTGGCCTCCGCCACTGCGTTGACCACCTCTCCCATGAGCAGCGGTCCTTCCTTGGGATGGATGGCGGGTTCCACCACCTTCTCCATCTCCTTCTCTTGCAGCGGCAGGAAACTGTCCCTCCACTCCTTATGGCAGTTTTTCCTCAACAAGCGTGTGATGGCAGGCAGAGTCGCCTTGCAGTCGCCCACCACGGGGATGTCGGCGATGACGTTCTTGTTGATTTCCGACTTGTCGATGTCGAGGTGGATGACCTTCGCCTGTCGGGCGTAGGTGTCGGTGCGCCCCGTGACGCGGTCGCTGAAACGCATGCCGATGGCGATGAGCACGTCGCACTCCTGTTCCTTGATGTTGGGCGCGTAGTTGCCGTGCATGCCCAGCATGCCCACGTTGAGTGGGTGGTCGGAAGGCATGGCAGAAAGTCCGAGCATGGTGCGTCCGGCAGGAATGTCGCCTTTCTCCAAGAATTCCAGCAGTTCCGCCTGTGCGTTGCCCAGTTCCACGCCCTGTCCCACGAGGGCGAGAGGTTTCTTCGCGTTGTTGATGAGTTCGGCAGCCTGACGAACGCACTCTTCATCCACCTTAGGTGAAGGGACGTAGCTCCGGATGAAGTCTACGTGTTTCGGCTCCCATTCGGTGGTGCCGGTCTGTGCGTTCTTGAGGAAGTCGAGCACCACGGGGCCCGGTCTTCCGCTCCTGGCGATGAAAAAGGCCCTGCTGACAGCCCATGCCACATCCTCCGGCCTGCGAATCTGATAACTCCATTTCGAGATGGGTTGTGAGACACCCACGAGGTCCACCTCCTGGAAGGCATCGGTGCCGAGGGCGGTGACACCCACCTGTCCTGCTATGACAACGATGGGTGTGGAGTCCATCATGGCATCGGCGACACCGGTGAGGGTGTTGGTGGCGCCGGGTCCGCTGGTGACGAGACATACGCCGACACGTCCGCTTACCCTGGCATAGCCTTCCGCGGCGTGTGCCGCTGCCTGCTCATGCCTCACGAGGATGTGCTCGAAGGACTTGCGCTCCCCCCGCGTGTAGTCGAAGAGGGCGTCATAGACGGGCATGATGGCACCGCCGGGATATCCGAAGATGGTGGTCACCCCTTCAGCGACGAGCGACCTCATCAGGGCTTCCGAACCGGTTATTCTCTCTTTCATGTGATGATGATTATTTGTTTTCAAAACACCAGTCTCACGCCTCCCTTGTCGGCAGAACTGACGCTTTGGGCATAGGCTCTGAGCGCGCGGCTCACCTCCCTCACCCTGGTGAGGGGCCTTGGCTGACGTGCTGCAAGTTCCTCGTCGGTGAGGTCGACGCGTATGGTGCGGTTGGGGATGTCTATTTCGATGATGTCGCCGTCCACGATTTTCCCGATGTCGCCTCCAGAGGCGGCCTCCGGCGAGATGTGTCCGATGCTGAGTCCCGAGGTGCCCCCCGAGAATCGTCCGTCGGTGATGAGGGCGCATTCCTTACCCAGGTGCATGCTTTTGATATAAGATGTGGGATAGAGCATCTCCTGCATGCCCGGTCCTCCCTTCGGCCCCTCGTGGGTGATGACGACGCAGTCGCCGCTCTTCACCTGCCCGCCGAGGATGCCTTCGCAAGCGGCTTCCTGGGAGTCAAACACCTTGGCTGGTCCACGGAACTTCCACAGTTCCTCATCCACGCCGGCGGTCTTCACCACGCAGCCATCCTTGGCGATGTTGCCAAAGAGCACGGCGAGGCCGCCATCCTTGGTGTAGGCATGCTCGATGTCGCGTATGCAGCCGTTCTCGCGGTCCACGTCGAATTCCTCCCATTCCTTGTCCTGCGAACCCATCTGCGTGGAGAATTTCCCGCCAGGAGCGCTGCGATAGATGCGGTTGGCTTCGTCGTCGATGCCGTCGGCACTGGTGATGGCGTATTTGGAGACGGCTTCCAAGGTGGTGAGGCCATCCACGCGCATGGCGTCGAGCATGAGCCCACCCTTGTCGAGTTCGTTCATGATGCCGAGGATGCCACCAGCCTTGCCACACTCTTGCACACTGTATTTCTGCGTGTTGGGAGCAAGTTTGCACAGACACGGCACCTTGCGGCTGAGTTCGTCGATGTCCTTCATCTTGAAGTCCACACCGGCTTCCTGAGCCACGGCGAGAAGGTGAAGGACGGTGTTGGTGGAGCCTCCCATGGCGATGTCGAGCGTCATGGCGTTGAGGAAGGCGGCACGCGTGGCGATGCTACGTGGCAACACGCTGTCGTCGCCGTCGCGATAGTATTTGTAGGCGTTCTCCACGATGAGGCGAGCGGCATCCTCGAAGAGGCGCACGCGGTTGACGTGGGTCGCCACGATGGTGCCATTGCCAGGGAGGGAAAGACCGATGGCCTCGGTGAGGGAGTTCATTGAGTTGGCGGTGAACATCCCAGAGCAACTGCCGCATCCCGGACAAGCGCATCCCTCGAGGTCAGCCAGGTCGCTGTCGGAAACGGTGGGGTCGGCGCCTTTCACCATGGCGATGACGAGGTCGGCGTTCTCACCGCGCCAGCGTCCCGCCTCCATGGGACCTCCGCTGACAAAGACGGCGGGGATGTTGAGGCGCATGGCGGCCATCAGCATGCCGGGGGTCACCTTGTCGCAGTTGGAGATGCACACCATGGCATCTGCCTTGTGGGCGTTGACCATGTACTCCACCGAGTCGGCTATGATGTCGCGTGAGGGGAGGGAGTAAAGCATACCATCGTGCCCCATAGCGATACCGTCGTCGATGGCGATGGTGTTGAATTCTGCGGCATAGCAGCCCATCTTCTCTATCTCGCGCTTGACCACCTGTCCTATCTCATGGAGATGGGTATGGCCAGGCACGAACTGCGTGAAGGAGTTGACCACGGCGATGATGGGTTTGCCAAACTGTTCTCTTTTCATGCCAGCAGCCACCCATAGTGCCCTGGCTCCGGCCATCTTGCGCCCTTCGGTGCATACGGCGCTTCTCAAAGGATGTTTCCAGTCCATATAATAATGTAATCTACTCAAGTTCGCATTAGCCCAACTTTCTGTAGTTAGAGGGTAGTTAAAGAGGAGTTAAAGAGGAGTTAAAGAGGAGTTAAAGGGACGTATGTTCACTTTTACTACCTTTGATTGAGATTTTTCGCAATACATACTTCTTCAAGACCTTCTTATTACCTTGCCTATCCTTACTTGCGAAAGTTGAGTATATGATATCGTTATAAGTTGCAAAGGTAGTGTAAATAAAGCGCAAAGCAAAACAAATAGCGATTTTTTTGTTACCGCCACCACTGGTTGCGGTCATCCCCTACGACTTCGGGGGAGGATTTGCAACGGGATGATGCGCACTAGCAGTGATTGCAGCAAAAAAGGCTGACCTTCAGGCCAGCCTTCTATCATAATAAAAAAGATGCATCATCTTATCCTGTCCATATCCCGTATCAACTTGTCGTCTTTCTTGATGCCCCTCCTTGCCAGGAAGAACATCACGGCAGCAAGGAACGGCAGGCCTGTACCGAAGACGATGTTGCCCATCGTCACATCAGGGTCGGCGACCTTGAGATAGAACATCAGGGAGAACACACCAATCCAAATGAAGTCGAGCAAGAAGCAAGAGAGGCACAACCCGGCTTGCAACTTCCTGTTCTTATAGGTGAAGATGGCAAAGACACAGAGCGGGCAGGTGAGAAGGAGGATGGCGAAAAGGGGCCACGGTGTGAAAACCCTCGTGCCATCCGACAAATTCATCCAAAGGTTGTACATCACCGCATCACCTCCCATCCCCTTGGGTTCGAAAGTCGCCACGGGAATACAAAGGCAGATGGCGGTGAGCAACAGTGCCACCAGCAAGTAGATGGTCTGTATGCGCTGTATCATATCTGCGGCTCCTTGCTTGGGTCACGCCAATAGACGTTGCCATCGATGAACTCCTGAGTGGCGAGCAGCGTCGGTTTCGGCAGTTTCTCGTAGTAGCGTGAGATTTCTATCTGCTCGCGGTTCTCGAACACCTCCTCGAGCGTGTCGTTGTAGGATGCGAACTCCTGCAGTTTCTTGCTGAGGTCTTGCTTGATTTCCGCAGAAATCTGGTTGGCTCTCTTTGAGATGATGACAACACTCTCATAGATGTTGCCTGTATCCTTGCAAAGGTCCATGATGTTGCGTGTGACGGTGTCTACCGGTGCGTTTGATTTCTTGTAATCCATTTTTTGTATATTTATCGCTATCTAATTGTTATGGTCAATTTCTGGTGTAATCGGAGTAATCAGAGTGATCGGAATATTCAGAGTTCACTTTCTGCGGTTGCCGCGCTCAATCCTCGTAACCCTTGGTCTCCCTTTTGCAGACTTCGATGTATTTCTCAGCAGTCTTGCGATGCGCCGATTCTGGATACTCGTTGAGGAAACCGTAGCACTCGTCTTCAGCATCACGGTAGCGGTCGAGACGGCGCGCCTCAACACTGCGCTGAGCCAGTTCAAACTTGCTCTTCATGACGAGTACGGCAAACTCCTCCCTCTTCTGGCTGAAGGGGAAGTCCTTGATGGCATTCTGAGCCGTGATGATGCACGCCTCATAATTGGAACCACCACTGGTGCAGTTGCCGAAATAGGATCCGAGGTCGTAATACAAGCGTGCAGAATAGAGTTCCTTCATGACAAGTTTGTCCTGAAGTTCGTAGAGCCTGTCGTGTGCCTCTTCCTTCATGATTGCATCAGGATAGAGGTCGAGGTATTCCTGATAGGCTGCGATGGCCTGCATGGTGGGAGTCTGGTCAAGCCTTGGCTCCGGCGTGCTCATATACAAGCTCTGCCCCACATAGAACGAGGCCATCTCGGCAAAAGTGCCTTTGGGATAGGAGGAGTGGTATCTCTTGAAATACTGCGCCGCCGTCTCGAAGTCCTTGCTGCAATAACATGACATGCCAAGCATATAAAGGCACTCCTCGCCGTTCTCCCTACCCTTCATCAAGGTGACGATGTCCTGAAGGAGCAATACGGCATGATTGTATTTGCCATTGGCGAAGCATTCCTTGGCATATTCATATTTATATTCGACATTGGTGGTCTTGAGCACCTTGTTGAATTCACCGGCACACCCCGTCAGCATCAGCATAACGATGGCGGCCATCATCAGAATCTTCCTCATATTTTTGACTTTGACTTGCAAAATTACACATTATTCCCCGATTTGCAAAGACAAAGGTTGAATTTTAGCAAAAAATTACAATATAAGCCATAGATAAAAGGATTTTTTGCTATTCTGGGGCTTCAGGGGAGTTAAAAAGGAGTTAAAGGGGAGTATTTTTTTGGAGTTAAAGAGGAGTTAAAAGGGAGTTAAAGGGGAGTTAAAGGGACATATGATAACTTCTGGGAGTTAACGGGGAGTTTTTAGGGGTTAAAAGGGAGTTAAGTAATCGTAAAAAAATAACTTGGTACGATTATCATTCTTCAAAAGAGGTTTTCCCACCATAATAGAAATTAATAAAATAGTTTACATAATCCATA
>Ga0310694_10002963_pt1 | contig 16851 bp, 20 predicted proteins | sample 174DNAGHGhighgp2_FD_203884 | JGI IMG/M metagenome (GOLD analysis project Ga0310694, IMG submission 203884) | Sheep rumen microbial communities from Palmerston North, Manawatu-Wanganui, New Zealand - 1742 DNA GHGhigh gp2 (v2) (version 2) | ecosystem: Host-associated > Mammals > Digestive system... | reverse complement strand
ATTTTCTTGTCTGCGAGTTTCTTTTCCAAAATCCTGCACTTGGGGCATCCTGTCGTGTAAAGCTTCATCTTCTCCATTCTAATACTCCTTTCTTATGTTTTACTGTTTTATGAAATCCAAGATTAGCGGTCGAACAACCGAAAAGTAAAATTCGCTCTTTTCATTTATATGGTCTCAAGGGCGTTTCATACCTCATTTTCAACGGTTTACGTATTGCGATTGCACGACGCGGAACGGGAATCCCCATCGGTCGTTGGGAATTTTCACCCGAACTGGATTTTTCGGTCTGCTTCCCCGTCCACAAAGAATATGGCATGAAAAAACGTCCTGCGATTCAAAAAACACGCAGGACGTTGGAATTTATCCGTAGCGTCCGCTCAGGCGTTGACCCAGACGGAATCGTTGTCAAGCGAATTGTTGACCGAATACGCGACGACTGGCGACTGCTCGCCAGTGGCTTTCAGCACCCATGCCCCGACAACCGAGCTGTTGACGGCGTAATCCCCGTCGTACTCTATGACATACTGGGCTGACGAGCCAGAGTAGTTCGTGTATGTGCGGGACGTGCCGAAGCCAATCGGGACATCGACGATGAAGTTCAGGCTTCCAGACGCGCTCACAACCTCCCCGTCAACGACGACCGCCTGATTGTCGTACACCTCGACCGCCTCGTATGACGGCTGGAGGATGCAACTCTCGTGAGCGTCGTCCTGATAGTACATGCTGTAGAATGCGTTGAACCTCGACTCGATTCCGCGTATCCCGTTCGGATATGACAGCGTGCCCCCTTCGGAGGCGTAGGCGTACACTTCGTCGGCTTTCGCATGAAGCTGTACCGTGTTGGATTCGAGGCTGATTCCCCCGCTGGTCAGCCCGTCAGCCTCCGCGCAGAGGTCTTTCTTCAGCCTGTCCTCGGCGTAAGCCTTGTTCACGACGACCGCCCGATAGCCCTCGACGTAAGCCGATGCCTCGGTCATGTACGTGCTGGCAGCGACTTCGAAATTCGGAACCGTCACGCTCTGGATGTCCACGTTGATTCGCGGGGCGGTCGGTGTCCTGTACGACACGACGTATCCTGAAACATTTATTGCCATAGTCAGATTTCCTCTCCTGTTCTCCTCTTTACAATATAGTAATCATCCTCACGTTTCCTGTTGAACCAGTCCCCGTTCGACTTGACCGCCTCAACACCGTCGATTTTCGTCCAATCCACCTTCTCATCGACGGAGATGACGCATGCGCCTTCATCGGAAAGAGAGTCAAGCATATTATACACCATAGGCTTGAAAAAAGAATCATGCCAGTCCTTCCTGCCCTTGCATTTCACGTCGGACTGGAACGGGTCGTCGGAATAATGCTCCTCGTTCCAGTACGGGGGGCAGGTGAAGGCGAGGTCGGCTTTCCTTCCATTCAACGCCTTCTCCACGCAATCCCTGTCCGACGAATCCCCGTAATATATCTCCGCGTCGTAGCCCATGTACTTCGCAAGCGACTTCAGCTCCTTGACAAGAGCCTTGTTCGCGTCTATCGCCACGTACTTCATCCCAAGCAGGTAGGCTCCGAGCATCCTTCCCCCCCATCCCGCGCACGGGTCGAAGAAAATCCCGCCCTGCTTCGCGAACGGCTTGCAATGGATGTACACCATCGTCTGATTCAGGTTGGAAACCGTCCTGAACGAATGCTTGAACTTGAGGTTCGCCATGATTCGGCTGTGGTGGTATCTCCCCTTCCCCTTCTTCAGCTCGTAGTCCGTCACCTGCCTCATCAGCGGGACATCGCCCCACAAATCACGGAGCGACTTGTGGTGGCTTGTCTTGGAGTACGCATCCATCCTGGTCCTGATGAAGTTGTTGAGCAGGACATTGCCGATGAAACAGGGCTGGTGGATGAAATCATCATGATTCAATGTCTTGAACACCTCGAAATCCTCCTCCATCGAATTCATGTCGAGCAACGGCTCCTGAGACTGGAGCTTCCCCACGATTTCGTCAAGGACGGATTCTCGGTTCTCCAGCTTCGCATAGTGCTGTGGGACACTAAGGCACCATATCGCCTCGTCGCTCAGCTTCCCAGAATGGTCGAGCAGGCGGTACGGCATCTCGTGGCATCCACGGAATTCATTGGCGAAAGCCATCGTCCTGCGGAGACATCCCTCGTAGTCGGACTCAAGCTCGTGCGAAAACAGCACCAGCACGCGGTGCCCCCCATTGGAATACGCGGTCTCGATTTCGCGGAATTCCTCGTCGGGGAAGAGAGTCGTCTGCTCGGCGACGACAATGTACCACCCGTGCTCCCGCCAGAACGGATTGTAGTAGGCGAGGGCGTTCTCGCAGTTCCAGATGGACTTGTCCATCCGCTCCATCTGCCTCCCGTCATTCAATATGAACGTCGGCATGTGCGGATACGTCTCCGTCTTCCCGAAATATCCGTTGCAGATGTCCTCGTGCGGTTTCGCGACGACCGCGCCTTTCTCGTATTTCACTGGGCACTCCCACCACTTGTCTATGTGGAACCTGTCCTGAAGGGACTTCGGAAACACCACGAAGTCGGGCGTGTCCATGTTTAATTTTTCTATGTTTTTATCCATGCCGTTTCTTGAAATTTCAGTTTCATACGCCATAATATGATAAGAGACAATGAAAACATTTGTCGAAAACCACAAAAAATAAATTGCAATCAAAGGAGAATGGCAACATGGCTGAGGAATGCATGGCGGTAGCCGAAGGCGCATACGGGTTCGGCGACAAACGGTTCACTGGGATGATAATGTACGGGGAGAACGAGGCTTATGTCGAGAACGCGAGGTTCTACCTGAAGAGGCTCAACGGCAAGCGTTGCATCGGGTTCGTGGACGGCACATGGGTCGATGGCACGTTCTCCGACGGGATTTTCTCGGACGGGACGTGGAAGAACGGGACGTTCAACGGAGGCATCTGGCGCAACGGAATCTGGCAGGACGGGAAGTGGGTTCGCGGAATCTGGCAAGACGGGGTCTGGATGAAAGGCGAAGGGGACAGGTTCTCCAAGGACAACACATCGTACCACGTCGATTACTGACAAAAAGAGGGATTATAATTTTTAATTGCCATCAAATGAAAGAAACTATGAATATGGGAAAAAATTTGTTTGATAATGTAAACATCACCGTCATCAACAATGGGAAGAGCGATTATTCTTTTGTTGACGATGAAAATAGCAATAATAATGCAAACATCGCCGACAAACCAGGCGAATACAAGAATTTCACTGGTGTTATCAAATGGAAAGGCACTAATGGAAATGTGGAAAACGCCACGTTTAAGCTGAATGAATCTGAACCAATTGTTGTTTGGCAAAATGGCATTTGGAAAGGCGGTACTTGGAAATTTGGCATTTGGGAAAATGGTACTTGGATAAACGGTACTTGGATAAACGGTACTTGGAAACATGGTCTTTGGAAAAATGGCTGGTGGAAAAACGGCGATTGGGAACATGGTATTTGGATAAATGGTACTTGGGAAAATGGTGATTGGAGAAATGGTGATTGGAGAAATGGCGTTTGGATAAATGGTTGGTGGGAAAATGGTTGGTGGGAAGACGGCATTTGGTTAAATGGCACTTGGAAAAATGGCACTTGGGAAGAAGGTGTCTGGCTGAACGGCACTTGGAAAGAAGGGGTTTGGAAAGGCGGTACTTGGAAATTTGGCGTTTGGGAAAATGGATATGACAAGAACTACCATATCCACAAAGAAAGCAACAGCCCCGACAAGTGGTGACACATCTTCGATGGCTGGACAGCAGGGAAACTAAAAGATATAATTCCCAAAAAAAGAGCGGTGGAATTGCTCCACCGCTCTTTTTTAACTTCACTGCATTTTCAAGGAAATGCTTTTATCCTTGGAACGAGTCAACGTCCTTGAGGACTTCATCGACGACCTTGCAGAAAGCGTCTTCGCCAGCGACCCTGACCAATCCCTGAGTCTTTTCCCTGAACTTCTGGGACAGGCTCCTGAAGGCACCCTGATAGGCTTCCTTCCAAGGCTTGCCGAAGCAGGAGTACGCGGATTCGCTTCCATAGTAGGCGTTGGCGGTGGCAACGAGAGTCGTGTTGCCTTCCTCGTCCGTCGAAGGAACCATCTGGAAATCGACGAGCATCTGCGGGATGATGACGGTCTGCCCGTTTTCCTGATATTCGCCGACAGGGTTCAGCTTGAACGTGAACTTGAAGCTCGTGTCGCTGTTGTTGGTGTCGTAGAAGTCCATCGGGGTGAACTCGACCATCTTCTCGAAGTTCTCGTCGCCCTTCTTGAATTCATCTTCGAGCAACCTGACCATCATATCGTTGCGTTCCCTGATGAATTTGCAGACGGTGTTGAAGTTCTCGCTCTTCGGGAACTTCTTGAATTCGTTGAAAACCTCATTGTCGGCGACCATGAGCTGTTTCGCGAGCTTGAGCAGGTCTTTTGCGAGTTTGACTTTATCCATTCTTCAATTCTCCTTTTTTTGATTTGACAAGTAAGAAACATCAAACAGCCTATTATACTCGCGAATATAAACGAATTTATACTTGGAACCAGTTTTTTTATATTTTTTCCGCTTGTTCAGCCCTTGTATCTGAAACGGAGCATCTTCATCAGGACGTTGGATGCGTCAGCCACGTTCTGCGCTGGCAACAGAGGGATGGTCTCAATCAAGTCAAGTGGCTCGCACACGTTGAACAGCTTCTCGGTGTACGACTCGAATCCAAGGCTTTTCAGGAACGTCGAATTCACATCCCATTCCAACTTCCTCATGTCCGCCGTGTCCTTCCACCACTCGAAGGAGACTGACTTCTTCTCCTTCGAATAATACCCGATTCCGAAGTGATATATGTATCCTTCATCCGTGTCTGGGCTGATGAACGAATGCGACACGGCATACACCAGCATGGTGATGAACACGTCGTCTAAGCATATTTTCTTCGGGATGCTGGAAAGCCTGATGGACTTGAAGATTTCAGTCCTTATCGCCTTGCCCGTGATGTACCACGGAAGCAAAGTGGAGAAGAACGCATCGAGGCAGTGCGGGAAATCGAGGTATTCGCGTGGCTTCTCAAGATGGGTGTTGTACAAGGCGGAAGGAGTCTGCTGGCTGTGGTCGATTCTCAGATGTGGCATTGAAACAATGTCATACGGATGACGCGACAGGCATTCCTTCACTTTCGCGATGAACCCAGTGGTAAGCTCGTCGTCAGCGTCGCATCTCACCACGTAGTCGCACGCCACCCTGTCCAGCCCCTCGAACGTCGCATGGTAGGCACCGACATTCTCGCCTATCTCCACGAACAACGCCTCTGGGCAGAGCGACTTCGCCTTCATCAGCGAAATGTCGTCACTGCAATCGTCCACGATAACAATCTGGTCTGGCTTCACGGTCTGGTTGTGCAACGACGCAATCGTGTATCCAATGGTCTTGGACGCATTGTGCATCGGTATCAGCACCGCAATCGTAGGGGCATCATTTTTCTTCTTCATATTTTCATTCCTTGTCAGCACCTATAATTTGCTTGTCATGCCAATAATCGCCAAATGCCTCAATAAAATACAAATTTGAACGAGTTTGAACAAGAAGCAAATATTATTTTTTACGAAAATATGGCACAAATTCTATAAAAATCAAGAAAAATAAATAAAAAATTAAGAAAAACCTACACAAACTTATAAAATCCAATAAGAAAAACTTATGCGTATCAACTGTTATAATATGTAATACAACATAAACATGGAAAATATCCTATAAAATTTTTCTTATGAGAATCTACAGCATAGAAACAGACAGTAAAATTGCATATATTTGGAAATAAAAAAGCCACTTGCAAGCGTACTTGCAAGTGGCTCATTTTTAATTAGTTACGAATTAAGCGCGAGTGATTTTCATCCTAACGATAGCATAAGGATTGTAAATACCAATTCCGAGCTGCTCGAACATGGAGAAACCAATCAGACGAGCCTTCGGCGTGTCGGCAGAGAGAATCGTAAGGTCGGTACGAACAGGCATACGACCAAAGAATTCAGGCTCACCGCAGATGTAAACCGTGCCTTCAGGAACCATACGGGACGTGATGATGGTGGCGTTCCAGATGCCAGAACGGATACCAGTCTTCAACATCTGAGCCTGGGAGTCAGGGTCGAGAACGTCGCGGTCCCACTTACGCAGGTCGCTGTAGTCACGCGCATTGCAGAAGATTGTCGCAACGCGGATGTCGGAACGCTCGATTGCCGCGAAACCGTCGGCAAGAGCGGCTGCCGTCAGGTTGCCCGTGATGTCGATGTCGGCATTCGGGGCGGACGGGTCGTCGCAAACCGCATCCATCGTGGCGAAAATCTTGCGGTCTTCTTCCGCCATGATTTCAGCAGAACCGAGGTCAACAGCACGTTCGATGAGGTCGAAACGGCGTGCCTTGATTTCGGTCAGATGAATCTCAGGGTTCGCAGCGATTTCAAAGAGCGGGAACATCACACGTTTCGGCTTGACGACCGAGATGATGTTGTCGCCTTCTTCACCGATGACGTAGGCCGCAACGTCCGCGTCCTTGTCGTAAATCGGCAAAGCACCGTCAGGCAACTGCTCGACGTAGAACGCACGACGACCAACGGACTGGTAGTCACGACGCTTACGAAGAGGTTGAATCATGGAAGCAGCGATTTTCTGACGACCAGCGGCCGTCTTGATGTGCTTCGAAAGGATAGCGTATTTTTCTTCCAATGTCATCGCCATAATTAATTCTCCTTATAGCTTTATTTGTTCCTAGTTATTATCTTCGCTTGAAGACTTCAATTAGATGCGCATTTCCAAGCCCATGAACGGGTCAGAGGCGGTCGGAAGCTTGGTCACGATACCGATGACCGTGCCATCGGTGCTTTCGGTCTTGGTGAGGTAGCCGTTCGCGGAAGCGTACAGCTTGTCGCCGATTTCGAATTCTTCATCTTCGTAGATGTCAACTTCGACAGAAGCCATCGCCTGAGCAATGGCGATTTTGTTGGACGCGACCACGTGGGCGTTGTCGAAAGGATTGCCGAAAGCGTCGTTGACGAAGAGACCGATAGGCGTGTTGGTGCCGTCGGCAGGAACCACCGTGTACGGGGAGTCAGCCTTGAGAGCCGCGACAGTGCCACCGAGGACACCGACAGGAGCCACTTCGACGTCGGCCGCGATGTTCGGATAGACCTTGTTCGCGTTCACAAGAGCGGTGTTCTCCTTCGTGAAGCAGGTCTTGTCGAGTTCGTACTGAGAATTGAAACGTGTTCTGTTCTTCAAAATGAGAGCCATCTTTTCTTCTCCTTTTTTTGAGTTTGTGTTTCTCTTTCCTTTATTGATTAGCGAACGTCTGGATGTTCCCACTTGTCCCAGACACCAGCGAGGTCGTCGGCGTTCTTGGAGGCGACACGCACGAGCGTGGGCTGACCAGCAAGCTTCTTGAGACCAGCTTTCTTGGAGGCGGTGGTAGATTCAGCAGGAGGAGCAACTTCTTCGTCCTCGTCCGCAGCAAAACAAGCCGAGATGTCGTCGTCCGCGCTGGTGTCAGCGTCGTCGGCAACTTCGTCGTCAAGCGAAATGTCGCCCGTGTCAATCAGGCTGTCCGAAACTTCGATGTCGGCAGGCTCTTCCTCAACGGCAGGAGCGTCGGCAGCAGGGGCTTCGGCAGGGGCTTCAGGAGCAGGAGCAACAGGAGCTTCCGCAGGAGCCGTCGTTTCAGCAGGCGCAGGAGCTTCCGCAGGAGCAGGGGCTTCGGCAGGAGCAGGAGCCTCGGCAGGAGTTTCAGCAGGAGCTTCTTCCGTAACTTCGTCGGCGACCGTGGCAGGAGCCTGTTCGGTTTCGCAGTTCAAGCCATTGCATTCGGCGCAACGGTCGAGGGAGGCTGTAAGAGCCTTGTCGCCCATGCGCATGAAAGCGCGAGCCTGCATTTCAAGAGCGGTCTCGTCAGCGTCTTCGCCGAGAAGCACCATAGCGAGCTTCGTGGCTTTCATCGCCGCGACATAGACCTTCGCCATCTTCGGGATACCAAAACCAACTTCGTCGTGCTTGTCCTCTTTCCACTCGTGCCTCATGTCGGGAATCCAGTGGTTCAAGGACGGTTCGAAGTTATGGTATTCGTCAATGTCGTGATACGGACGGGTCTTCCCCATGTCGATAGGGGTTTCAGGAGTGGCGGAGTCGGCTTTGATGTTGCGGTTCGCCATTCTCTGTGTGAGTCTGTTTCTGATTTCTGACATCTTAAGGTTCTCCTTTATTGATTATTTGTTAGTCGTTAGCCTTGATGCTTGCTTCGATTCTGTCGGACAACTGGTCAATACGGAAAGCCATGCGCTTCATGCCACGCTTCTCAAGGGCGTTGGCAACGCGGTCAAGACGAGCCGTGATTTTCGCGACGTACTCGCTGTCGGTGTTCTGACCGAAAACTTCCTTGTCAGACTCGCAGTCAATCTTGGTGTCGGCAATGTCACTAACGGAGGGGTCGCCACCGTGGGCTTCGTCGCCGATTTTGTCTTCGATGCCAGACTTGACTTCGGAAGCCTTCTTTTCAGAGGCGACCGTCGCTTCGGCTGGCGCGGGGGCTTCTGCGGAAGCAGTGGCTTCGGCGGAAGCGGTCGTGGTTTCAGCAGATGCCGTGGTTTCGGCTGAAGCGGTAGCCTCGGCGGAAGCTTCGCATGTGCAAGGGGCGTTTCCGCAGGTAGGGCAGGATTCGCCAGCTTCGCAGGCATTGAGCTGTTGCTCAAGCTCGTTGGCTTCGGCAAGAATCTTGGACGCTTCGTCTTCCTCGCTGATGACTTCCTTTTCATCGGGGACTTCGGCTTCGGCAATCATGGACTCGGCTTCGGCAATGAGAGCATTGACATCGCCTTCGTCATTGGCTTCGACAATCGGAACCGTGTCTTCGGATGCTGCGACCTGTTCAACGTCATCCTTGATATTGAGTTCATCCGCCAATTGCTCGGCGCACTCTTCGATGGCGATGAGGTCTTCGCTCGCGAATTTGCAATTTGTCTTTTTCATGTTTGTCTTTTCCTTCTTTTATTGTTTCACTCAAAACGATGAGTCATTACCATCCAAGCGAACAAAGTGAAAAATCGTTATATATTATGGAGAAAAATATAAGCCAAAACTAATTTTAGTTTTATTCGCAAGAATGAAACTCAATCCGTTTTACCTGAAAATACGCTCAATTCGCATATTTTTCATAGCTTTCGGCATTATACCAAAAAACGGGGGGTTATTCTGCAAGGGGTCTAGTCGAGAACCATGCGCTCCTTCTTCTTCAGGGGCTTCCCGCAACACGGGCAGAGGGGCACTTCCTTCTCCTTCTTCTCGGTCTGCTCAGCCTTCTCCTCTGGCTTCTGTTGCTCCTTCTGGCTCTTCTTCTCCTCCCTCTCGATAATCTTCTCGACCTTGGCGGACATGTCCTCGTCGAACCCCCACCAGTCCGCGCCCTTCTCCGCGAACCACTTGTCGGCGGACTTGTCCGCCCAAGCGGACATCTCGTTCAGCCTGTTGTCGATGACCTCCATGCCCTTCTGTTTCTCCCAGTCGAGCAACACGCAGTCGCACTCCGTCCAGCCCATCTTCCTCATCGCCATCAGGCGGCCGTTCCCGATTTTCACGGTCATGGTCGCCTTGTCCACGATGAGTGGCTTGAACTGCCCGAATATGGTGAGAGAGCGCACGATGAGGTCTATCTCAGCCTCGCCGTGCCCTCTCAGGTTGTTAAGGTCGAGCTTGAGGTCGCTCAGCCTGACCCGCGTTATCTCGATGTTCTGCTTGTCCTTCACCTTTTATCCAACCAACTCATACAAATCGCACCGACCGCCACTGAACTTTCCATTCTTTTCCACGACCTTGTACGTCTTGCCGTCAATGGTGCAAGTGTCGGACTTGCTGTCGCTCATCTCCTGAAGTATTCTATCCAGCTTGTCGGCATTCATCCTGTCGATGTCAACCTTCTTCCACTGACCCTTCAATTCATCGGCAATCAACGCCTTCGCCATGCCAAGCAATTCCTTCGCAAATTTCACATTGTCCTTCATAGCCCCTCCTCACAAGACCTTGGTAGCGTCCTTTTCAAAGAAATTGTCCCTCAAGAACTTGATGCAGTCAGACGGTCTGTCGAACCATTCCTCGTCGTGAACCGTGTCGTCGCCGACCACGTAGTTGTCCTTCATCCTCTTGCCAGAAGGAAGCGTCATCGACACGGAGATGGACTTCTTCTTTATCCCGTTGGAGACGACCTGCCCGTTCTCGACCGTCGTCTGGACGGCGTTCTTGCTGAACCCGATTTTACAGCACTTCAGCGGATTGTCCTTCAAGGTGACGACAAAAGCCCATCCGCCCTTGATTCCAGAACCCTTCTCGATGCTGTAGTCGTTTCCAGCCATCTTGCCGATGTGCTTGTCGAGCATGCTCAGCACCTTCTCAGCCTCATTCTCGATGACCTTGTTCGTCTCAGCCATACTTTTCTCAAGACGGGACTCCTTCGACTCGCCCTTGAAGCTGTTCCAGAATCCGAGGAAGATGTTCCTTATCGCGTCGGTGAACGAAGGCGTGCCCTTCGTCTCCCAGAGCTGTTCGACGGCGACCCTCGAAACGGACGCGGTCTTCTCATCCAGCTCATCCGAATTCAAATCAAACAGAACAACCTTGTCGGCTTCGGCGACAAGCTCCTTGGCGATTTTGACAAGCTCCCTCGCCATCTTCATTCTCTGGGGCATCCCGAACGCGGTTTTAACATTTCCTTCCATCATTCCACTCCTTCCGCAAGCGCGTTTATTTCCTCAATCCTCTCCTCGTCGGAGTACGACGCATCCTTGAGCGCGTCGAAGTCAAGCACACAATAGAAAGCCATCCTGCTCGTCGAATAATAGACCACGGGCTTGGTCTTCACAAGGACGCTCTTCCTCGCCGTCCTGAACACGTCGAAGTACCTCTGGAACGCCTTCTCCGCAGCGGAGAATTCGTATTCGGTTATCAGGTCTGCGTCGTCTGGAGAGCAGAACAACTTGCCTATGACATGAGTCCCGCTCGCCTCGACTTCCCCGACGCGCACATTCTTGCTCGCGCAGACGCGCTTCGCAATCCGTTCAAGCTTGTCCATCCTACTTCCTCTTGATAAGTTCCTTGGCGATTCTGGCAAGCTCCTTGCCAATCATCTTCCTCGAAGCGGTCACGCCACCGTCGGAGATTTCGGCATCGCACTCGAATGCGTAGTCAGCCAACGCCTGCGCGTCAGCCTCGCCCTCGACCGTGCCGACATCGCACAGCATCTCGCCAGACGGGTATCCGAGGGCATCGGCCTCCGTGTTGATGTAGCAATGCAACACGCCCTTCCCGTCCTCGTCAGCGTCCTCCGTGCAGAACCAGTTCCCGCTCGGCAACTTGCACCAGCAGTGCCTTCCGTTGTCAACATCAACAATCGTCCTCTTCAGGAGGTCGGCAAGCTCGTCGGCGGTCGAGACGCTCTCTCCAGCGGTTCTCAGACTGGCGGACAGGTTCTTCTGCTGGCTCAGCCACATCGCCTTCTTCGTCTTCGAGGAAAGCTCGTCCTCCGAAATCCTCATACCGCACTTCGTGCAGACGAAATCAGCCTTGACATGCTGTCCGTCGTAGGCGACCGCGATTTCGCCACCGCACTTCTTGCAGGTAGCCCTGATGCCGTTGTCGGTGTCGGGCGAAAGGTGCGTCTCGGAGAACTTGGAGTACGTCCCGTCCTCGGACTTGTCGGACTTGTCCTTGTCCTTGTCCTTCGCGGACGCGGTGATGGCACCCTTGTGCCAGTTCGCGTTGTCAAGTGGCTTGTCGCCGAGCGAACGACGGGTCATCACCTTGGACGGTATCGACTCGTCGGCAAGCTCCTTCCTCCTGTCGTTGGCATCCTCCCTGTACTCCCATCCGCTCTCGATGCTCCCGTCGCCGAGGACGACGTAGAAACCGTACTCCTTCCTGTCGATTTTCCTCGCGGACGCATTGCGCCTCTTCAGCGTCTCCGCGTTGACGATTTCGGGGTTGACGTGCATCAGGTCTTCTGGCTGGAACTGGCGGGTAACGCCGTTGAAGTCGCAGTAAATCTTGCGTGCAACCGTGTCGATGTCCGTCACCGTGCCGTACACGACCAAGCCGTGAAGCCAGAACGGGTACACCGAGTCCCCGATGTGGAAACGCTCGAAAATCTTGAACTGTTTGTTCTTCGCATTGTTGATTCTTTCTTCGAATTCCTCCAACATGCTCATTCTCCTATGCTGAAAATCCCTATACCTTATATATTATACATACGTTTGTTTAATGATAGACGCTCGGAAGCTGGTCGTACATCTCCTCGCAGAAGTCCCTGAGCTTCGTCTTCCACTCGGCATCCTCCGTGTTGATGACGGTCTCGCGCTTGTATCCGACGAAGCTTTCGGTCATGTCGTAGTCATACGTGAGCGTGCCTTCGAGCGTGAACACGGAGTTGTTGTGCCGTTCACCGTCTTCAACGGTCTTGGTCTTGACGACTATGTGCCACGAGATTTGGTCGTCAAGCATCTTCTCCTCGACGCTCTCGCGCACCGCCTCGCGGAAATCATCGTCCTCAATCCCGTTTTGCTCGTAAGCCTCCTCGAAATCGGCTAAAGTCGGATAGTCAACGCACTCTTCTGGATTGTCCTGATAGTAAGACCTCAAGGCATCCGAGAGGCTGTTCATGCAGAACGCCCTGAGACCGTAAGGCATGCTTTCATACTCGCCCTGAGACACGCACCATCCAGTATCGACGCTTCCAGAAAACGTCGGAACCTCGCTGTATTCCATGTCCTCCATCGTCCCGTAGTCGTCCGAGTATCTCGTTTCCTCCATCATGTCATACAGCCTGTCATTCATTTCATCCTCGGAGCGCGGAGCGTCGCCACCCTCATAGGGCTTCGACACTGGCAGAGGGATGCCGTGGTCGTGGCAGTACTTGTCCATGTCCATCATGCCCTTGTACTTCTCCACGAACTCGTCGGAGAATTCATCCGCGAGGGCGTTCATGAACAAGTCGAACATCCCCTTCGGGGGCGGGAAGCGGTGGCTCTGGATGATTTTGTCTATCTCATCCTCGTCAAGCGACGTGAGATTCTTGTCCAATATCTCATAAACCCTCGACCATTCCGCCTTGCAGAGATACTGGACGTTCCTCAAGTCCTTGTCCCTGATGTACATTTCGGAATCCGAATAACTGTCGGAATCATTCCTATGGTATTCGGATTCGCCTTTCTCCGTCGTGGCGTTCGACTTGGCGAGCAACTTCCCGACCTCTCTGGAAAGATTGCACGAATGAGCCAACGGCGCATTGCCGTACACCGTGTTCTCGGCTTCAAACGCGAATCCGCCATCGCTGTTCTCAAACCTCTTGATGGCGATTCGAGCCAGCGGATGCCTGATGTCCTTGTCATCCTCGTCAATCAGGTATGCGCACATCCCGCCGTACTTCACCTGCTTGAGGGCGGTAGTGTAGTACAGACCGCCAGAAAGGACATGCCGTTTGAAATCGGAAATCACAACGTCAATCTTGGTCTGCTCGCAACCGAGCTTCTCGATTATCTCCTCGTCGGTCGCCTTCTGTGCTCCGAGAATCCCATAGTGCATCTTGACGATATTCTTCTCAAGGCTGTTAAAAGACGCATGGTCGAGGTCTTTCTCGGTGACTTCGCTCGTTTCAATCGGAAGGTGCATGCAGGATGTCCAGTCGCGGTCGGTTGACATGCCAGCAATGTCGTCCGCATTGTGGGTAATGCAGACCAGCATTTTCTTCTTCATGTGCTTCAATGTCCCGAATTCCCTTTCGTTGAACGATTTGGAAAGCACCTTGTAAAGCTTGTCAGCCTCCTCGCCCTCCTTGAGGTTTTTATTGTTGCGCAACGCTTTCTTGACAATCGTCAAGACTTTCGGGGGATTGCTCACCGCCCTGTCCTTGTCGGATTTCTTGTAGCAGTATCCCAAGGCGTAGTCTGGGCAGACATACCCCTCGGCTTCGAGAAGCTCGTTTATCCTCTTCGTCGCCCCGTCGTTTATCTCGGAGATGTCCTGCGGGGCATTGTCCACCTCTATCGGGAAATAGCACCGCCCCTTGGAATCCCAGTTGAAGTAATCCCCGAAGGAAAGACCGTCCTTCCGCTTCTGCTCGAAACGCCTGACGACATCCTTCTGGCTGTCTCTGAGGGCGATGACTATCCTGCTGGCTATCACCTCGTCCTTCCTGATTCGGGAAATCCTCCTCGCAATCGACTCGCCGAGGTTCCGACCGTCGTCGCCGACGACATCGTATGAGGACGGGTCTGCCTTCTTCCTGTCGCTGTAGAGGTTGCCCTCGGCACCGCTGAACTCGTATATCTCCTGCGCGACGCGCCTCAGCTCCCTCGCCACGAGGTTGCGCTCTTCCTTCACACCCGCTGCCATGTCATAGTCCTCCGTGACCTTGTATATCCCGAACATCCGCTTGATTCTGTCAAGCTTGATGGGGAACGCGGTCTTCCTCTTCTCCTTCAGGTTCTCGAATGAAAGTATCTGCTTGATTATGAACTGCTTGACCTGCATGTGCTGTTCCACGTCCTCGGCGAAAAGCACCTGATTGCCCTTGGAAGTCACGCCACAGTCAATCGGGACGACGACATGCGAGCGTTTCACATAACGCTTCTGCTTCCTGTCCCACTTCCTGTAGATTATCCGACCGCAGTAGGAGTACATGGCGCACTTGAGGATTTCCTCCCGTGCGTCCGAAATCTTCGCGGTTATGTGTCTTTGCTCTGGCATCTTGGCTAAACGAATAAAGCAGTTCCCATCGGTTCTCTAAACGGAAAAAATAAACAAAAGTTCACTTGAACCTAGCCGTATCGACGACCCCGCCGTAGTACGCCCACTTGCCCGTGTTCCTGTCGATGCACTTCTTCACGGTCTTGACGGCGTTCCGACGGAACGTCTTCCTCCTCCCCGTCCTGCAATCGACCGCCTCGAAGTACTTCCTGTCCCTGTACTTCCTGAGACGGTACTTCGGCATCGCCACGCGCATCCACTCGTCCTTCCCGTCCTTCGTCGTGTAGAACACGAGCAACTGGTGCTTCTTGCCTTCTGGCTCGTTCTTGCACTGGTTCATCAGCAGGTCTGGATTCACGGTGTCAAGCTCCTTCCTGACCTTGACCATATCGGCATTGCGCTTCATCGGCTTCCTGTTGTACCTGTTCGCGTCGCCGATGCGCTCGACTGCGGAGTAGTCCGCCTGTTGCTCAAGCCTGTCGAACTTGCCCATTACCTGTTAAGCTCCTTCCTGTACTTCATCATGTCGGCAAGATACGGGGCGATGGCGAAATTCACGATTTCGGACATCCCGTCGTATGCCTTCCTGTCCTCCTTCGAGGCATCCCGCCTGCCAAGCTCGTTCAGGGCACGCAACGCGATTCTGCAACCAAGCACCATCTGCTCGATTCCGATTTCCAGCTTGGCAACCGCGTCGAACTCGTCGTCCGCCTGCTCCTCTGGAACCTCCATCTCCTGCGCGTAGAGCTGTTTGGCGGTCTGGTCAACGACTTCGACCTCCTCCTGCTCCTTTGCCTCCTCGTACTGCATCCACTCCTGCGGAGTCATGGACAACGGGCGGTTCGGGTCCATTATGGCTTCCTGCAACGTCATGTCTTACTTCTTCTTGAAACCAGCGTCTTCAAGCAACTTCTCGTACACCTGCGGGTCTGCCTCGGACACGTCGAACTTGATGGTCAGGTCGCTGTCGCTCGGCTCATACGACTGCTCGTCGAAGTTGTCGGGCTTCTTCTTGACACCGTTCTCCATCAGCTCGTCCTGTATGTTGGACATGTCGTCGGCTGAATTGATGTACAGCGTGTCGATGTCGAACTGCGTGTCGTCAGCCTTGCTCCAGTCGATGCGGACAGTCAGGACATCCCCCTTCACCTCGTAGGTCTTCTCGAACGCGCCACTCGTGTCCCAGGCGAGCATGAGCCTCGCCATCCTGATAAGCTTCCTCGCGATGAGCAACCTTTCGGCATCAAAACCGCCTTTCTTCAGGTCGGGGTCGCCTTTGATGTCGGGGTCGTTGGTCGTGTCCCTGTCCTTGAGCTTGTTTGGCTTCTTCCTGTCGTCGCGGAGCTTCGACTTGTCGCCACCGCTCTGTTGCGTAAGCAAGTCCTTGTTCCTTCTCTTGAGTTGCATTTGCGAGACGATGAATTTCATGTTCCTTCTCCTTTTTTGAAAAATACAGAGTCATTCCCATACAATTATATTATACAGGAGAATAAACAAAAAAATCCGACCACGCTTTCACATGGTCGGATTCAATCCCTCTCTCGCCGACGGTTACTTCCCAGTCAGGAATTCGCCGACATCGTTATCGAGATGCCCGTTCTGCTTCTCTGGCTCCTCGTCCGCGAGCACCGCCTCCTGACTCTCGTCGTCTTCGGAAGCGTCCTTCCCGCCGTCGGACGAAGATGACTTTCCGAGGAACGAGTCGATGTACTTCTCGGCGTTCTCGTCGTCGTTGTCGCCAACGATGTTGTCGAGGTACTCCTTCGCCTTGTCGTCCTCTTCCGCGCCACCTTCGGTGTTCGTGATGCCTTCGAGGTACTCGTTCACCTTGTCGTCGGTCGAGCCTTCGCCAGCGGGGGCGGGTTCGGCTTGACCGCCTCCAGCAGGCGTGCCTTCGGCTGGAGTCTCTCCAGCGGGTGCCTCGCCAGACGGCTCAAGCCCCGTGGTGTCAAGATTAAGCCCCTCGCCAGCAGGTTCGCCAGCAGGCGCACCAGCGGGTTCCTCGCCTCCACCGCCTCCTCCGAGACCGTTGAGGTCGATGCCACCAGCGGGTTCGCCACCGCCTCCAGGCTCGCCACC
>Ga0310694_10002962_pt1 | contig 16857 bp, 12 predicted proteins | sample 174DNAGHGhighgp2_FD_203884 | JGI IMG/M metagenome (GOLD analysis project Ga0310694, IMG submission 203884) | Sheep rumen microbial communities from Palmerston North, Manawatu-Wanganui, New Zealand - 1742 DNA GHGhigh gp2 (v2) (version 2) | ecosystem: Host-associated > Mammals > Digestive system... | reverse complement strand
AACTGAAGGTTCGCATTGCTCGGTATGCGGAAAGGTTTTGGTAGCACAAACAGAAACACCAATGATAGAACATACAGCAGTTACCGATGCCGCCGTTGCCGCTACTTGCACGAAAAAAGGCTTAACTGAAGGTTCGCATTGCTCGGTTTGCGGAACAGTTTTAATTGCTCAAACAGAAACACCAATGATAGAACATACAGCAGTTACCGATGCCGCCGTTGCCGCTACTTGCACGAAAAAAGGCTTAACTGAAGGTTCGCATTGTACTATTTGCGGAACAGTTTTAATTGCTCAAACAGAAACACCAATGATAGAGCATACTGTAGTTACTGATGCCGCCGTTGCCGCTACTTGCACGAAAAAAGGCTTAACTGAAGGTTCGCATTGCTCGGTTTGCGGAACAGTTTTAATTGCTCAAACAGAAACACCAATGATAGAACATACAGCAGTTACCGATGCCGCCGTTGCCGCTACTTGCACAAAAAAAGGCTTAACTGAAGGTTCGCATTGCTCGGTTTGCAATGCAGTTTTAGTTGCACAAGATATTATTCCCGCTCTTGGTCACACAATTGTTGTTGACACCGCTGTTGCCGCAACAACCACAGAAACAGGTCTAACCGAAGGTTCGCATTGTTCAGTTTGTGGTGAAATCATTATTGCACAAACGGTTATTGCAATGTTGGATAGCAGCGGTGAAAATCAAGGTGGTAATAATGAAGGAGGAAACGAAATCAATCCTGCCACAGTCATTTCTGATAACACCGCAAACGCCATAAAAATCTACGCCAACGGTAGTAGCATTGTTGTAGAAAACGCCACCGATGAAATCCGTGTTTACAATGCTATGGGCGCATTGGTTGGTAGGGACGCGATTAATCGCGTCCGTGCAGAAATACCCGTCAACGGCACAGGTGTTTACCTTGTAAAGGTTGGCAATGTGGCCAAACGCGTGATGGTGAATTGAAATTTCAGATAAAACATTGATTATGTGATAGGGACGGAAAGATTTTTTCGTCCCTATTTGTTTCTTGCAGCAACCACAAATCTGACAATGCGAATCTCGTTGCTGTTGTGCCAATAGAAAAGAGCACTTTTGGGGTGAGTTGGAAAAATGCGGTATGTTTTCCCACCTGATTGTTTGCAAAATTTTCCTATTGTGGGCATTTGTTGAATGCTTTTGAGTGCGGCGACAACATTCGAACGCATTGTTTCGGCGGCTTGCAGCCCCACGTTGTCGCCTTCCCAACGCCATTGCCTTACAAAAAGGCGAAAAGCCCGTTTTCCCCAACTGATTTTAAGCATACACTTCGGGGAACATTTTTTTCAACCACTCTTCGGGTGCGGCTTCATCGGCATCGTCGTCGGCAATGGCCTGATCCATATCGAAAGCAATGTCGGGCGCTGGTTTGCCAATCATATAGTTTTCGGCGGCAAGTTCGGCGGCTATTTCCTTTGTGCAGTATTTTTCAGTTTGCCGTTTCGCGTTTTCAATCTTTTGAGCGATGCTTTCAGAACCGTTTTTTTGGGCATTCCGATACAACACAAACCCAACATATTGCGATATTTCACCCAACAAATCTGTCGGAACGGTTTTTATCTGTTCAACAAGCTCATCGTAACTTACTGAAGTGTTGTTGTTTGCTGTCGAAATGCTGGCACTTTTCATAAATGAATGTTTTTATATGCACCCCAAAGTTAAGCATTTTGGCGAATTAGCGAATTCAAAAGAAAACTCTACTTTTGTACGAAAACTTTGGAACTGCAAACTATAAAAATAAGACTATGGAACAGTTATTCATATACAACACTTTAGCGCGTACCAAACAACCGTTCAAGCCGATACACGAGGGCAGGGTTGGAATGTACGTCTGCGGGCCAACGGTTTATGGTGATGCCCACCTGGGGCACGCTCGGCCTGCCATAACATTCGATATTCTCTATCGCTATCTGCTGCACCTGGGCTATAAGGTGCGCTACGTGCGCAACATTACCGATGTGGGCCACCTTGAGCACGATGCCGACGAGGGCGAGGACAAAATCGCAAAGAAAGCCCGTCTGGAGCAACTTGAGCCGATGGAGGTTGCGCAATATTACACCCTGCGCTACCACGAGGCTATGAACAAACTCAACGTTCTGCCGCCAACCATCGAGCCGCGCGCGTCGGGGCACATTATCGAGCAGATTGAGTTTGTGAAAAAGATTCTCGAAAACGGATTCGCCTACGAGAGCAACGGCTCAATATACTTTGATATTGAGGCATATAGCAAGAAATTCAAATACGGAAAACTCTCGGGCCGCAATGTCGAGGAGATGCTCGAGACCACCCGCGCCCTTGACGGTCAGGATGAGAAGCGCCGTACGTGCGATTTCGCGCTTTGGAAACGCGCTCAACCTGAGCATATTATGCGCTGGCCTTCGCCTTGGAGCGATGGTTTCCCTGGCTGGCATATCGAGTGCTCGGCAATGGGCTGCAAGTATCTGGGCGAAGAATTTGATATTCACGGTGGCGGTATGGATCTGATTTTCCCGCATCACGAAAGTGAGATTGCGCAGTCGGCGGCCGCTTTGGGCCACGATTCGGTTCACTACTGGATGCACAACAATATGATTACCATCAACGGACAGAAGATGGGCAAGTCGCTTGGCAACTTCATCACGCTCGGCGAGTTCTTCAGCGGCAGCCACAAGGACAAAGATGGCAATGAGATGCTCGACAAGGCTTATTCGCCAATGACCATCCGCTTCTTTATTCTTCAGGCGCACTACCGCTCAACGGTCGATTTCTCGAACGAGGCTCTGCAGGCGTCGGAGAAAGGTTTGGCAAAGATTGTGGAGACCTACAACCGACTGATGAAACTGCGTGCGTCGGACAAGACCACCGTTGATGTGGCGGGCTTGCGCGAGCGCTGCGAGGAGGCAATGTGCGACGATTTGAATACGCCAATCGTCATTTCGCACCTGTTCGAGGCCGCAAAGGCTGTGAACACCGTTGCCGACGGCAAGGGCACCATCAGCCAGGCCGACCTTGACGAGTTGCAAAGCGTGTTCCGCACGTTTGTATGCGACATTCTCGGCCTTCAGGTTGAGGAGCAGGGCAGCGGCAGTAGCGAGTCATACCGTAAAGCCGTCGACCTTCTGCTGTCAATTCGCCAACAGGCCAAGCAGAACAAGGACTGGGCCACAAGCGACCGCATCCGCAACGAGTTGGCCGCCATCGGGTTCAATGTGAAGGACACCAAAGACGGCTTTGAGTGGGAACTGGCTGAATAATGGCGAATACTAATTAAAGTTAATATTTCGAAAACGAGCTGTCGGCATTTGTCCGACAGCTCGTTTTTTATTGGCCAGTTACCAGATAACATGCGGTCATAAAAAAAGCCCCCACTAAGTGGAGGCTTTTTCATTATGAATTCTTAATAATTATTTCGCAATGTTTTTGAAGTCGGCGTCTTCAGCATATTGTGCAAACTCAATGTCTTTTGCAGCGTATGCACCAAGCGAAGCGTCTTTCTCAACTGCAACCTTCAAGCTGTTGATTAACAAGTCCTTGTCTTGTTTGCGAGCAGCAATAACGGCTTTCAAATAAGGAACCTTGGCATTGTTTTGATCCTCAATCTTGTTCAAGATACCAAGAGTAGCGTCGAATACATCGTTATTCTTAGTGTAGAAGTAGTTCAGGTATTTGCAGAGAGCCCAGTTGAATGTGTTGAGCTTGCTGCTCTGGTACAGATTCAAAGCGTTCTCATATTCACCCTTCTTGGTAAGAATGATTGCTTGATTGTAGCTTACCTCATCACCAGCACCTGCAGCTGCGTTGAAGAATTCTTTAGCGGCAGCAACATCGCCATCGGCCAATGCGCAAGCGCCAAGGTTGTTCAGAACAACAGTGTTAGAAGCATCGATTCCTTTAGCTTTCTCGAAGGCAGCTTTTGCTTCGGTAACCTTGCCCAGTTTGTAGTTGATGTGACCAACATTGTTGATGGCTCTCCAGTCCTCTGGGAATTTGTCGGCAGCTTTCTGATAGATAGAAAGTTTCTCGTTGTTATCCTCTGTCAAAGTTGCAGCGTAAAGCATCTCCTCAATGGTCAGCTTCTCATCGTTGGCAGCAACCATGGCTTTCAGTTCATCATCGCTATGGCCGATAACTGCAATGTTTACAGAGAGTTTCGAACGACGCAGTTGCGGAAGAATCTTGTCAGCTATTTCCTCGTAAGCTGCAGAGATGTTCTTGATTTCTTTCTCGCGGACAACAGGGTCAGAGTACATTGAAAGAACGCGGAGGATAAGCTCTTTGTCTTGAATGTCAGATTCTTGCATCAAAGTTTTGAAGCCGTCCCAGTCCTCTGCCAGTGAAGTTGTTTTGTAAACAGAAGCGTCAGCGTTCAGTTTGGCTTTTTTCAACTCTTTTTTGAAGAAAGAATCAGAATTCTTCATACGGTTTGCAGCCAATTTATCGTTGAGCGACTCCTCACCATCGGGTGATGCGAATGCTGAAATCTCAACGCCCTTAACCTCGATGCGCTCGTTGTTAGCAGCATCGGCCAAGAATTGTTTCAGAGCAGCAACTTCGTCTTTCTTCAACTCCTTGTTTTGGATGTCGGCCTTGTTGATAACGAAGAACAAGGTTGCACCCTTCGAGTCGTTGGTTACGCGCTGGAATTTGTCAGCCGCACCAATTGTCATGGCCTTGTAGTCGAGCAACAGGGCTGTCGACATTACACCGTCAGCTTTTTTACCGAAAGGTACATCAACCGACTTGCCTTTCATCGAAGCCTTTCCGTTTAAAACCAATTCAGATTTACGCATAGCCTCTTCGAAAGCAATTTTCGATTTCCATTTAATAGTTTTTCCTTGTGCAAAAGGAACAACCTCATTGTTTTCCTGAACCTTTTCGCCTTGAACGGTTTTCGATGCGAAAGCCTTTTCGCCGCCTTCATACTTCAATACAGGAGAAAGTTCCAAAGTTGCCGTAGCAATGAAATACTTCGGAGGGAAAGTTGCACTAACCTCAACTTCGATACTGTCACCGTGCATTTCGAGAACTTTGGGAGTAATATCCCATTGCACTTGTTCTGCCAATTTCGCCATTTTGCTCATGCCACCGCAAGCGGATAATATTAAGGCACAAGACGCTAAAACACAAATGTTTACCCTTTTCATAATCGTCTAATTAATAAATTTAAAGTTTTATGCTATATTAAAAATATTTCGCTAACAAACACTTTTCATATCAGTGTTTTTAACAATCACCAAAAATAATAAAAATCGTTTATTAGCAACAACATCAATGTTTTTTTAGCTAAAAAAAGTTTTTTTTTCGAAACGTGAGGCTTTTCGGGAGGTTTTCTTGTATTGTGTATATATAATATATTGTGTGGTCTAACGGAATATTATATCATCGATAAGGCTGTTGTCGCAGCTCTCGTTCAGCTTTTTAAGCAGCATGGCTTTGGCAAGCATTAGCTCGTTTCGCACAACCGACGAGTCGATGGAGACGAATAATATTCGGTTTTTAATGTATATGTTGCTTGTTTTTGAGGCAATATACTCTCCCACTGTCGGTGCCCAGGCCGATATGAGGTGATTTTCGTCAAACTGGGTTCGCATGTTGGAGGAATCAATCCACAGTGATAGGGATTCCCCTATTGTCATGGAGTTTTGTCTTTTCATTTCACATTTTGGTTAAAATGTTGTTTTTCAGATTGTAGTGAAGACTATCGCCGTTCACTTTCTGTAGAATTTCACCAATGCGCGCGGTGCTGGTGTCGGTAATGAATATCTGCCCGAAGTTGTTCTGCGCCACCAGATTCACTATCTGTTCGACGCGCGATTGGTCGAGTTTGTCGAAAATGTCGTCGAGCAGAAGAATGGGTTTCTGTCCGCACAGATTGTTTATATACTCGAACTGAGCAAGCTTCATGGCAACAAGGTATGTTTTTTGCTGCCCCTGTGAGCCGAGCCGCTTGATGGGTTGCCCGCTCATTCCGAGCTCAAGGTCGTCTTTGTGGACACCGAAGTTGGTATAGCGGGTTGCCATGTCGATGGCGCGGTTTTCTTGCAGCTGCTCGGCAAGTGGCTTGTTGTCGAGAGTTGTGGTGTAGCTGAGCGACACTTGCTCTTTGCCTTGCGATATGGCTTCGAAGTATTTTTGGAATATCGGCGCAATGCCGGCTACAAAATCTTTGCGTTTCTGATAGATAAGCTGTCCCGATTCGGCAAGCTGGTCATCGTAGATTTGAAGCATCTGGTCGTCGATTTGCCAAGTCTGCGGTGTTTCTTTCAGTAGATGGTTGCGCTGTGCCAGTATTTTTACATACCGCTGATATTGAAGTAGATATTCTTTATCGAACTGCGATATGATGCCATCGATGAATTTCCGACGTTCCTCACTGCCGCCAATTATCAGGTTAATGTCGTAGGGAGAAACCATTACAAGCGGTATCAGCCCAATGTGGTCGGCAAAGCGGTCGTATTCTTTTTTGTTGTGTTTGAAGCGTTTGCGTTTGCCGGGTTCAAAACCGCAGTATATCTCATCGGTGTGGTCGCCAAAATCGTAGGTTCCCTGAACAATGAAGAACTGCTCGCCGTGGCGAATGTTGAGAGAGTCGGTGCCGGTGAAGAAACTTTTACAGAACGACATATAATATATTGCGTCGAGAATATTGGTTTTCCCTTCGCCGTTGTCGCCAGTGATGCAGTTTATGCGAGCCGAAAAATCGGCATCGAGCGTCTGGTAGTTCTTGAAATTCGTCAGTGTCAGGTGTTGCAAACTCATAGTGCAAAGATAACGTATTTGTATTTTTGGGGGCAGAGTTTGAACGGGGATAAATACTAACAGATTTAAAAAAAATCCCCACCAGCCGGCAGGGATTTTCGTTTGTTTGATTATTCAATCCTTCAATCCTTCAATCCTTCAATCAATACCGATAGTATTCAGCCTTGTACGGGCCTTCAACCTTCACACCGATGTAGTCGGCTTGGGCTTTGGTGAGCACTGTTAGCTTTGCGCCGACGTGCTCAAGGTGCAGGCGTGCAACTTCCTCGTCGAGATATTTGGGCAGACGGTAAACGCCAACCTCATATTTCTTCTGCCACAAGTCGAGCTGGGCCAGCGTTTGGTTGGTGAACGAGTTGCTCATCACAAACGATGGGTGACCGGTGGCGCAGCCAAGGTTTACAAGACGACCTTCGGCAAGCACAATAATGCTGTGTCCGTCAGGGAAATAGTATTGGTCAACCTGCGGTTTGATGTTCACTTTTTTGATTCCGGGAACAGCCTCAAGGTCGGCCATCATTATCTCGTTGTCGAAGTGGCCAATGTTGCAGACAATGGCTTTGTCCTTCATCTTCTTCATGTGGTCGGCGGTGATAATGTCGCGGTTGCCGGTGCAGGTGACGTAGATATCGCCTTGCGGCAGAGCATCCTCGACGGTTGTAACCTCAAAACCTCCCATTGCAGCTTGCAGGGCGCAAATCGGGTCAATCTCGGTAACCAGAACGCGGGCGCCGAATCCGCGCATACTCTCGGCGCAGCCCTTGCCCACATCGCCGTAGCCGCAAACCACAGCCACCTTGCCGGCAATCATAATGTCGGTGGCGCGTTTAATGCCGTCGGCCAGGCTCTCGCGGCAGCCGTATAGGTTGTCGAACTTCGATTTCGTTACCGAGTCGTTGACGTTGATGGCGGGGAAGCGCAGCGTTTTGGCTTCGGCCATCTGGTACAGACGGTGAACGCCGGTGGTTGTCTCCTCCGACACTCCGCGCACTTTAGCGGCCAGCTTGTGCCATTTTTGCTTGTCGTCGTTCAACCCATCTTTCAGGCGTGCAAAGAGTTGGATGGCATCTTCGCCCTTCGGGTTTTCGTTTAGAATCGATGGATTCTCTTCGGCTTCCATACCCTTGTGCAGCATCAGAGTGGCGTCGCCGCCATCATCGACAATCATATCGGGGCCTTCACCGTTGCCAAAGTTAAGCGCTTGCTCGGTGCACCACCAGTAGTCGGCCAGGCTCTCGCCCTTCCAGGCAAACACCGGCACACCGCGTTCAGCCACGGCTGCAGCGGCGTGGTCTTGTGTCGAGAAGATGTTGCAGCTTGCCCAGCGCACCTTCGCGCCCAGCGCTGTCAGCGTCTCAATCAGCACAGCCGTTTGAATGGTCATGTGCAAGCTACCTGAAATTTTGGCGCCCTTAAGCGGCTGACTTGCAGCGTATTTCTTGCGCAAGGCCATCAGTCCGGGCATTTCGGCTTCGGCCAGTTCAATCTCTTTACGCCCCCACTCGGCGAGCGACATATCCTTCACCTTGTAAGGCAGATTCTGATTATATTTTTCCATATTTAAATATTGTTTTGAAATGATTTATAGCGTTTTAAGAGTTTTCTTTTCGACAATTTGCAGACATTCCATCAGCGTTTTGTCAATGTCTTGAATGATTGGGTAGAAGCCGTCGTTGTCGATAACGTTGCGGGCGATGAGTGCCATCAGTTGTGTCTCTATCACCTTTCTCGATTGTCGGATTCCCTTTGCGTCGCGGCGGATGCCCTGCTTTTCGGCGTAGGCCACAAACTGGTCGAAAATGTTTTGGTTTCTTAAGTATTTGACAAACTCATCGGCTCGTTTCAGTTTCGATAGTTCGACGCGGTTGCGGTCGGTGTATTCGAGGCAGAACTGGTACTCGCAGCCCTTTCGCGATATTTTGCTGTAGTATTCCGATGCGCCGGAAGTGTCGGCCGGAATGAATACATCGGGCATAATGCCGCCTCCGCCGTACACCACGCGGCCGCCGGTGGTGAAATATTCGGTTGAGTCGGCGATTTTTATGCTGTCGCGCTCCATAAACTCGCCACGCTCGTAGCGGTTCTCAAGGTCGAGAAAATAGTTCTCATCGCTCTGATTATAAGGCTTTTGTATGCAACGTCCCGAAGGTGTGTAGTAGCGTGCTATGGTGAGCCGCACCGACGAGTTGTCGGGGAACATAATGGGCTCTTGCACAAGGCCTTTGCCGAATGAGCGGCGCCCTACAATAATGCCACGGTCGTTATCCTGAATGGCGCCGGCGGTAATCTCGCTTGCCGATGCCGAGAACTCATCTATCAAAACGGCCAGTTTCAAATCTTTGCACGATTGCCGGAACGATGCGTGGAATTCGGCACGCTCGCGGTGTGCACCTTCAGTGTAAACAATCAGGCTTCCGTTTGGCAGGAACTCATCGACAACGTTAATGGCTGCATCCATATAGCCGCCGCCGTTGCCGCGAAGGTCGAATATCAGGTTGCGCATGCCCTGCGCCTTCAGTTTTGCTACGGCTTCCTGAAATTCCTTGTAGGTTGTGCGGGCGAATTTAGAGAGTTTTATGTAACCGGTTTCGGAGTTCATCATATATGCCGCATCAATGCTGTAGAGCGGAATCTGGCCACGCGTGATTTCAAATGGCACAAGGTCGCGCTCGCCGCGCCGAGCAACGCCTACGCGCACTTTGGTTCCGCGCGGACCGCGCAGTTTTTTCATCACATCGTTGTTCGAAATTCCGATGCCGGCAATTAGCGAGTCATCGACGGTTACAATGCGGTCGCCCGCGCGTATGCCCACTTTTTCCGACGGGCCGCCGGCAATCACATTCACCACGTAAACGGTGTCTTTCTGAATGTTGAACTGAACGCCGATTCCGTCGAAATTGCCTTCGAGTGGCTCATTCATTTCGGCAAACTCTTCGGCCGAGATGTAGGTCGAGTGCGGGTCAAGGTCTTTGAGCAGACTAATGGCGGCTTTTTCTTCAAGCTCGGCCACATCAACAGTATCAACATAGCTTGCGCTTATGTTGCCAATCAGGTAGTCGATTTTGCTGCCGCGCCGCGGTTTTACAACCGTTTGGATATTGCCGCGAGTAATAATGTTGCTTTCAACAAACATTCCGAAAACAAATGCCACGGCAAGCAGTAACGGCAACCATATTTTTACCAATTTATTCATAATCTGAGCTTTAATTGATTTGAATTTGAACAATTTCAATTCCGGCGCGCTTGAGCAGCTCAATGCCGTCCTGAATGCGGTAGTTGTCGGAAAAAACCACGCGCTTTATGCCCGATTGGATAATGAGTTTGGCGCACTCCATGCAGGGCGACGCCGTGACGTAGAGCGTTGAGCCCAGACTGCTGTTGCTCGACTTGGCCACCTTGGTTATGGCGTTGGCCTCGGCGTGCAGCACATACGGCTTGGTGGTGTTCTCGTCAATCTCGCAGCAGTTCTCAAATCCCGAGGGTGTGCCGTTGTAGCCGTCAGAGATAATCATCTGGTCTTTCACCAGCAGTGCGCCCACCTTGCGGCGCACGCAGTAAGAGTTTTCGGCCCAAATGCGCGCCATCTGCAGGTAGCGCAAGTCGAACTGGTGTTGTTTCTCGGCATTCATTGCGATTGTATTTTATGGTAAAGAGAGTGGTTGTTTAAACTTAAAAATGTGCCACTAACTCCTAACTTACAACTCCTAAAACTTATAACTTATAAACTCCTAACTCCTAACTAATCACTTCTTCTGCTCCTTCGCCCAGCTGTCTTTCAGGCCGACGGTGCGGTTGAACACCAGGTGCTCGGCGGTTGAGTCGGGGTCCACGTTGAAGTAGCCGATACGTTGGAATTGGAAGTGGTCCAATGGTTTGGAATCAGCCACGAACTTCTCAATGAAGCAGTTCTTGAGCACGTGCAGCGAGTCGGGGTTGATAATCTCCTTCATTGCCTCCAGAGCCTCGCAGTTGCGGGCCTCGCGAATGGCGGCCATCTCGTCGCGCGGGTTCTCAACCTTCCAAAGGCGGTCGTAGAGTCGAACCTCGGCAGGCAGGCAGTGACCGACGCTCAACCAGTGTAGCGTGCCCTTCACCTTGCGGTCGCTGCCAGGCAGGCCGCTGCGGGTGTCGGGGGCGTACTCGCAGTACACTTCCGTAACGTTGCCGTTGGCATCCTTCTTGCAGCCAGTGCATTTCACAATGTAGGCGCTCTTCAGGCGGACTTCCTGACCAGGCGTCATTCGGAAATATTTCTTTGGTGCGTCCTCCATAAAGTCGTCACGCTCAATCCATAACTCGCGGCTGAACTCAATCTTGTGCGTTCCATCTTCGGGGCGCTCGGGGTTGTTCACGGCCTCAAGCTCCTCAACTTGTCCTTCGGGATAGTTGGTGATAATGCACTTCACGGGGTTCAGCACGGCCGAAACGCGTGTGGCGCGGGCGTTCAGGTCCTCGCGAATCGAGCTCTCAAGCAGCGCGAAATCGTTCAGCGCGTCGTATGTTGTGTAGCCGATTTTGTCGACAAAGTTGCGGATTGACTCGGGCGTGTATCCGCGGCGACGGAAACCGCACAGAGTCGGCATTCGCGGGTCGTCCCAGCCGTTGACAAGGCCTTCTTTGACCAGAATGAGCAGATTGCGCTTGCTCATCAGCGTGTAGTTCAGGTTCAGTTTGTTGAACTCGTACTGACGCGGGCGGTTGTCGTCCAAATCCTTGCCTTCCTTCAGTTCATCGATAAAGTAGTCATATACAGGGCGGTGCACCACAAACTCCAGAGTGCAGCACGAGTGCGTCACACCCTCGAAATAGTCGCTCTGCCCGTGAGCGAAATCGTACATCGGGTAGGCCTGCCACTTGGTGCCAGTGCGGTGGTGCGGGTGCTTCACAACGCGGTAGATTATCGGGTCGCGGAAGTGCATATTTGGGTTGGCCATATCGATTTTGGCGCGCAGAACCATTCGGCCCTCCTCAATCTCGCCACGGTTCATCTTCTCGAACAACTCGAGCGACTCGCTTGCAGGACGGTCGCGGTAGGGGCTGTTCTGCCCAGGCTCGGTGGGCGTTCCCTTCTGCGCGGCAATCGCTTCCGACGACTGCTCATCCACATACGCCTTGCCTTCTTTTATCAGCCTTACGGCGAAATCCCAGAGTTGCTGAAAATAGTCCGAAGCGTAGTACTCGTGGCCCCAGTTGAAGCCTAACCATTTGATATCCTCTTTGATAGCATCGACATACTCAACGTCCTCCTTCACGGGGTTGGTGTCGTCGAAGCGCAGGTTGCAGACGCCGCCGAACTGTTCGGCCATACCGAAGTCAAGACAAATGGCCTTTGCGTGGCCAATGTGCAGATAACCATTGGGCTCGGGCGGGAAACGGGTTTGCACGCGTCCGCCGTTTTTACCCTCGGCAAGGTCTTTTTCAACTTGCTCAATAATGAAGTTCGATTTGCGTTCAACTTCCTTTGTCTCTTTTTCTTCGATAGCCATAAAATTTCAATTAAGTGTGCAAAAATATTCTATTTAACCGAAAACGGGAAATAAAATGTTGGGTAGAAATAATCGGTGGCGGCAAACATTTTTAAATGGTGTAAAGAGTCATTTGGAGTGTCCGATTTTTTTGAGTCTGACACATCAGGTTTCCATAATTATGTAATCCCCTGCATATCCCCTCCGTATCCCCTCGCGGGGTTATCGCGCACTTTCCAACCGAAAACAACCGCATCCGAAAGAAAACTATAACGAAACCGCACAAAACAACTTTATTCGAAAGAAAACAACCGAAAACCGCACAATCCGAAACCCTCAACTTCCCTGGCACATTCCTCTAACCTTCTAAACTCTCACCCCTAACCCATCACCTTTTCATCCTATATATAATAGGTGTAAATCCCCGAAAAGCCCTTTTTCGTGCTTGCCTTTAAAAATTTTGTTTTTCTTTGCGCCGATTTTCAAACCATAAGGAGATTTCTATGCAAAAGAACCTTGTAATTGTCGAGTCACCTGCCAAGGCCAAGACTATCGAGAAGTTTTTGGGAAAAGATTATATGGTCACATCGAGTTACGGACACATCCGCGATTTGGCCAAGAAAGGCTTCGGCATCGACATTGAGCATCAGTACAAACCTGAATACGAGATTTCGCCAGACAAGAAAAAACTTGTCGCCGATTTGAAAAAAGCCGCCAAAGACGCTGAAACCGTATGGCTCGCGTCCGATGAGGACCGTGAGGGAGAAGCCATTGCTTGGCACTTGTTCGAAGTGTTGGGGCTGAAGGATAAAACCACCAAACGGATTGTCTTTCACGAGATTACCAAGACGGCCATTCTTCACGCCATCGAGAATCCGCGCGGCATCGACATCAATCTTGTCAACGCACAGCAGGCGCGCCGCGTTCTCGACCGCTTGGTCGGCTTCGAGTTGTCGCCTGTGCTTTGGAAGAAGGTGAAACCGTCGCTGTCGGCAGGCCGTGTGCAGTCGGTGGCTGTCCGCCTGATTGTTGAGCGCGAGCGCGAGATTATGGACTTCAAGCCCGAATCGTCGTTCCGCGTTTTGGGCCAGTTCAACCACCCGACGCTCAAACTTGCAACCGACCTGAAAGCTGAACTCAACCATAAGTTCACCAGCAAATCGGAAACCGAGAAATTCCTTGACGCTTGCAAATCAGCATCTTTCAGCGTTGCCGATATTACCCAGAAACCCGCCAAACGCACACCAGCGCCGCCGTTCACCACTTCGACGCTGCAGCAAGAGGCCAGCCGCAAGTTCGGTTTTTCGGTTTCGCAGACAATGTCGCTCGCGCAGCGCCTGTACGAGGCAGGAAAAATCACCTATATGCGTACCGACTCGGTCAACTTGTCTGACGCCGCTGTTAAGGCAGCTTCGGAAGAGATTATCAAGCAGTTTGGCGCTGAATATCTGAAAGTTCGTCATTACAAAACGCAGACCAAGGGCGCGCAGGAGGCTCACGAGGCCATCCGCCCCACATATCTCGACAAGCCGACCATCACGGGCAACGCCAACGAGAAAAAACTTTACGAACTCATTTGGAAACGCACCATCGCGTCGCTTATGGCCGACGCCGAAATGGAGCGCACAACCATTAACTTGAACATTTCCAATTCGAAATATCAGTTTGTCGCTCAAGGCGAAGTCATCAAGTTCGACGGATTCCTGAAGGTTTACATCGAATCGACCGACGACGAGGACGACGAGCAGGGAAAAGCCATCCTGCCGAAACTTGCGGTGGGTCAGGCGCTCGATTACAACAACATAACAGCCAGCCAGCGATTCTCGCAGCACCAGCCGCGCTACACCGAGGCCACTTTGGTGCGCAAGTTGGAAGAGTTGGGCATTGGCCGTCCATCTACCTATGCGCCAACTATTTCTACAATCCAAAACCGCGAGTATGTGGTTAAGGAAGACCGCCCAGGTACGGAGCGCAAATATGAGGTGCTGACGCTGAAATCGGACAAAATCAAAGCCGAAACCAAGACCGAAAACTACGGCGTTGAGAAAGGCAAACTCTTCCCAACCGACATTGGTATGATTGTCAACGACTATTTGGTTGAGTGCTTCCCATCGATTTTGGACTACAATTTCACCGCCGAAGTCGAGAAGGAATTCGACGATATTGCTGAAGGTAAAATGGTGTGGTACAAAATGATAGACGAATTCTACCATCCGTTCCACGACACAATAAACCGCGCTCTCGAGGTTACAGGGCGCAAAAATGGCGAGCGCGTTTTGGGCGTTCATCCCGAAAGCGGCAAGCCAGTGATTGTCAAGATTGGACGCTACGGTCCAATGGCGCAGATTGGCGACGGCGAGAACGACGAGAAGCCGCAGTTCGCATCGCTTCGCCGCGACCAGCACATCGAGACCATCACTCTTGAGGAAGTGCTCGACCTGTTCAAACTGCCGCGCCAAATTGGTGAGTTTGAAGGCAAAACCGTTACCGTGGCCATCGGCCGTTTCGGCCCGTACGTGCGCCACAACAACTCGTTCTACTCGCTCAAGCGCAATGTCGACGACCCTTACACCGTCACGCTCGAGCGCGCCATCGAACTCATCAACGAGAAACGCGAGGCCGAAAAGAACAAGGTGATTAACATTTTCGAAGGCAAAGACGGTCAGATTCAGGTTCTTAACGGATTCTACGGACCTTACATCGCTTTCGACGGCAAGAACTACCGCATTGCCAAAGGCACCGACGCCAAAGCATTGACGGTGGCTGATTGTGAGGAAATTATCAAGAACAGTGCCGACAAGCCAGCCAAAAAGCGCGTCACCAAGAAAACGAAATGATTCTCGAAAGCGACATAGCGCAGTATTTCGACACCCGCCGACCTGACAATCTGAAGCAGTTCAGCACGTTGGAAGGTTTTTTGGGCAGCCAACTTTACAGTGAGCCCGACTTGCAAAAGTCTGTCGACGTGCAAGTTGCAATCATCGGCATCGACGAGACGCGCAACGCTTATCCAATGCCGTACGCTGCCAAAGCCGACAATGTGCGCTATTGGCTCTATCAGTTGGCGGCTTTCAACAACCTGAAAATCACCGACTTCGGCAACCTAATTTTGGGCAACAGCGCAGCCGACACCTATTCGGCCGTCAGTTACATAACCGAGTCGCTCGTCAGCGGCGGGGTTATACCTATATATATAGGTGGCTCTCACGATTTGACTCTGCCGATAGTCGAGGGGCTTTGGCGCGCCAAGGGCAAGATTGAAATCGGGCTCATCGATTCGTGTTTCGATGTTTTAGACAGCGCAACCACCACTTCGCGCTCTCATCTGCTCGACATTTTGCGGATACATACTGGCAGTGTTCATTGTAATCTCATTGGCACCCAGAACTATTTTACACCGCAGAGTCAGTCCGATTTGCTCGACGAGTACGGGGTGGATAGATATCGGTTGGGCTCTGTTCGACAGGATATTAACGGCCTCGAGCCCGTTCTCCGCGACTGCGATATGGTATCGTTCGATGCCAGTGCAGTGCGTCAGGCCGACATGCCCGCGATACACCAGCCCAGCCCCAACGGTCTATACACCGAGGAAGCCTGTCAGTTGGCAAATTTTGCTGGTTTGAGCGACCGTTCGAAAGCTTTTGGCATTTTCGGCACCGTCTCGCGCAACACACCTTTGGAAATGTCAGCACACCTGACCGCACAGATAATTTGGCATTATATATATGGTGTGTCGCAGCGCGAAAACGACTATCCGGTGTGCGATTTCAGCCGTTACAAAAAGATTTTTGTCAAGTTGGACACCCCAAATGCCGACATTATTTTCTATCAAAACCCCAAAAACAACCGTTTTTGGCTTGAAATACCTCAAAAAAACGATGCAGGCAACGTGGTGGTTTCTTGTTCAAATAATGATTATATAATGTTGGTTAACAACGAAATACCAGAAAGGATAAAAAAGGCGTTCCGACGTTATGGAGTCTGAAAGAGAGCGTTTGTGTAAATATTAACAGTAAATTGTTAATTGCGATTATTGTTTGTGGATTTTTTATTTATTTTTAGCCCCATTCTACAGAGTAGTGAATGATTATATGAATTGTCGACGTCTATTGACGATAGTATTGGTAACTCTTGCTTCGGTTGCGAGCGGTCAAACTGAGAACTTTTCCAGCCTGAGCATGTTCAATTATATGTACTATAACCCGGGGTATGCGGGCGACGGCAATGAGATAGAGACGAGGGCGCTGGTGCGGAACCAGTGGCTGGGTTTCGAGGGAGCACCACAAACCCAGACCTTCAGTATCGACGCCCCGTTCAAGTTGTTTGGCATAAGAAATGGCGCAGGTTTGACGATTATAAATGACGAAATTGGAAATTTTCAAAACATTGGTTTGAATTTTTCGTATGCATATAGACGTCAAATGCTGCAAGGTGAAGTTGGTTTTGGCGCAGGCTTGAGCATGACCAATGGCTCGTTCAAGGGTCAGTGGGTATTCCCCGATGGTGGCGCAAACGACCCTTGGGTGCCTCAGAATACCGAGGACAAGCCAATGTTCTTTGATATGAATTTAGGATTCTATTATAGCTCCGAGAACGTGTATTTGAGCTGTTCGATGC
>Ga0310694_10002961_pt1 | contig 16857 bp, 7 predicted proteins | sample 174DNAGHGhighgp2_FD_203884 | JGI IMG/M metagenome (GOLD analysis project Ga0310694, IMG submission 203884) | Sheep rumen microbial communities from Palmerston North, Manawatu-Wanganui, New Zealand - 1742 DNA GHGhigh gp2 (v2) (version 2) | ecosystem: Host-associated > Mammals > Digestive system >... | reverse complement strand
GCATCAAGTGGTATGTGGAGGACGAGTCTGGCGTGAAGCAGCCGTTGGTCCTTGGCAATAGTCGTCAGTCAGGTACATGGTCTATTGGCCTTAGCACACCATTCGACGTGGTAAGTGATGTTGCCATACTGAAAGGTACGCATGCCATCACTGCCGGCAAATGGAACAGCAACTGGGGTAAGCCCGCCATTTATGCTCCGGCAGGTGTCGATTTCGAGACCGTCAAGAACTACAAGATCATCTGTGAGGTGGCGGCTGCCAACGATGAAACGGCTACGCCAAATGCCAAATATACCATCACGATGTTCAAGAGCTACTTAGGTGAGTTGAAGGAAACGGGTACTACAGGCAGTGAGACTATCATGGTGGATAATCTCAGTACTTCAGAAACAGTAAGCTTAGGCAATGCACTGACGAAGTGGGGTGGCACGGGTGCCAAGTACGCCCGCGTATGGCTGACAACATCCGACGACACGAGAATAGATCCTACTGGCATTCTGACCGTAACGGGTATGACCGCCTATACTACAGAAGATGATAAGGATGTGAATTTCGGTTACTACGTATCGGATGATAGCGGCATCTCGCTTGCTGATGCTACGCTGACCGCTGAGGCAGGTACCTTCGACAGATACCAGGTGCATGTGGCACTCTCTACCGATCTGCCTGGCACCACGGAGCCCGACTATGACTATGAGTATGCCTTCCACTTCAAATATGACATGAAGACGAAGTACAAGACGGTGCTCTACGATGAGACGACGCGTCAGTGTACGCCTCACTTGTTAGGCAACTGGCAGGAGGTTGGCGTTGACTGTAATGAGGGACGTACCAACTTAGCTGCCAATCTGTATGTGCGCTGGTACTTAGAGGACAAGAATACAGGCAACCCCATTGCTATGGAGAGTCTGACGTCGGCACAGCCTTATACAGATTTAGGCGGCACAACAGGCTATTACCGCTATGGCTTTGAATCAAGTCAGTTTGCGGACAAGGGCGACGGCACTGCCTATAATCCGACTATCACGCTGCCTTCATCCGTTACTGATTATAAAAATGTACGCGTAGTATGCGTGGTTACTACCAAGACCGACACTTGGAATGAGCCTTGGACAGCTGACCCAGAGGAGATGCAGGTGAAGTACGTCTATGACCTGCGTACTACCGGTGACCTGAATCCTGAGACTTATCCGTTTGTACACTATCAGGGTGAGGGCTACCGCTATGTAGCGGAGCAGGGCAGGACTGATCTGGCAGCCATCCGTGACTATACCAAAGTGAGCGGCACGACCGTCAGCAAGCAATATACTTGGAACTTCCAGACGAATACCTACGAGGAGATTGCCGACAAGGATATTCGTCAGAATGTGCATACGGTACATTACTACTACTACCTGAACCTCAACGAGGGTGATGAGGAGGAATTACTGCTGCCCCTGCAGTATTACACAACGGGTGGTAACGACACCGAGCCTCGTGCCTACTATCGATGGTATGACCTTAACACTGACCAGAAGTCAGACAACCTTGTGGCCATCGGCGACAAACTGGTAGAGCGCACTTGGGGTCATGTGGCTCTCGCTTTCGGTGACGACCCGTGCAGTGGGCGCGTTGGTGTGAAGTTCAAGGCCCCCACGGGCTTCACCTCTCTGACAGAGAGCGGGGAGATACTGATAGCTTGCGACGTGTCGCGCTATCTTGACGGTATGGACGACTCGTTCACCTATCTTGTCCATGAGCCAACCATCTCCGAGCGCTATCTGTTCCATATCCTGCCAGCCTCCATCCTCGCAGCGAAGACGAGGACCGCAGCCGAAAACCTGGCAGCCGTGGAGACCCAGATTCAGACCAAGAACGAGACCGATATGCCCAGCATCCTGGAGTACAGTGGACGTATCGTGGTATCTACCAATAACGGCACGGGTAAGTTCTCGCTGCGTACCAAGATCCGAGCCTTGAACCACTACTATGTCTATGACGCTTCCAATAACGTGGTGGCTGCCGACTATATGCAGTGGTATGCCTACTATAAGGATGAGACGAACACCTGGTGGAAGGGTGTCATCAACATGGGCGACCGCAAGAGCCAGCGTCAGGCCAACTACACGCTGAGCGACATTAGCGGTGCCACATGGACGAAACTGTCGGGAGATGGAACTACCGCACCGACCATTAAAGTGGGAGACCGTTTGGAGATGATTGCCACGGTGGGCAATACTGCTGCTGGTGCCGAAAAAGAGCTGCCCATCATCTGGGGCGAACTCGAAATCATCGATGCTCCGCCTGTGACCCTTGGCAGTGAGCCGGAGGAGCGCACCTCTGCATACATGAGAAGCGAGTATAACCATGCCCAAACGCTTGACTTCAACGAATTCTTCCTGATAGGAAAGAAAAAGCCCGAGAACTCGTTTGAGAACTATACCAAGATACCTGTTGAGTGGCCAGATGCCCAGTATGGCTTCTGCTATCCGCAGTTGTACGGTCTCTGTGCTACTAACAAGTATGCAGGATGGGGCGTCTATGGTGTGTCGCCACTGCATGGTGACTACACGCTGCTGAAGTCAATGAACGTGGAAGGTATCTCACAGGATGAAAACCGCGACAACCAGAGCATCCTCTGTCAGTGGTGGGACACCACAACTCTTTTCGATATTACCCACGAACGTGCCAGTGGAAAAGCCTTCGGTGATACCGAGGACTATGGCGCCTTCCTCTATGTGGATGCTGCCGATGAGGCCCGAACCATTGCAGAGTTAGAGTTCGATGCTGCCTTGTGTGCCAATGCCCGTCTGTACTATACTGCCTATGTGGCTGATATCACTAATGGTGCCACGAAGCCACAGTTGCGTTTCCGTGTTAGTGTTGAGGATAATGGTCAGCGTGTACCTGTTGTATCGTTCGTGACTGGTGACATCCAGGAGGAAGTGGGCGGCACGATTGCCGAGGGCCAGTGGTATCAGGTGTATGGCTATACCACAATCCCAGCCGAGATGGAAAGCTATCTTAACGGCACCCAGCAGCACTTCTATGTGGAAATAGACAACTATTGCGACAACACCAATGGTGCCGACTACTGCGTCGATCAGATCTCGTTCTTCACGCAGTCTGCCAAGGTACAGGTGAAGCAGCTTGGCTCACCTTGCGACGAGGGAGCCGGTGTTAGGGTGAAGATTATTGCCCCGGCTAAAGACCTGATAGGTGTCTTGGGTGCTAACCAGACGAAAAAGGTGTTCTATCGAATCTTCAAGAAGCATGAGAACATGAGCGAGCCGCTGTATGACTATGCCGAAGAAGAGGTTTATGGTCCTGGTGTTTATTCTGGTGGTGACGACGATAGTAACATTCGCTACTCCACGGTAGAGGTGAACACCACCTACAATGAGGCTTCGCTGCCCACGCCCCAGCTGCCCGAGGGTCAGACGCAAGGTTTCTATAAGGGTGCCGATGGTGAGGTCTATTATCAGTTTGACGACCGTTTCTTCCCCTTGGAAGTCAATAACACCTATTTCGTGTCGTTCTATACGATGGGCGTACAGGAGGTAAAAGGTTTCGAAGGATGGGGTAACCCATACGTAGGTAGCGTCTGCTCTACCTATAGTAACTACATCACGCCGTATATGCTGCGTATCGACTTAGAGTCGGATGGCGAGGTTTCTGACGGCACCATACCATTGGGATGTGGCGTGACTGATGTGGAGAAGAATTTCAATATCACCGTGCAGTATCCTACTGATGACGGCTATGTGGCTTATAATACAGTCAAGTTTGACTTCTATCAGGGATCGAAGGCAGAGTTTAAGGCTATCACTAATGATGCAGGAACTCTGTACTTAGAGAAGGCCCTTGACCACTTCCGTGTGAAGTATCCAGACTATACGATGGAAAGTGGTGATCCGCTGCCAACAGACTATGATCCTACGGATGACGGCTATACCGAGGCGATGCACGACCTGTTAGAGCAGTACGTAGGAACTGGAGCCGGTAAGCTGTCGCTGTTGGCTACCACACAGTTCTATCACCATTTCTTCAGTAGTGAGGCAGGTGAGAAGCGTTTTGCTGCTATACCTGTAAACCGTCATGTTGCTGAAGAGCGCTACATCTGTTCACCCCTGGAGTTTGTGTTCGATGTGGATGGTAATTCCGGTGCGCCGGTTATGGAGTTAGGTTTCAGTGACGTCACCTATCCAGAGGGTTACAACAAACGTGTAGTACGCTTAGGACTGGAGCAGTTCCATAAGATGAAGGACAGCGGCTACAAGCTGCACCTGCCCGTGGCACGCTATCAGAACAAGGGTGGTTCGCTCAATGGTAAGAAACTCTACTTCAGTGGTAAGAGCTTAGAGCTGACTGCTACTGAGCTGAAGATTTCTGCCACTAACGACCCCACCGTGGCAGAAGGCGCAAAGGTGGCCGACATTATTGACCCTGCAGGCAGCTCGGACGTTTTTGTCAATACCAGCCGTATGTACCTGCCGCTCGACTTCACTAACGGCGAAGTGGAGTTCCATGAGGGTTACTACTATGAGGTATCCACCTCTTATAAAGATGAAGACGACACGGACGAGAACCCCTGCTTGGGCGACCTCTACATTGTCTTCAAGGTGGTGCCCGAGTTTGTCACTTGGAATGCCCACCAGATAGGTACCAGTAAATACTATAGCGGCAACTGGTATGACGACCAGAACTGGAACCGCTCTACACGTGCTGAGCTGTATAAGGATGGTGCCGACACTCATCTTCAGAACACACCGACGGCAGGACACCCTGCAACTGACCTCTATAAGGACAATGGCGAGATTGACGTATTGCTCACAGACCGTCCGGGCTTCGTACCGATGAAGTTTACCTACGTCACCCTGCTTGGCGACAACCACTCACCCAGCCTTACAAATGAGAACTATGCTGGTAAGATTGCTGGTACGCCCCAGACGGGTGGTGACATGATCAATCCTCGAAACGACTTGGCATCGGACACCAGTCCTTCCGGTTCGTCTGCTTATCTTGACGATAAGTTCATTCGTTACGACATGCTGGTACGCTATGGCACGCATGCCAATGGCGGCGAGGGCTGCTTCGGACACCAGACGATGTCGCAGTCTGGTGGTGCATGGGGATGGAACCCGTTTAACGAAGGTTCGTTTACTCCTATCGCCGAGTGCTACGACGTAGAGAAGTTCTATGGTAATATCTGTAAGGAGATTTACTTCAAGCCACGTGCGGAGCTGCGCCTGCAGCAACGTCTGACCTACGAGAAGGCTTGGGTAGAGGAGGAGTTTGTGCCTGGCCAGTGGTATCTCATGAGCACGCCACTGAAGGGAACGTATGCCGGTGACATCTATACGCCTGCCACTGCAATCACCGACTACAGTTTGGAAACACCTGCAATGGTGACTGGTCGTCAGGTGACGGAGGCCTTCCAACCCATTACGTTCAACACCACAACCTATAGCCGTACGAAGTATCCGTTCTACCAGCGGTCGTGGAACCTGGAGCAGGCAAAGGTCATTACCAAGACCAACGATGTGCGTGCTACTGACTATTCTGCACGACTGAAGTTCAGTGGTGTGACGTCGAACCTCATCGAGTGGAGTCATGTGTTCAACGACGTGGAGGTGCCTTATAATAACTTTGGCGGCTTTGCCATCCGTGCCCATAAGAAGGCCCAGACCGGTAATGCCCTGCTGCGTCTTCCTAAGTATGACACCAGTTACGACTACTATCAGTGGGACAATACCATCCCTGCTACAGGTGCTGTGGATGCGAAGACAGTCACCAAGGGCGAGGGCGTCTATGGTCGCTTTGTCTTCGACAACACGTCGGCAGATGTGGAGGAATGGAAGATTCCGTTGTCTCAGTTGCAGGCACAGGGTACCGACGAAGACGGCTATACCTACTATCTCGTGGGCAACCCGTTCATGGCCTCTATCGACATGGGCCGCTTCTTCGGCTATTTAGACGTTGATGGTACATACTATTCCTATAACCCCAGTCTGTCGCCTGTCTATTACACCTATAATAATGGTGCGATGACCGCCACCGATGCTACCGTGACAGCTGCCGTCATCCGTCCGTTGCAGGCATTCATCGTGAAGTGTAAGGCTTCTGAAGCTCCAGAGAATATTGTCTTCAACCGTTGGTCCATCACCGATGGTAACTTTACCGCCCCGACACTCTATGTGCCAAAGGCTAATGGTAACGACCCACAACCTTCACCGGAGCTGCTGACCCTCCGTGCTACCAGCAGTCAAGGCTCTTCCGTGACGACCATCGCACTGAGCCCACAAGCCAACAATGACTTTGTTGATGGTGAGGATGCCACAGCACTGCTCGATACCAATCTGTCAGACATTCCTATGGTCTTCACTGTTGCCGGCAGTCATGCCCTGAGCATCGACCGTCGTTCTTCGGTGGATATGGTACCTTTCGCTGTGAGCAGTAGCAATGACGAGGCAGTGGAAATAACCATTGATGTTGATTCGCTCTACGTCTATGATGCACTGACGAATGAGTCTGTCACTGTAGGTGATGGCTCTACCGTCACTGTCCAGTCCAACGACTACGGACGTTACTTCCTGACATCAACCAAGGCCTCTCCCCTTACCCTCTCCCATGGAGAGGGAGCTGATGTTCTGATCAGTGTACGTGGCAGGCAAGTAACGGTTACTGCATCTGCCGACCTGCAGCAGGTACGTGCGTTTAGCGTCAGCGGTGCTACGGTCTATCAAACGAGCCATCCAGGCACCACGTGCCAGTTCCAGTTACAACAGGGCACTTATGTCATTGAGACAGAGACACTTGACGGGCGTAAGACCGTAAAAGTGCTGGTGAAGTAAGATACAGTAAAAAATGAAAGCGGTTTCAGGGGCAATTTAATTTGGATTACTTTGCCATTTAATCCAAATTAAATTGCCCCTGAAACCGCTTTCATTATTCGTCGTCATCATCGTTGAGTGGTTCGACGTCACGGCTGTTGAGCTCAACCTCGAGCTGATCGGTGCGTCGTTTGATGTCTTTATATGCCGAGGAGAGGTCGCTCTTGGTGATGTCGATGCTCTTGTCAACGCGTCGCCAAGGGTCGTCGAGGGTGTGGCGGAAGAGCCATTCGTAGGTCTTGCTGGTATAGAAGAAACGTGCCAGCGCACCATGAGAGGCACCCTGCAGCCAGTCGAATCGCAGACGACTGGTGACTCCCAGTCGTTGCATGCCCTCAACCACCTTCTGCGACTCGCGCACGGAGACGGCACGGTCGGCGGTGCCATGGGCTATCCATAGCGGCAGGTCGCCCAGTTTACGATAGTCCTTCAGGGTGCTGCCTCCGCAGAGTGCGATGGCTGCAGCTATCTTCTCTGGGTAGGTGCCGGCAAAATCGAGCGTGCCATAGCCTCCCAGACTCATGCCCAGCACATAGACCCGGCTCTTGTCGTAGGCATAGTGCTGCTCCATCCATGTCAGGATGTCGTTGAGCTTATGGGGGTTCCATGCACCTCCTGGGTTCTGTGGTGCCACGATGAGTGCCGGTATGTCACGTCCCATCTTCACAGCGTCGATAGGCCCGTAGCGCAGAACACGGTTGAGGTTATGACCGCAGAGGCTCGCTCCGTGTAGGAAGATGATGAGTGCGGTAGATTCCTGACTGTAGTAATAATCCTCGGGAGTATAGACCCAGAAGTCGTAACCGCCACGTATGACGTTCTTCTTAGCCGACAGCAGGTCGTACTGTGCGTGCATGGTGAGGGTGCATGCCAGCAATATGATGATAAGTGTTAATTTCTGTCTCATGTCTGCAAAGGTAGGAATTATTTAGCATTTAATGATTTACAATTAGTGATTTATTTTGTATTTTAGGAATTTTTTGTACCTTTGCAGGCAAATTAAATAAGACTATTAATATGGAAAAGAAAAGTTTTAAGCGAACGACCGTTACCTCGGCGTTGCCTTATGCCAACGGAGGTGTTCACATCGGTCATCTGGCAGGTGTGTATGTGCCTGCCGACATCTACGTACGTTACCTGCGCCTGAAGAAGCAGGATGTGCTGTTCATTGGCGGTAGCGACGAGCATGGTGTACCCATTACTATACGTGCCCGCAAGGAGGGCATCACACCGCAGGACGTGGTCGATCGTTACCACACGATGATTAAGAAGTCGTTTGAAGAGTTCGGCATATCGTTCGATATCTACAGTCGCACTACGAGTGAGACGCATCACCGTTTTGCTGCCGAGTGGTTCCGTAAGCTCTATGATGAGGGTAAGCTGACGGAGGAGACCACTACGCAGCTCTATGACGAAGAGGCAAAGCAGTTCCTTGCCGACCGTTACGTCACCGGTGAGTGCCCACATTGTCACAACGAGGGAGCATACGGCGACCAGTGTGAGAAGTGTGGCCGTGACCTCAGTCCTATGGAACTGATTAATCCGAAGAGCACCATCAGTGGTTCCACCCCTGTGCTGAAGGAGACCAAGAACTGGTACCTGCCACTGAACGAGTATCAGGAGTGGCTGAAGCAGTGGATCTTAGAGGAGCATAAAGAGTGGCGCCCGAATGTCTATGGGCAGTGTAAGTCATGGCTTGACATGGACTTGCAGCCACGTGCCATGACGCGCGACCTGGACTGGGGCATTCCTGTTCCTGTGGAGGGTGCCGACGGAAAGGTGCTCTATGTGTGGTTCGATGCTCCTATAGGCTATGTGAGCAACACCGTTGAGCTGTGTGAGCGTGAGCCGGAGAAGTGGGGTCCTTGGCAGAAGTGGTGGCAGGACGAGGACACTCGTCTGGTTCACTTCATCGGTAAGGACAACATTGTGTTCCACTGTATCATCTTCCCTGTGATGATGAAAGCCCACGGCAAGTATATCATGCCCGACAACGTGCCGGCTAATGAGTTCCTGAACTTAGAGAATGACAAGATCTCCACCTCGAGAAACTGGGCCGTATGGCTGCACGAATATCTGGTTGACATGCCTGGCAAGCAGGACGTGTTACGTTATGTGCTGACAGCCAACGCACCCGAGACAAAAGATAATAACTTCACATGGAAGGACTTCCAGGACCGTAACAACAACGAGTTGGTAGCTGTGTATGGTAACTTTGTGAACCGTGCCTTGCAACTCACCAAGAAATACTGGGGTGGGGTAGTGCCTGCCTGTGGCGAGTGGCTCGACGTTGACCGCCAGGCTATCGACGAGTTCAAGGACGTGAAGTCGAAGGTAGAGTCATTGCTCGACCAGTTCAAGTTCCGTGATGCCCAGTTTGAGGCCATGAACCTGGCACGCATCGGCAACCGTTACATCACCGAGTGTGAGCCATGGAAGGTGTGGAAGACCGATCCGAAGCGCTGTGAGACCATCCTGAATATCTGTCTGCAGCTGACTGCCAACCTGGCTATTGCCTTTGAGCCGTTCCTGCCCTTCTCAAGTAAGAAGCTACGTGAGATGCTTTGTATGGACAGCTTCGAGTGGGAACAGTTAGGTAGCACCGATCTCTTGAAGGCTGGTCACCAGTTAGGTGAGCCACAGCTGTTGTTCGAGAAGATAGAGGACGAGGTAATACAAAAGCAGTTAGACAAGCTGGAGCAGACGAAGAAAGCCAATGAGGCAGCAACATGGAAGCCTGCCGACATCAAACCGAACGTTGACTTCGAGACCTTTGAGAAACTCGACATCCGTGTGGGTGTGGTGAAGGCTTGTCAGCGTGTGCCGAAGTCGAAGAAGCTCCTGCAGTTTACCATCGACGACGGAACAGGAACGGACCGTACCATCTGTTCGGGTATAGCAGCCTTCTATGAGAATCCAGAGGAACTGGTAGGCAAACGTATCCTCTTCGTGGCCAACTTCGCACCACGTAAGATGATGGGTATTGAGAGCCAGGGAATGATTCTCTCGGCTGTCGATGCCGACGAGAGCCTGAGCGTGGTAACAACTACAAAGGACGTGAAGGCTGGTAGCCAGGTGGGGTGATGGCAATTGAAAATTGAAAATTGAGAATTGAGAATTGAGAATTGGCAATTGAGAATTGAGAATTGACAATTGAGAATTGATGCAGGCAATCATTTTGGCGGCTGGAATGGGCCGCAGACTGGGAGAATATACTCGGAACAACACCAAATGCATGGTGGAGGTCAATGGGCAGAAGCTCATTGACCGCCTGCTATTGCAGTTGCAGAAGCTGAACCTTAGCCGCATCATCATCGTGGTGGGCTATAAGGGCAAGGAGTTACAGGCTCATGTGCAAGCCTCCCCCTTCCCCTCCCAAGGAGAGGAGATCGACTTTGTTGAAAACCCTGTCTATGACAAGACGAATAACATCTACTCGCTGTCATTGGTGAAGGAACAGTTAGCACAGGATGACACGCTGCTCATTGAGAGCGACCTCATACTGAGCGACCGGCTGTTGCCGATGCTCGTGGAGGCTCCTGAACAGAACGTGGCACTGGTGGCAAAATACGAGTCGTGGATGGACGGTACGATGGTAAGCATCGACGACGACCGTAACATTGTGAACTTCATCACGAAGGATGCCTTCAATTATAATGATACCGACAAATACTACAAGACGGTGAACGTCTATAAGTTCAGCCGTGAGTTTGCGCAGCAGAAATATGTCCCCTTCCTGGATGCCTACACCAAGGCCGTGGGCAACAACGAGTATTACGAGAATGTGCTGCGTATCTTGTCGCTGCTGAACAGCCACGACATGAAAGCGCTGCCCATAGGACACGAACGATGGTACGAGATAGACGACAAGCAGGACCTGGACATTGCCGAGGCTTTGTTTGCCGACGAGAAAGACGTGCTGCGTAAGTACTACGGACGCTATGGCGGCTTCTGGCGGTTCCCCCAGATGCTGGACTACTGCTATTTGGTGAATCCTTACTTCCCCAGTAGGCGGATGAAGGATGAGATGCGTGCCAACTTCGATACGCTGCTGACGGAATATCCTTCAGGCATGAAGGTGAACACACTCATTGCCAGCAAGTGCTTTGGTGTCAGTGAGCAGTATTTAGTGCCGGGCAATGGGGCGGCGGAATTGATAAAGGGTCTCTCCCAGGAAGGAGAGTACCTGATAGGCTTTGTACGTCCTACATTCGAGGAATATCCTAACCGGGTGAATAAGGAGAGGCATGTTACCTTCGTGCCTCAGAATGAGGACTATCGCTATACGGCTGACGACCTGATGGCGTTCTTTGCCGATAAGGGCATCGGTCAGCTGATGCTCATTAATCCCGATAACCCGTCGGGCAACTTTATTCCTAAGGACGATGTGCTGAGGTTAGCGTCATGGTGTGAGCAGCGTAGCATCAGGCTGGTGGTCGATGAGTCGTTTGTTGACTTCAGTCGTGACTATGCCACCAACTCGTTGCTGAGCGACCAGACGTTAGAGACTTATCCGCACATGGTCGTGATGAAGAGTATATCGAAGAGCTATGGCGTGCCAGGCTTACGACTGGGCATCATGGCCTCTGCCGATAAGGAACTGATAGCACGCATGAAGCGTGAAGTGTCGATATGGAACCTCAACTCGTTTGCCGAGTTCTTCATGCAAATCTTTAATAAGTATGAGAAGGACTACCAGAAGGCTTGTGCGAAGTTTGTGCAGGAACGCGACCGCTTTGAACAGGACCTGCGTAGTGTGCCGTTCTTCCATGTCATGTCGTCGGAAGCCAACTATTTCCTCTGTGAGGTGTTGCCGCCTTATACGGCCAGCGAGATTGTCATCCGTATGCTGAAGCAGCACAACATTCTGACGCGCGACTGTAGTGGCAAGCCAGGACTGAACCCTCATAAGCAGTACATGCGTATTGCCGTGCGCAGTACGGAGGATAACATGCGACTGGTGGAAGCGTTGAAGATTAAAGATTAAAAATTAAACATTAAACATTAAATTATCATGAAGATTTGTGTCTGCGGTGGTGGCAACTTAGGACATGTCATCACGGGTTATCTTGCTGCTAAAGGTACAGACCATGTCACCCTGCTGACACGACAGCCTGAACGCTGGAGCCATATCCTTCATATTCATACGCCTGAAGGCAAGACCTTGGAGGGACATGTCAGTCAGATTTCGGCTGATGCTGCCTTGCTTGTTCCACAGGCCGATATCGTGCTACTCTGTCTGCCGGGCTTTGCCATTGCTGATACCTTGAATACCATCCGGCCTTACCTGCAACCCTCGACGGCTGTGGGTAGCGTAGTCAGCAGTACGGGGTTCTTCTTTGAAGCCATGAGGGCATTGCCAGAGGAGAATGCCTTGTTTGGTTTCCAGCGTGTGCCGTTTATAGCCCGAATAGAGGACTATGGTCATTCTGCCCATCTCTTAGGCTACAAGCCGTCGCTCAGCATGGCGGTGGAAACAAGGAAGTCATCGCTCAGCAAAGAGGAGTTAGGTAAGTCGCTCGCAAGTCTTCTTGACACCCCTGTCCAGCTCTTAGACAGTCATTACGAGGTCAGTCTTTCAAACAGCAACCCGTTGTTACATACGTCGAGGCTTTATTCCTTGTGGAAAGACTGGAAGCCAGGCATCACCTACGCGCGCGTACCTTTATTTTATGAGGAGTGGACAGAGGAGGCTGCCCAGCTTTATATCAATATGGACCTGGAGCTACAGACATTGTTGGACGTGCTGCCAGTCAGGAAGGGTGCCATTCCTACTGTATTGGACTATTACGAGAGTACCGATGCAGCGTCGTTGGCACGTAAGCTTTGCAGCATAGAGGCGTTTAAGGGCATCGCCTCGCCCATGAAAGAAGTCGGAAACGGCTTTGTTCCCGACTTCCACAGTCGTTACTTCACTGAGGATTTCCCCTACGGACTGGCCATTGCCCGTCGTCTTCTTATGGAGCATCATATCCCTGCACCCCACATTGAACAGGTTTATCAGTGGGGGATGTTCGTGCAAAGCCTCAAATAAGAATCTTTTTCTGTGGGGAAGAATTGCCTTCGTTTATACTGACCTAAATTATTTCAACCATACAGGTCGAAAACTTTTCGTGTGCGCGCGTACAATATTAATATTAAAGCCAGTAAGCTTTGAACTGGTGGGTGACACGCTGGTCCTCAGGAGGTAGTGTCATGTAGTCGCCATACGTATGGCGCAGGTGGTCGTCGTATCCACACATTACTTTATAAGTACGGTTCTCGAACGGCATGTCAATCATCTCCTTCATGTCTTCGGCAGGGAAGCAGCCACGTATGGATGGTCCTGCCTCGGTCATATTGCATAGGGTGTTGGTAGGTTCACGTTGTACAATGAGATGGTTGATGCAACGGTTGATCATGCCAACGGTAATGGGCAGGTAGCGATAACAGACGTAAGCCAGTCGCGAACGTAGTGGGTTTGAGTGAGAAATCTTACAACGACGAATCTTATATAACAAGTGTTTCAGTTGGAAGATACGTTCGCGCTCTTTCTGGTTGTCGGTGACGTAGTCGATGGGGAAGACATCGATAAAGACACCTATCTCGTAACCTTCTGTCTCTGTCTCAACCATGAGTGTGCGTTGGTCAATGACTTTGGCGAAGGTGTAGTAATAGGTTTGAGATTTGAGATTTGAGGTTTGAGGAGATAGGACTGTATATTTTTCTGTTGGGTCTTTATATGTTCTGATGAACTGCTCGTAATCCTTTCGTGGCATGTAGATGTCGATGTCATCGTCCCAGGGGATGTAGCCTTTGTGACGTATGGCACCGATGAGTGTGCCGCTGCTAAGCGAGTAGCGTAAGCCGTTGGTTCGGCAGAATCGATGAACATCGTCCATGATGCCCATCTGGATGCTTCGTAGCTCGTGAATATCAGTTATTGGCTTCATTCCACAACCCTCCATACTCGTATGCCGGTATGCTTAGACTGCCGCATCTCATATTCATAAAACGTCTCCTGACTCATCACCACCTTCTTATAGAGACTGGAGGCATGCATCAGGTGCAGGCGTCCGTCTTTCCAGAAAGCGATGGCAATATGGCGTGTGTCCAGTCCATCCTTGTCGGTCAGCATGGCTACGATGTCTCCATCGTGAATGACGCCTAATGGTGTTGACTGATGCCAGTTCAGGTTTTCCTTGGGGACATAGCGATATTGTCTGCCGTTGGTCTCGTCCTCGTAAGCTTTGATGACGGGTACAAACTCCGGATGGTTTTTCAGTTGTTTATACAGATCCGGATGCTTTGACATGTAGTTGATGTTAATGGTCTGTGTGGCAGCGAAAGGTTTGCCTTGCATGCTTATCTCCTTGACGATGCCCATGGCTACATTATCGTCGCCCCACCAGGTGAAGTAGTGAAGTCGTGAGGTGTAGTCCTCCATCTTTCCCTGACGGTAGCGTATGCGCATGAGGTTATTGCAGAAGTCGTCGAAGGTTCGCTTGTCCTGGATGTCACACAAGGTAAGGGCCGTCACTGTCTCCACGAAGGTGGTACAGTCCAACTCGCGCAGGTTGACAATGAGGTGTTCCTTGTCGCCCAGCTCCAGTGTATGTCCTACGTATGGCAGTCCGAGGAATTTCTTTCCGAAATAGAGCATGCGGCTTTCAAGTGTCTTACGGTTCTTCTTTGCATCCTTGAGCAGTTTCACCACCAAGGCACTGTCTTCCTTCGTGTATTCTCGTTCGTAGTTGAACGGCTCGACGGGCTCGTTGGGTTCAACGGATTGGGGTTTCTGGGCTCCACAGCCCAATGTCAGCAGCCAACACATAAACAATAAAATATAATGTCTCATTTTCATCCGGTTTCAGTAATACGCTGCAAAATTACAAATAATTCCCCAATCTCTATTATTTATTGGCAATTATTTATTATTTTGAGGCTTCGCCTCGAAAGTCCTCACGCTTGAGAAAACTCAAATAAAATTTGGTTTTCTTCTCACTTAATCGTACCTTTGCCACGTGATGAGAAATGAGAACCTGAAAGAAAAGACAGCAAAGGGACTGTTCTGGGGTGCACTAAACAGTGGTGCAACCCAAGTGCTGAGTCTGCTGTTAGGCATCTTTTTGGCTCGTCTGCTATCTCCAGACGACTATGGCATTGTAGGTATTCTCGCCATTTTCATTGCCATTGCCGGCAATCTGCAGAGTAGTGGTTTCACACAAGGCTTGATCAACCTGAAGGCTCCGACAAGGCGTGACTATAGTGCTGTGTTCTGGTTTAACATCATTGCCAGTTTCAGCATCTATACCATTCTGTTCTTCTCTGCTCCCCTCATTGCCGACTATTTCCATCAGCCTGCGTTGTTGAAGCTGTCGCGACTGATATTCTTAGGGTTTGTCATTTCTTCGTTCGGTATTGCCCCCAGCGCGTATATGTATAAGAACATGATGAACCGCGAGAATGCCATCATAGCCATTGCTGCATCGCTGATCTCCGGTTTGACGGGTATTGCCTTGGCCTATTGTGGCTATGGCTATTGGAGTCTGGCATGGCAGCAGCTTACATACGTAGCCGTAACAACGGTGTCACGTTACTACTGCACTCGGTTCTGTCCGATGTTTGACTTTGACTTCAGTCCCATTAAAAAGATGTTCGGCTTCAGTGTGAAGATTCTGCTGACCAACATCATCAATACTGTGAGTACCAATGTACTGACATTTATCTTTGGCCGACTATATCCTATTAGTCAGGTAGGAAACTTCTATCAGGCATTCAAGTGGGACACTATGGCATCTGGTGTGGTGTCAGGTGCCGTGGCACAGGTGGCTCAGCCCATTATGGTAGATATCCGTGAGGATAATGAGCGTGAAGTAAGGGTGTTTCGTAAGATGACGCGTGTGACGGCCATGTTCTCCTTTGCTGTCATGTTCGGTCTTGCCTTGGTGGCCAAGGAGTTCATTCATGTGACGATAGGTGAGAAATGGGCAGACTGTGTGCCGTTGTTGCAGATATTGTGTGTGAGTGGTGCTTTTATGCCTTTCTATACGTTATATCAGAACCTGACCATCAGCAAGGGCCGTTCCGACCTTTACTTCTGGTGTACCACTGCACTTATTGTGTTACAGATAGGGTTGGTGGCTTTGTTTCATGAGTCAGGCATGCAGTGGATTGTAGTCGGTTATACGACGATAACCATACTTTGGCTGTTGGTATGGCAGTTTGTTGCCAACCGTCTTATAGGTTTACGCCTGTTGGACATGCTGAAAGACGTGGCTCCCTTCTGTCTGCTCGCTCTTCTGGTGATGGTGGTTACCTATGTCGCTACGCAGTTCATCACGTCGTATGTGCTGTTGCTCATTTGTCGTGTCCTTATGGCTGTGGTGCTCTATTATCTGGCATTGAAACTGCTACGCGTAAAGATACTGAGCGAGTGTGAGGAGTTCTTTCTCCGTCGGTTCATGAAAAAAGACGCACCTTAACCTCATACACCTTTCTGAGACAGCGGTAGAGGATGCTTGCTACAGGCATGGGGCAGTTGCTGCGCATGATGTTAGCCATGAGCCGGGTAGCGAGATGCTGGCAGCTGACGTTGAGTGTCTGATTGACTAACGTCATGTCGATGTCGTTGTTGCGTGCAACTCTCAGTGTGCTGATGTAGCCCAGTTCCAGTGCATAGCGGTATTTGTTTTCCTTGTCATATTCTCGATAGTATTCGTTGACCAGCGCATTGGCTTTCAGCAGCGAGCGTTTTGCCTTATCGGACATGACAACATTGGTAAAGGACTCGGCGCTGTCATCACGATAGTGATAAACCACACTGTTCACCGTGTCACGAGAAGCATGAAGATAGAGTCGTGGGACGATGGCCCAGTCTTCTGCATAGTCGATGCCCGGTACAGGCAGTATCTGGTATCGGGAATAGACGTCTCTTTTGTAGAGTCGTGCCCATACCATGCTGAGCACGATGTTCTGGCAGAGCAGCAGTTTCAGGAATGCTGTC